>OOCI01000461.1_pt1 | contig 39142 bp, 40 predicted proteins | sample 1671761 | NCBI WGS metagenome assembly OOCI01 (sample SAMN06348190, study PRJEB24527) | human gut metagenome | biome: human gut; feature: ankylosing spondylitis patient; material: feces | host: Homo sapiens | place: China | collected 2015-10
TTCAGTTTTCAAGGTAACTTATACAAAACCAGGAAAACAAAAAATTTTGCATATTATTATAGTATATAGCACTTGTAATTGATTCAAATATATATTATAATATCTTAGTAACCTGATAAGCATCTTAAGCGAGGCTTTGTTTTGGTCATGTGGCGTGGCGGGTCCTGTGCGGCGGGGCGCCGTGAACCATGTCAGGCGGGGAACCGAGCAGCATTAAGCGGTCTGCACTGTGCGCCACAGTCCGCCTGCCCGCCGCATGACCAAGATAAAGGCTCGTTTTTGTTTTTATCAAAAAGTATTTTTAAAGGACGGTCTGTTATGTACCGCGTGCTCTACAGAAAATGGCGTCCGCAGACTTTTGAAGAGGTCTACGGTCAGCCCCATATAACCGCGACGCTCAAGAATGAGCTCGTCAGCGGCAGGGTCGCCCACGCCTATCTGTTCACCGGCTCGCGCGGAACGGGCAAGACCACCTGCGCGAAGATTCTTTCAAAGGCGGTCAACTGCCTCTCACCGCATGACGGCGACCCCTGCAACAAGTGCGAGATATGCCGCGGCATCGACAACGGCTCGGTGCTCGATGTTATTGAAATAGACGCCGCTTCAAACAACGGCGTTGACAATATCCGCGATCTTCGAGACGAGGCAAACTTTACGCCTGTTAAAGCGAAGTACAGAGTCTATATTATAGACGAGGTGCATATGCTCTCGACCGGCGCGTTCAACGCTCTTCTGAAAATTCTCGAAGAGCCGCCGGAGCATGTTATATTTATCCTCGCTACTACAGAAGTACACAAGCTCCCCGCGACTATTCTTTCACGATGCCAGAGATTTGATTTCAAAAGAATAACGCCCGAGGATATCTGCGCGAGACTCCAATATGTCGCCGAGCATGAGAATATCACTCTCGACGAAGATGCCGCCGCGCTGATAGCAAAAGTCGCCGACGGAGCGCTGCGCGACGCGCTCTCGTTGCTCGACAGATGCTGTGCAGTCGACGAACATATAACGAGCGAAGTCGTTACAAAGAGCGCGGGACTCGCAGGGCGCGACTATCTGATGCGCCTGTCCGAATGTATAATCAAAAAAGACTGCGCTTCCGCTCTCGGAATAATCAATGAACTGCACATGAACTCCTGCGATATGGAGCGTCTCTGCTCCGAGTTCATGTTCCATCTGCGCGACTTAATGATAGTCAAAACGGTCAAAAATGCGGACAGCATTCTGATAGCTACAGACGATGAACTGAAATCTCTGAAAGCTCTCGCGGAAAAACTGCCGCTCGAAGAGCTGCTCTATGATTTAAATATTATCGAAGACACATTCTCGCAGATAAAGCGCTCGTCTAACAAGAGAATACCGCTCGAAATGGCGTTCGTGAAGCTCTGCTCCGAGTCGCTTGATTCGGAGAATGACGCTCTGCTCAGAAGAATATCCGCGCTCGAAGCGAAATTGGCTTCCGGCAATTTCACGGCGGCAAGCAGTGCTGTGCCCGTTGAAAATAAGCCGAAAGCTCCCGAACAAATAAAAACAGCCGTTTCCGAGCCTCATCAGCAGACAAAAGCGGAAGAAGTGAAAAAAGCTCCCGAGCCGCAGAAAGCTGATATAAAAGAAAAGGCTCACGAGCCGAAAACGGAAGCTCCTGTTGAGCATCACGCTCCCGCACCATCACCCGAGGGCACGAACGGCGAGACAGTTCAGTTCTCCCGCTGGGCGGAGGTCATGGATGAGCTTCAGAAAGTCGATGCGCCGCTCCACGGAATACTCAACGGCGCGAGCGGATATGAGCGCGACAACTTTATTCTTATAAAGAGTGAGAATCCCGCGCTCTCGTCTTTCATAAAGCAGGACACCCACGCAGTGCTCTTAATGAAAGCGATTTTCGCAGTCACCGGCAAACGGTATAAAATAGGTCTTTATAAAGCCCCCGAACAGCACAGCGGCAAAGACCCGCTCGAAGGGCTTATAAAAAAAATAAACGATTTCAAAAACAGTTGAAGTAAGGAGAAATAATCATGAAAGCAAGAATCCCCGGCGCCCAGCAGGGCGGCAGTGCAAATATGATGAAGAAAATCCAGGAGATGCAGGAGGAGATGGCACGCGTCCAGCAGGAGGTCGAAGAGACCGAGTTCACCGCGAGCGCAGGCGGCGGAGCGGTCGAAGTGACCGTCAACGGACGCCATGAGGCTGTTTCCATCAAGATGGCTCCCGAGATAATCGACCCCGAAGAGCCGGAGATGCTTGAGGATCTGATAATCGCCGCTTTCAATGAGAGCGTGCGCAAAGCTAACGACGCTATGGAGCAGGGCATGGAGCGCGCCAAGGGCGGACTTTCCATCCCCGGACTTTTCTGATATGGCGCAGAACAATGCCGCTCCGCTCGCGAGATTGATAGAGCAGTTTGAGCGCCTGCCGGGAATCGGCAGAAAAAACGCCCAAAGGCTCGCCTATCACATTCTTTCGATGACGGACGAGCAGGCAAAAGAATTTGCCGACACGATAGTTGAGGCGAAGACAAAAATTCACCGCTGCCCAATATGCTGTGACTTAACCGACGCGGAGCTCTGCCCGATATGCAAGAGCCCATCGAGGGATAAGAGCGTTATCTGCGTTGTCGAAGACCCGAAAGCAGTCATGGCTATCGAACGCACGCACGAGTTCGGCGGAGTATATCACGTTCTCCACGGGCTGATATCCCCGATGAACGGAGTCGGTCCAGACGATCTCTGCATAAAAGAGCTTGTCAACAGGCTTGGCGACGGCGAAGTAAAAGAGCTTATCATGGCGACCAATCCTACAGCCGAGGGCGATGTCACGGCTCTGTTTATCTCAAGGCTTGTAAAGCCGCTCGGAGTGAAAGTATCGCGCCTTGCTTACGGAATACCCGTCGGCGCGGATCTTGAATATGCCGATAATTTCACTCTCACAAAGGCTATCGAGGGCAGAAAAGAGCTCTGATAAAAAGAAAAGTTTTCCACATTCTTTTAGTTTTCCACATACCGGTTTTCCACACTTTCCACATCGGTATTTTTAAGTGTGTGGAAAAGTAAAATTTTTCCTCATCCGATGTGGAAAACTCAAAATCGCGGTTTCATTGACAGTAAAGGGATAGAGGCACTTTTCCTCACTTTCAACACCCTCTACTACTACTACTACTAAATATAATATTTATTTATTCACAGACAGGGAGGATCTTTCATGAAATTTGTTTGCGGCACGGCGGAGCTCTCCGAGGCTTGCCTCAACGTGCAGAGAGCAGTATCGACCAAAACATCGATACCCGCAGTAGAAGGTATTCTCATAAAAGCAGTCAGCGGTCAGCTTATTCTCACGGGATATGACCTTGAACTCGGCATAAATACCGCAATAAAGGCGACAGTCGAAGAAGAGGGCTCGATAATTATCAACGCCCGCATTCTCTGCGACATTATGCGCAAGCTCCCCGGCGAGAGCGTGCGCTTTGAGTCCGATGCGAGACTTCTTGCAAGCATCGTCAGCGGCAACGCAAAATATTCGCTTATCGGCATGAGCGCTGAGGAATATCCCGAGCTCCCGTCAGTCTCCGGCGGATATCCTATTGTTATCAATCAGGGCGTTTTAAAAGATATGGTCAGGCAGACTATATTCGCCGTCGCAGTTAACGACAGCAAGGTTGTTCACACAGGCGTCAAGTTTGATATCAGCGGCAATATACTGAAGCTCATTGCAATCGACGGATTCAGACTCGCCGTCAGAAAAGAGAATATAGATTATTCTGGCGACGATATCTCGTTTATAGTCCCCGCGAAGACGCTTTCCGAGATAATGAAGCTGATGAACGACGATGACGGAACTATCTCGCTCGGAGTCGGCAAGAGACATATTGTCTTTGAAATCGGCTCTTACAGCGTCGTTTCGAGACTTCTTGAGGGCGAATTCTTAAATTATGAATCCGCTATTCCGCCCAAATGCACAACAAGAGTCAGAGTCAACACCCGCGATATGATAAATTCGATCGACCGCGCTTCGCTCATTATCAGCGAGAAGTACAAGAGCCCCATCAAGTGCGTTTTCGCAGACAATATGATAAGACTCTCGAGCGTAACCTCGCTCGGTACTGCGAGCGACAGCGTTTCGGCTGAGATAGACGGCGACGATGTTGAAATAGGTTTCAATAATAAGTATCTGACCGATGCACTGCGCGTTGCGGATACAGATGAAGTCAATTTCAAGCTCAACGGCCCCGTCTCGCCGATAATAATCCTTCCGCCCGAGGGCGACAGCTTCCTGTTCCTCGTGCTGCCCGTTAGAATAAAGACTGAGTAAGAAGGATAGAAATGGTTAAAAAATTCAAAGTCAGAATAAAAGAGAAACCGGTCACGGAGAAAAAGATAGACACTGAGTTTATCCGCCTCGACGCTTTTCTGAAGCTCTGCGATGCAGTTGTGACCGGCGGACACGCAAAGTTCGTTATCCAGGACGGAGAAGTAAAAGTCAACGGCGAAGTCTGCACTTCGCGCGGCAAGAAGCTCCGTCCGGGAGATACGGCTGAATTTGAACACAAAATATATAAAGTTATCTGATATGTATGTAACACAGCACAATGCAAAAGACTTCCGCAATCTTGAAAATGCAGTAATTTCGCCAGACAGGTCTATAAATATAATTTTCGGCGAAAACGGACAGGGCAAGACAAATCTCATTGAGAGCATCTGGCTCTTTACCGGTTGCCACAGCTTCAGGACAAGGAAAAATTCCCAGCTTATACGCGAGAACTGCGAGCGCAGTATGCTCGATATAAGCTTTTTTGCATTTGACAGAGATCAGACGGCTCGGCTCGAACTGACGGATAAAAAGAATGTGTGGATAAACGGCGTTCATAAAGACACTCCGCGAAGACTCATCGGTGAGTTCCCGGCGGTGCTGTTTTCCCCGGCAACGCTGTCTATAGTCCAGGACGGACCGGGCGAGCGCAGAAAGTTTATAGACATAGCTATAAGCCTTGTCAAGCCCAACTACGCAGGGATACTTTCAAAATATATCAAAACTCTCTCCGAGCGCAACGCGCTGCTGCGTCAGGCTGCGGCGAGCGGTAATATCAGCTCCGATATGTTTTTTTCATGGGACGCACAGCTGTCCGCCCTCGGAGCCAAAATACTTCGCTACCGCTTTGAATATCTCGACATGATAAAAAAGCAGGCTGCGGAAAATTATTCCGGAATAACCGCCGGGCGCGAAAAGCTGACGGTCAGATATGATACATTCTGCAAAGCTACCGATTTTGACGAACAATCGGCGGCGCAGACTATGCTCGACGAGCTCGAAAAAAGCCACGAGACCGATATCCGACGCCAGTTTACAGGCACCGGCCCGCACAAAGACGATCTTTCATTTTTTATAAACAACAGGAATGCCCGCATCTACGGCTCGCAGGGTCAGCAGAGATCCTGTGCCCTCTCATTAAAATTAGCCGAGGCGGACATACTCGAAAAAATCACGGACGAAAGCCCGATAATCCTGCTCGACGATGTTATGAGCGAGCTTGACGACGGGCGTCAGGAACTGCTGCTCGAACGCCTCGGAAAGAGGCAGGTTTTCATAACCTGCTGCGATCCGTCCCAGCTGCTGCGGCTGCAGAAGGGCAAGGCGTTTGAGATGACGGACGGCAGTATAAATGAAATATGAGGAGGGAGACTGATGTATCTTCATCTCGGTCAGGACAAGGTCGTGAGCATGGACGAGATAGTCGGAATATTTGACCTCGACACTTCGACTGTTTCAAAAGCCACACGCGATTATCTCGCGAAGGCCGAAAAGGACGGCTGCGTTACGAATGTCTGCACCGATCTTCCGAAATCTTTTATAGTCTGCATCGGCAGAGACCAAAAAACGCACGTCTATATTTCACAGATATCGTCGTCAACGCTGCTCAAACGCACGGAGTATGTTGACAGTCTTTCAAATATCTGAGTGAGGGGATAACAAATGAAAAAGAGGAACACCGGAATTAACCTCTTTAAGCTGTTTTCCATGTTCATGATAGCCTTGCTTCATGTTCTGGGAATGGGCGGGATAACCGGAGCTGCTGCGGGAACAAGCAGCTATTATCCGGTTTATCTCATGCAGAATGCGGCATTCTGCGCGGTCAACTGCTACGCACTCGTCAGCGGATATCTTATGCTCGGCAAAAAGATAAAGCCGTCGAGGATAACAGAATTGTGGTTCGAGATATTTTTCTACAGCGTCGGTCTGTCCGCGATTATGATATCAATCTACCGCGAATTTTTCAGCGCGCAGAATATAGTTTATGCACTGACGCCGATAATTTCAAATCAGTATTGGTACATAACCGCGTATTTTCTGATGTATTTATTCATCCCGATGATGAACAAATTCGCAGAGGCGGCAGATAAGAAGAGCTTCACTGCAGTTATAGCTGTTATTCTGCTTCTGACAACGGGTTCGTTTATAATCGGAAAAGACGGATTCAAATTTTCCGAGGGCTACAGCCCAATATGGCTCATGGTCATGTATCTTGTCGGCGCGTATATGAAAAAATTCGGCGTCGGCGCGAAGATGAAATGGTACAGTGCACTGTTATTTTATATAATCTCCGTCGGATGCAATTTTGCGCTAAATATATTTTTAAAAGATCCGATGAAAAAGATATTTACAGACGACACGGTGAACTACCTGACATATACCTCGCCCTTTGTGGTCTTGTCCGCAATCTTCCTTTTCATATTCTTCTCGAAGCTGAAATTCGGAAAGAAAACGGAGAAGTTTATAAATTATATACCCCCCGCCGCTCTCGGAGTTTATCTGATACATACTCACCCGCTCGTGTTCAATAAGCTGATGAAAGATATTGCGATGCCGCTCGTCAATCACGGCACGGCGGCGATGATTTTCGGCTCGGTTGCAATGGCGCTCGCTGTATTTATAATATGTATAGTAATAGACCTTCTGAGGATACAGCTTTTCAAGCTGATAAGAATAAACGCACTGTGTAAAAAGCTCGACGAAGTGTTTAACAGCAAAAAGAGGAAAACCATTGAAATCGAAGAGCCGGCAATTGAAGCGGGGCAGATTGAAGAAACAATAAATATATAAAATTAAAGCCGGAAGATTTTTTCTTCCGGCTTACAACATTTCGATAAATCCAATTTTTTGGGCTTCGCAGGAATCAGAATCAATGCCTCCTTTGCGTAAAAGGAGTGGCGCGGAGTGCCGAGGGATTGTTTTGAATAAGTTGAAAATTTTCAAAATTGCTGTTTTTTAACTTTCATACAACAACCCCTCAGTCACGGCTTCGCCGTGACTGCTCCACTTACACAGGTGAGCCTCGAGACCATGCAATAATAGGTTTTTTGACAGACTAAAAGCCGGAAGAAAAATCTTCCGGCTTAATTTATTTGATTTTCAGCAGCAGCTTCGCCATTTTTCTTCCGAAGTGTTTGCGGTAGATATCGAGATATTCGTATTTGTCGAACTCGCCGTCGCCTTTTATGAGAATTTCCATCGGAACTCCGGCGAGAGATATCTCCGTCCCCGTCTCGCGAAGTCCGCAGCGAAGATAAAATTCCTTTCTGCGAACAGTCATCGGTTTGTTTTCGTCCGGTTTTTCTATTTCGAGAAGGAGATTGCGACGCGGGAAAGTCTCGCACAGGGCGGGAATGATTTTTGAACCCAGTCCCTGACCGCGCTTGTTGCCGTCAACGGCGAGGTACATCAAAAGCACCGATTTGCTGCCCGTGCAGGTTATCGCGAGAGCGCAGGGCTCGCCGTTTTCATATGCAGCGAACATTTTTATTATATTATTCTTCTGTAATTTTATCAGTCTCGAAAAAGGCATTCTCTCTCTTATCGGAAAAGCCTCTTTATATAGCTTTTTTACATAATTTACATCTATTTTAGAAACTTCGCGCAGTACCATTTTATATTACCTCAGTGAATGAATTTTATTATCAGCTCCGCTATGAATACGGCGGCGCAGGACGCGGCGGCGACGGTAAGCAGACCGCGCTCGAAATATGCGAGAATCAAAGCCACAACAAAGCCCGCTATCGCGCTCGGGAGACTCGCTGTGGATGAAAATATCGCGGGAACCGTCATAACGGCGAGCACCGCATACGGGACATAATAGAGAAAAGAATTTATAAATCTGTTTTCAATCTTTTTCTTGACCAAGACGAGCGGGAGCATCCTGACGAGATATGTAACTCCCGCCATGACGGCAAGACCGGAGAAAAACTGAATGTAGTTATTCATCGGCGCTCACCTCCTCTGTCTGCTCCTCTTTTATCGGGGCCACGAGCGCAAACAGTACGCTCGCCGCAACGGCGCAGATAATTATCGCGAAACCGCTCGGCACTTTTGAGAGCACGGGAATAAATTTAAATGCGCAGCTCAGAGCGATTGCGGTCAAAATGCAGAGCAGAGTCGGCAGGCTCTTTTTCGCGGGCGGGACTATTATCGCTATAAACATTCCGTATATCGCGATTCCGAGAGCGGAGACGAGCATTGCGGGCAGGATATTTCCGGCGACCGCACCCAGGAGAGTGCCGAGACTCCAGCCGAGATAGGGAGTCAGGGTGAGTCCATAGAGATATTTTCTGCCGAGCGGCGCGCCTTTTGAGATAGCGACCGCGAAAACTTCATCTGTATTGACAAACGATATTAAAAATCTATCAATCAATCTCACGCTCTTTCCGAGCTTCTGCGAGAGCGAGACGGACATGAGCGAATAGCGCATATTGATAACAAACTGCGTCAGTGCCAGCTCAAACAGCGATCCGCCGCCCGCGATTATCGGCACCGCCGCCAACTGCCCGGCGGAGGTGACATTTGTCATCGAGATCACCACCGCTTCCCACGCCGTGAGTCCGTGGCTGACCGTGAATATTCCGAACGCAAAGGCGACCGACAGATAGCCTAAGCATATAGGCATGCCGTCGCGCAGTCCCTGCGAAAAGCTGTTTGTTTCTTTCTCCATAGTATTATCTCCGATTGAACGCAAAAAACATTTTTTTTACATGGCTTTATTAATACTGCCGTTAATTATACCACACATGACGCATAAAAGACAGACGGCAAGACTATAAATTTATGTGCCGGATAAAATAAACAAATGGTAAATTTGCTCAAATAGTGGTTGATGAAAAGATATAAAGGTATTATAATATTATATGAGTAAGCCGATGCCACCGGCTTTCGAAAGGAGCAGAACAATGAAACAGGAAATCAAAGATCTCTATGACCTCTGGCTGAAAAAGACCGAGGGCAATGCTGAACTTCATGACGAACTTTCCGCCATTGAAGGCAAAGAGGATGAGATATCGGATAGATTTTACCGTGCGCTCGAATTCGGCACGGGCGGTCTGCGCGGAGTTCTCGGCGCGGGCACAAACAGAATGAATGTTTTCACCGTCAACCAGGCGACCCAGGGTCTGGCGGATTATCTCAACGCAAAGTATGATTCCCCGTCCGTCGCGATAGCGCACGACTCGAGAATCAACTCTGATGTTTTCGCAAAAGGCGCGGCAGGCGTGCTCGCCGCAAACGGAATAAAAGTATATATTTATCCCGAATTGGTTCCGACCCCGATGCTCTCTTTCGCCGTGAGAAAGCTCCACTGCAGCTCCGGCATAATAATTACCGCGAGCCACAACCCCGCAAAGTACAACGGCTACAAGTGCTATTCGCACGAGGGCTATCAGATGACAGACGCCGAGGCGAACGCCACATACGAGTGCATCAGAAAAGTTGATATCTTCGACGATGTCCGCACCATGGACTTCGACGAGGGCATAAAGAGCGGAAAGATTGAGTTTATTGACAGCAGCGTGAACGAGGCATTCTATGAGTGTGTCCTCTCGCGCAGAGTCAATCCCGACGCCGTCTCAAAGGGCAAGCTTAAGCTGATTTACACTCCCCTCAACGGCACGGGCAACAAGCCTGTCCGCGAGGTGCTCAAGCGCGCGGGCTTCGACGATGTTACGGTAGTCCCCTCTCAGGAGAACCCGGACGGCCACTTCCCGACCTGCCCTTATCCGAACCCCGAGATTCGTCAGGCTTTTGAAGAGGCTCTGAAGCTCGCCGAGGGCAAGAATGTCGATCTGCTCCTCGCGACCGACCCCGACTGCGACCGCGTCGGCATCGCCGTCAACGCCGGAGACGATTACAGGCTCATGAGCGGCAACGAAGTCGGCGTTCTGCTGACCGAGTATATTCTTTCTTCGATGAAAGAGGCCGGCACTCTGCCCAAAGACCCCGTGATAGTCAAGTCGTTTGTAACGACTTCACTCGTTGACCGCGTCGCGGAAAGCTACGGCTGCGCGATACACGATGTGCTGACCGGATTCAAATATATCGGCGAATTTGCGACTAATCTCGAAAAGAAAAACGAGGGCGACAGATTCATTCTCGGCATGGAAGAGAGCTACGGTTATCTTTCCGGTCTGCACGCGAGAGACAAGGATGCGGTAGTCGCTTCTCTGCTCGTCTGCGAGATGGCGGCATATTATAAATCTCAGGGCAAAACCCTCGCCCAGAAGATGACCGAGATATATGAAAAATACGGCTACTACAAAAATATTCTTCTCAACTTCACTTTCGAGGGCGAGAGCGGAATGGAGAAGATGGGCGCTATCATGACCTCGCTCAGAGAGCACGCCCCAGAAGAGATAGCAGGAATGAAGGTTATCGAGACCGCCGACTACAAAAAGTCCGAGCGCGTTGATATAATGAGCGGTAAAATAAGCGCGATAGACCTGCCGAAGTCAAATGTTCTCGCATATAAACTGCCCGACGGAAACAGCGTCATAGTCCGCCCGTCCGGCACCGAGCCGAAGCTCAAGGCATATATAACCGCCTGCGGCAAGGATGAAAATCACTCCTCGGCTCTCGGCGAGAAGCTCGGCGAATCAATCGAAAAAATACTCGGCGTAAAATAACGCCCGAACGAAAGGATGATAAAAATGCAGAAGAGAGGAATATGGACAAGAGTGGTCGCCATAGTTCTGGCGGCTCTGATGGCGATAAGCGTCGCTGCGGCGGCAATAACCGCTTTTGCAGAAGAAATGGTTCCCGTAACGGGTCAGAACACCTCGAACACTAAATGGATAATCATCGCGGCAGTTGCCGCCGTGTGCGTCATTCTTGTTTGCGTGATACTGCCCAAAGCCAAGAAAAAGTAAGCTAAAGTAGACAAAAGAAATAAATATTTCCTTAAATTTATCTGAAATCAAAAAATGTTCACAATTTGAACACAATTTGGCTATATTTGGATGTCAGAATAAAGAAAGTATAGGAGATATGAATAGAGGTGCTTTCAGGGCGGCGGTATCGGTTTGATACGCTGTCCTGAAAGCTTTTTGGGAGGAAAAAACATGAACAGAGATTTTCTTGAGATGATAAAAACCCGCCGCAGCACGCGCAGCTTCAAGCCTGATTCTGTACCGGAAGATTTGCTCGACGCAGTCCTCGAAGCGGGCACTTATGCGCCGACGGGCATGAACCGCCAGTCGCCTGTTATAATCGCGGTGTCCGATAAAAAGTACCGCGAAAAGCTCTCGAAGCTCAACGCCGCGATAATGGGCGTCGACAAAGACCCATATTACGGCGCGCCGACCGTTGTTCTCGTGCTCGCGGATCCGAGCGCAAACACATTTGTTGAGGACGGCAGCTGCGTGCTCGAAAATCTGATGCTCGCCGCTCACGCCTGCGATTTGGGCACGGTCTGGGTTCACAGAGAGCGCGAGATATTCGACAGCGAAGAGGGCAAAAGATTACTGCGCGAGTGGAATCTGCCCGAAACCCTGCGCGGAGTCGGCTCGATAGCCCTCGGCTATCCCGCCGCCGAACCCACAATGCGTTCCCCGCGCAAGGACGGATATATAGTAAAAATATAAATAAAAAAGGAACTGCCGTGTGCAGTTCCTTTTTGTATTATAAAACATTTAAAGCTTGTTGAGTGTGGCATCTCATGCATCGTTGCCGCTATCGGTGCAGCTAATGAAAAATCATTCAGTTCAATACAATACTACACTATCCACATCGGGTTAGTCATGCACCACACGGCGGTATCATACGGTGTATTTTTCTCTTTCGGTCTCCATAGAGCCATTTTGATGTTGAAAAATGCCTTTCTGAATCCGCGCAGACGGTATGTTATCTGCGCGCGGACAAAGCCTTTTTCTATTATAGAGATATCTTCGTCGAGTTCCGATTCGCCGCCGATTCTGTGTTCATATATGATTTTTTCGTTGTTGAACACGCGCAGGGTCATATTTTTTCTGAGTTTTTCGGCGTGCAGATGAACTTTCATCCCCGGGACAAATTTAACTTCATCGCCCTGAACGCAGTCTTTGTATGACAGAACGAGCCTCGACGCGTCGGGCGAGTTAGTGATAAACGAGTTGCCGCGGCGCAGGGCAGATAAGATATCTTTTTCGCTGTTTGATTCAGCAAAAACGAATGTTGTCGGCGAAGCGAGCATATTCGATGTGCCGTAGTCGCGGTGATAGTCGCTGCCGCCAACTGCCGCGATTCGCCTGCCGCCGAGAATCTGCCGCTCCCACCAACTGATGCAGGTCATGTTGCTCTGATGCATGAACATGTTCCAGATTTCAACGCAGTCCGCCGGAAAATCTTCGAGCGGCATCCTCCATCCGAAGCGGCTGCAAAACGGGTGGTTTATTGACACCGTGCATCCGTTTGAATGAGCGAGAGCGGACATTGAAAGATACTGTTCGTATTTCTCCGGGCGCGTGCCGTCAAATTCGGGCAACCCGCTCCCGAATATATTCATGTGCCCGTTTCGCCCGGTGTATTCGGCGCCGGGAATGACGAGCAGATTTTCTGAATAATAGCTTTTGTCGCCGACCGCGTTTTTGTTGTGGTCGGTGATTATTATCCAGTCGAGACCCTTGGTTTTGCATTTTTCAATGAGCTCGTCGGGCGTGTATTTTCCGTCGCTGATTGAAGAATGCATATGCGTGTCGCCGCAGAGCCAGATTCTGTTTGGCATATCGGGTCTCCTTTCGTGAAAATTAGAAGCGTGAAAGTTGATAAATTAAAAAAATACTTTTTATAACTTCATTTTGTGCCGCCCTGCGGCATCGGTGCGTCGGGTCGCCGCACCCTACAAGTTGCTTATCAAAAATCTGTGCAAAGTTCGCGGGTTGATGATATCTGATTATACTGCGCATTTTTTCACTATTCACAGTTCACTAATTGCTTTGAGAGCGAGCGAAATTATTCCCAATCTTTCCATATCTCCGGGCAGTAGCCGACCGTTGCCTGCTTGCCGTTTCGGACTATCGGGGTTTTGAAGAGTTCGGGGTGCTCGAACAGCTTCTCCTCTTTGTCCTCGTCGTGCGCGAGGTATTTTATGAACTGCTGTTCGTATGCCTTGCTCTTCTCGTCGAATAATTTGTCCATGCCGCCGACGGCTTTCTTGACCGAGGCGTATTCGCCGCGGCTCATGCCGTATTTTGCAACATCGATGAGCTGATATTTTATCCTGCGCTCCTTGAACCAGCGCTCCGCCTTTTTCGTGTCGAAGCATTTTGATTTTCCGAATATCTGTATGTTCATGTTCTTGCTCCTTTTTCTCTTGTATCCGGTGACAATTATATGATAAAATATCTTTGTTGTAAAGGAGTTGAACCGCTTGACGATGGATATGCCGAAAAATGTTGACACCGCGATAAACCTGCTTCAGTCGGCGGGTTTCGAGGCATATGCCGTCGGCGGATGCGTGCGCGACAGCCTGCTCGGAAAAACTCCGAACGACTGGGACATAACGACCTCGGCGAAGCCGGAGGATATGAAATCCGTGTTTGCAGACTTTCACTGCATCGACACGGGCATAAAGCACGGCACGGTGACGGTAGTTATCGACGGCGAGCCGCTTGAAATAACGACTTTCCGCCTCGACGGCGAATATGAGGACAACAGGCACCCGAAAAGCGTGACTTTCACTTCTAATCTCGGAGCGGATCTCGGCAGGCGTGATTTTACGGTCAACGCCATGGCTTACAGCAAAAAGACCGGGACGGTCGATCTCTTCGGCGGTCAGAATGATCTCAAGAACAAAATAATCCGATGCGTCGGTGACCCGGACAGGCGCTTTAACGAGGACGCCCTGCGAATTCTGCGTGCCCTGCGCTTTGCGTCCGCACTCGATTTTGAAATTGAGGAGAAAACCGCGCAGAGCCTTTTGAAAAACTGCGCTCTGCTCGGAAATATTTCAGAAGAGCGCATAGCAAAAGAGCTGTTGAAGCTCGTCTGCGGAAAGGGAGCAAAGCGAATTCTAACGGACTTTGCCCCGGTGCTGTTTGAAATCCTGCCGGAGCTTCAGCCGATGTATAAAAACAGCCACGACAACCCGCACCACTGCTATGATATATACGAACACACGCTGATAGCCGTCGAGAGCATCGACCCCGAGCCGACGCTGCGCTTTGCAATGCTCCTGCACGACTGCGGCAAGCCCGCCGTCAAAAAATTCGACGAAAACGGAGTCGCGCATTTTTACGGGCATCAGCGAATCAGCGCGGAGATTTCGGCGCAGATACTCGCGCGGCTCAAAGTATCGAACAAATTCAGGGATGAAATTCTCTTTCTCGTCAGCAATCACGACCGCTGGGAGCTATATGAAAACACGGAAAAAATGCCGCGCTATCTCTCAAAATTCGGTCTCGACGGCGTGCTTAAATTGCTCAAGGTCATGCGCGCCGATGTGCTCGCGCAGTCGCCGGAATACAGATACCGGCTCGACCAAATAGCCGATGCCGAAAAAATCGCGAAGAATCTGGCGGCGCAAAAGCCGTGCCTGTCGCTGCGCGAGCTCCAGATAAATGGGCGCACGCTCATTGATATCGGCATCCCGCAGGGCAGAAAGCTCGGCGCGGTGCTCGCCCAATTACTCGACGAAGTGATAGATGGGGTGACAAAAAATACGCAGGAAGCCTTGACGACCCGCGCGAGGGAAATATACAGTGAGATGAAATAAAAATCCGCCGTGTTGATTTTTTGATGCGGCGGATTTTTGCTTTGTTTGGAGTGGAAGGATGTGTATAGTATGGCAGAATATTATCCACCCACAGATTTTGCACAATTTTATTGATATATAACTTGTAGAGTGCGGCGACCTCGACGCACCGATGCCGCGACAGCGGCACGATGTTAATTTGTAGGATTTATACTCTACCTTTGCGCCATACCATAATTAAACTTTTATACTACCCGCGCTTTCTTTTTAATATCTGCAAAAAAACAAACGAGTCGTGTCTTTGCTCTTACCAGATATACTTCAAACACTGCGGCGTGGCTATTGAAAGCCTGATTATAAAAATTAGCTGGGTCACTTGCTTTTTTCTTTGTTGTGGCTTGAGCAATAGACAACTCCCAATTTGCAGAAGCCCTGCACTCCCCACCAACAAACAAAGGCATCCGTCATGAGCGGATGCCTTGATATTTTATAAAACTGTTTTTTCGACTGAGGTGACCGAGATATATTTCTCTTTTATCTTCATCAGCTCTGCCATGTGCGCTGTCTGAAGATGCGCTTCCTGCTGTTTTGCCGAAGCCCATTTTTCAACGAGCAGTACCGTGTCCGGGCTTTCCGCCAAGAAGTAGTAGTCGTAGCCCTCGCAGCCGTCTTCGGCGCGGACGGTATTGAGAATCCCGGAGGCTGTTATTTCTCTGACGAATTTTTCTCCGCCGCCGGTCTTCGCCGTGTATTTTACTAAGAGCAATAGCATAAAAATCCCCCACTTATCTGCACTGAGCCGCGATGCATTCGCTCAGGCGCGCCAGATTTTCCATGCCGAGGCTCTCCGCCCTGACGCTCGCGGGCAGTCCCGACGCTTCTATAGCCGCGTTTATCTTGTCTTTCGGGATGCCGAGTCCCGCGCTCAGCGAGTTCGATGCGGTCTTTCTGCGCTGGCCGAACGCCGCCTTGACTACGCGGAAGAAGAATTTCTCGTCCGATATTTCAACAGGCGGGTCGGGTCTGATATCGAGCCTGATAACGCTGCTGTCCACTTTGGGAGCGGGCATGAACGAGCCCGCCGAAACGTCGAAGAGCTTCTTTGCGTCGGCATAGTAGTTGACCGCTACTGTTACGGCACCCGCGTCCCTGCTGCCGACCGGGGCGCAGAGTCTCGCCGCCGCCTCTTTCTGCACCATGACTGTCACCGCATCTATCGGAATGCGGCTCTCGAGCAGGTACATGATAACCGGCGACGTGATGTAATACGGCAAATTCGCGCAGACTACGACGCGCATTCCGTTAAATCGGCTCGCGATGAGCTCATGCAGATCGGTCTTTAGCACATCTGCATTGAGCACTTCGACATTGTCGAAATCTTCGAGCGTCCCCGCGAGGACGGGTATGAGGCGCGTGTCGAGCTCAAGCGAGACGACTTTTTTCGCCCTCTTTGCAAGCTCCGCGGTCAGCACGCCGATTCCCGCGCCTATCTCAATAACGCCGGTGTTTTCGTCCGCGCCGCAGGCCTCCGCCATGCGCGGGCAGACGGTCGGATTTATCAGAAAGTTCTGACCGAGCGACTTCGAAAAAGTGAATCCGTGAGCCGAGAGTATTTCTTTTATAGTATTGATATTTGAAAGATCCTGCATATTATCTCCTTGTTATTCGGTCAGCGAGCAGATGCGCACGCAGAAAAGTCCTGTTTCGACCTTGACCTCAATTGAATCGCCGACTTCGACTTTGCCGCAGCGCTCCTTTGGCAGGTCGATCCACGCGTCGACTCCCGCGCCTTTCCACGGGGTTACGCGGATTCTGTGCGGACCGTTGTAAAACGCGGTTCGGATATCGTCGTCCGTCTCGATAACGACCGTGTTGACATTATGTACGCCGCGGGTGAACGTGTTGTTGAGCGTCATGGCGCAGCCCATTATAGAAAGCGCGGCGAGCAGAACAAACAGCGCCTGCTTCACTCCGCCGACGGAAAAGCCCGCAAACTTCTTTTTGCATATCATATAGGCGGCTATAGTCAGCACAATGGCGATAATAATGCTCACGCAGAGCATCGGACCGAACGAATCGATGGCGTTGTTTATCTCAGTCTCGAAAATCATGAGCGCCACCGGCACCATCGGCGCGCACCAGATGCTCTCCGTGCGTCCGCGGCACATATCGAATGTCAAAAATCCTATGCTCGCCGCGGAATAGACGACCGCTGCCGCCGCGACGAATTTCACGCTGTGGAAGAACGCGAACAGCGCAAACACCGCTATATTGGCGCACAGCCAGATTATATTTTTCTTTTTCATTGATTTAACCCCTCGTTGACGGCAGATTGTATTTTACTGATTCGCACCCTTGCCGCTCAAATATTCTATATCCATTGCGAGAATACGCGCTTTTTGGCAGTGCGACATTTCCTCGCGCTTTTCATTTGTTACCGACGGAGTCAGCGACCGCATCATCAGGCGAAAAGCATTCTCCCTGCGCTCGCCGTCGGTCTCCTCGTATATTTTCCCGAAAGCGATAACGCTCCGATATTTTGTGGTGAAGCGGTCTTCGATCACTCCGCCGTTTTCGACGACGCAGAACGAGCATTTATTGTCCCGAGCTATGGCGTCGATTTTATGACCCTCGGCGGCGCAGTGGAAATATATTCTCTCGCCGTCATAGACATAGTTGAGCGGCACGGCATAAGGATAACCGCCGTCGCCCGCGAGGGCGAGCACACCGTAAGAGCCGTTTTCGAGTATTTCTTTTGCCTGCCCCTCGGGCAGTTCGCGTTCAGCGCGCCTCATTTTTCTGAACATATCATATCTCCGTGTGGTTTGGTTGAGAAATTTGCTAAAAGTATTTTGTGAATGCCCCGCAGAGAGACAGAACAGTCAAAAAAGAGCGGGTGAAGCAAAACAGCAATTTGTAATTATAAATGTCGGCGATAGGCAAGCAGTCAATATTGCAAATCAGCACAATCTTGTAGGGGCGGATATCATCCGCCCGCGAAAATTGCACATTTTTATTGATTCTCAACTTGTAGGGTGCGACAAATCGTCCGCACACTCACAGCAACCTTGTGTCGTTGATTATCAGCTCGAAGCTGCAATCGAGTCTGGCGGCAGATTTTTTGCAAAGCACCATGCGCTCGAGGAAAATCTCGAAGTATTCCATCACCGGGCAGATGTCCGTGTCGATCTTCAGGCGCAGGATTATTACTCTGTCCTCGCCGTCAACCTCAAGCTCCGAGTCCACGACCGCGTAGTTGACCCTGTCGTGAATGTCCGTGCTGACTGTTTTGCTGTTTCTGACGCGGCTTCTGCGCACGTCGCTCTTGTCCGCGAGGATGAGCGCCGCGGCGATCGGGCTGACGGGCGCCGCCGTCTTTTCGTCGTGGTGCCCGATCGCGCCGACTATCAGCGCGATGTCTTTCGGGTTTATGTCGAGACTGCGCAGAATGTTGAACGCGAGTATGCCGCCGCTCTGCGCGTGGTCGCATCGGTTTATCATGTTGCCGATATCGTGCATGTATCCGGCGACCGCCGCGAGCTCGCATTCGTGGTCGCTGTAGTTAAGTATTTCCAGTATCTCGCGCGACATTTTTGATACCGTGCCCGCATGGGCGAGTCCGTGCTCGGTGAAGCCCAGCTCGCCGAGAACGCGGTTGCCTGCGAGGATATAAGTCTTGAGCTCTTCGTTTTCATGAATTTTATCGTAAAGTTCCATTTTTTGCACCTCTTTTTTCGCTTTACAGCGTAAAAAATTTGTAAAAAACCTGTTGTCTATCTTTTCTTTTGCCTACTTTGTGAGTATAATATAACCAATAAAGAGTCTGGAGGTAATTTCGATGTCCACTGTATTAGTAACCGGCGGCGCTGGCTTCATCGGCTCGCACACGAGCGTAGAGCTGCTCAACGCAGGATATGATATCATTATACTCGATAATTTCGTCAACAGCAAGCCCGAAAGCCTTAAAAGAATAAAAGAACTTACGGGCAAGGATTTCAAATTCTATCAGGCGGATATCCGCGACGAAGAGGCGATGACCAAAGTTTTCGCCGAGAACAAGATCGATGCGGTTATTCACTTCGCGGGTCTCAAGAGCGTTCCGCAGAGCGTCAAAGAGCCGCTCAACTACTATGACAACAACATAGCGGGCACGGTCTGCCTGTGCCGCGTGATGGATAAGGCGGGATGCAAGAAGCTCGTCTTCAGCTCGTCCGCCACTGTTTACGGCAGCAAGAACCCCTCTCCGCTCAGAGAGGATATGCCGACCGGCGGCACCACGAATCCCTACGGCACGACGAAGTATTTCATCGAGCAGATACTTCAGGATCTGTGCATTTCCGACAGCGAGTGGGGCGTGTCCATCCTCCGCTACTTCAATCCCATCGGCGCGCACAAGAGCGGGCGCATCGGCGAGGATCCCAACGGCATCCCCGGCAACCTCATGCCCTATATCACTCAGGTCGCCATCGGCAAGCTCGAGTGCCTCAACGTCTGCGGCAACGACTATCCGACCCCGGACGGCACTGGCGTGCGCGACTATATCCATGTTGTCGACCTGGCGATAGGTCACATAAAAGCCCTCGACAGACTGCTCAAAGTAAAGGGCTGCGAGGTCTATAACCTCGGCACCGGTAAGGGCTACAGCGTGCTCGACGTTGTCAAGGCTTTTGAAAAGGCGTCGGGAATCAAAATCAACTACAGAATAGCTCCCCGCCGCGCGGGTGATGTCGCCTGCTGCTATGCGGACGCGACAAAGGCAAAGGAAGTGCTCGGCTGGCAGGCGCAGTACGATATCGACGATATGTGCGCCGACTCGTGGCGCTGGCAGTCGCAGAACCCCAACGGCCTGGAATAAGCTGTTCGGAAAGGACCCGGTTTGACGGAACTTTTTGAAAATATACAAAAGCCAGAGACCGCCGTGCTTGTCGGCGTGGATCTGGGAGAATATGACTGCGAGGCGTCGCTCGACGAGCTTGAAGAGCTGGCAAAGACCGCCGGAGCCGAGGTCGAAGCGCGCGTGACTCAGCGGCGCGAGACTCCCGACTCCGCGACCTTCATCGGCTCGGGCAGGCTCAGGGAGATAAAAAACTTCTGCGCCGATAACGACGTCGATCTGCTTATCTTCGACAGCGAGCTGACCCCATCACAGCAGAGGAATATTGAAGACATAACCGACGTGCGCGTCGTTGACCGCACGCAGCTGATACTCGATATCTTCGCCGCGCGCGCAAGAAGCGGCGAGGGCAAATTGCAGGTCGAGCTGGCGCAGCTGAAATATCTGCTCCCGCGTCTCGGCGGCAAGGGAACGAGCATGTCGCGTCTCGGCGGAGGAATCGGCACGCGCGGACCGGGCGAAACAAAGCTCGAATCCGACCGCCGCCACATCCGCCGCAGGATAAAAAATCTTGAGGACGGGCTTGAGGCGCTCTCGCGCCGCAGGAAGCTCGCGCGCGAACGCCGCGAAAAGGACGAAGTCGAGACGGTCGCCATAGTCGGCTACACAAACGCCGGAAAATCAACGCTGATGAACGCGCTGACCCAGGCGGGCGTGCTCGCGGAGGATAAGCTCTTCGCGACCCTCGACCCCACCTCCCGCGCGCTGACTCTGCCGGACGGCAGAAGAGTTATGCTCATAGACACGGTCGGATTCATCCGCCGCCTGCCGCACGGACTTGTCGAGGCATTCAAATCGACTCTCGAAGAAGCGGCGAGCGCGACGTTGATACTCAATGTCTGCGACGCTTCGTCGCCGGACTGCGCCGAGCACCTTGAGGTCACGAACAGGCTTCTCGAAGAGCTCGGATGCAAGGGCAAGCCTATAATCGCCGTGTTCAACAAGTGCGACGCCGCACCGGATCTCTCGTGGCTCTCGGCGGGACTGCACAGCGTCAAGATATCCGCGCTCACGGGAGAGGGACTGGACAGGCTTTTAAACGAGATGGTCAGGGCACTGCCGCCCACGCGCAAAAAGGTCACGCTCCTGCTCCCCTATTCCATGGGGTCGGATGCCGCGCTCCTGCGCGAAAAAGGCGCGCTCGACCGCGAGGAATACCGCCCGGACGGACTGCTGATGACCGTCACCGCAGACGCAAAGCTCCTCGAAAGATACAAAGATTATATTGTATAATAAATTGTATAGTAAAGCACCGACCTCCGGGATATATCGGGGGTCGGTGCTGTTTATAGTGGTTGACTGTTTCCGTCGCAACGAGCTTTATCGCCGCGTCGCTCACACTACTGCGCTCGCCGCTCTATGGGCTCGGCTACGCCGCAAATGATATTGTATTAATTATTATGTGGATAATGGTGACTGTCGACGACCCGTCGTATCTGCCGATGATAGTCTGTTTCTCGGTGTTCTTTATCAATGACTGCTACGGCTTCATCAACTGGAGAAAAATCAGGCAACGCCAGGGAGAGACTGCCCCGACGCAGTGAACTTGCGTGTGTAGTCCGCTATCTCAAGCGTGCAGTCGGATTTTTTGGCGGCGATAAAGATAAAGTGATATTCGCCGCTTTTCTCGGGGAGAGTGTTGAACTCACCGGTGTCGGCATTATAGATAAGACAGAGGTCGTATTCGCCGAGCGTAAAAGCCGGGGCGCAGCCCTGAAGCTCGGTCGGCAGCTCTTCTTTCCAGCGGTCGTCGCTTTTAGCGTTTTGAAAAAATGCGTCGAAGCTCGTCTTTTCGCAGAGCACCGATGAGCGTACCTCACCCTCGAATAGCTTGTTGATTACGCATTTTTCGCTCTGCGGAAGCTCGATATTTATCTCCGCGGCATATTTTTCGGCGGCAAGATTGTCGGATATGTACGAATCTTTGAAAATCGGCGTAAACGAGCCGTAGACTGCGAGGATGACCGCGAGAATCAGCCCGACAACTATATTTCTGACGTTGCGTATGCCCTTTTTGTTTTGATAAAAGCCGAAGATTATTGACGCTGTCGGTATCGGCAGGAAGAGATAGAAAATCCACATTCTGTTCACGGCTTCGCCCAGAGCGAAGCTTGACGGAACATCCGGAACTGCGGCTTCAAGGGCGGTAAGCGCGAAAAACGGGCAGAGTATGGAGAGGATTATCAGCAAAAGCGATATCACTTTCCCCTTGCCGGACGCTGCGACTGTGTTTTTTCCCGCGCCTATATACGGCCTGACCGCGTCGCACAGCGGCTCCGATTTGCGCAGGATGAATAATTTTCCCCCAAGGACAAACACTGCATGCGTCTGATTTTCGAGAATCTTTGACACCTCTCCGTAGCGCACGACAAATCGGCTCGAAAGCTCGCCACGGCGCATGACGGTTATCACCATTCTGTCCGCATAGAGATCGTATTCGTATTTTCTGTCCGCACTTTTTTGCAAGGCACTCTTTTTGTAAGAGGCGGCTCCGATTATCTGTTTGATAAGGACGACTATAGTGAAAATCAGCGCGGCAATGCAAAAGCCCGGAATGTCGATTCTGTCGTCGCCGATGACGGACGCAGAAAGAACTATGGTAAAAAGCACCGCGACGAACAGCGTTCTTAGAATACGCGGCATGAATACAATGCGCGTTGCGGATTTTATGTCTTCCGGGTTGTATGTTATTTCGCCGTGCTTATGCGGGATTACTGCCGCGGGTGCTTTTTGCGGACTCTCCGTCTGCTGCTCCGACATGAGCGCGTCGAACGACACGCCGAAGATATCTTTTAATGTATATATGTTGTCGATGCTCGGCGCAGTCTGCCCGGTCTCCCACTGGCTGACCGTCTGGCGGCTGACCGAAAGTTTATTTGCAAGCTCCTCCTGGGACATACCGCGCTCTTTTCGCATAGCCTGTATCCGTGATCCGATCGTCATAGCTTTTCTCCTCCCTTTTGTGGTTCAATTATATCAGAGAAGCCTGCTGTCCGCAAGAAAGCGGCGTTTGCATTTGTCAAGCGGCGCTTGCGGAACCGTAAAAATTAAATAAAAAATAAACATTTGAAAATATGCTCATATTTGAAGTAAAAAAGTCGAATCTTCTGTTATATTATATAGAAAGCAAAGGACAGGAGGCGATACCGTGAAAAACAGGCATGAGGGTCTTGCCGAGGTGAAGAAGGACGGCGTGACCTACTGCAATATGTTCTGGCTGTTCATGTTCGGCAATGTGCTCGGCGTTCTGCTCGAGGGTACATGGTGCAGGCTGATTTTCGGCCACTGGGAGACGCATGTCGCAACCATCTGGGGACCGTTCTCTTTGATATACGGCGTAGGCGCAGTGATGTTCTACATAAGCGGCGAAAAAATACGGAGCACCGGTTACAAGGGAGTTGTCGCCCGGTTCTGCTCTATCGCGATAGTCGCCACGGTCTTTGAGCTCGCCTGCGGGCTGCTGCTCGAATACGGCATGGGCATGAAAGCGTGGGACTACTCAAAGAGCTTCATGAACTACAAAGGTCTAATCTGCCTGAAAATGACGCTGCTCTGGGGACTTGCGGGCGTTATCTTCGCCTATATGGTCGTGCCGAAGCTCAAAAAGGTGTTCGCGCGTATGCAGGGCACGGGCTGGAAGGTCGCGTGTGCCGCGTTATCGATATTTATGATAATCAATCTTTCGTTCACCCTCGTGTGCATGGTGCGCTGGAGAGACCGCCGCGCGGGGATTGCCGCGACAACGCAGATCGGTCAGTATGTCGACAGCAAGTATGACGACGCGATGATGTCAAGCCGCTTCTGCGAATGGCATGTTATAAAAAAATAAGCAAAGCTATTTTGCAATGCGGGACTGCTTTCGGGCGGTCCCTTTTTTGTTGCGACTTTTTTTGTTGTGTGGTATACTTTGGCATATAAATCTTACGGAGGAAGAAATATGCAGTGTATTCTCTCCGCCCTCGTGGCGATCATTATCGCGCTCGCGCCGGTGTTCAATATTCCGCTGACCGTTGTGCCGCCCAAAGGCGAGCTGCCGCACGAGAGCGAGCCCGCGCCGTCGGAGCTTTCGGTATATGACAAAGTCGCCGGCGTTGACGACTCGGTGTTCTATATCTCCCGCCCGAACACGGAAAATATGAAAATAATATACGCTTCCGATTTCGGCATGGACAGCAACGCGCAGGACAACACGGACGCTTTCTGCCGCGCGATTGATTACTGCCGCAGGAATCCGGGTACGCGTCTTGTAATAGATGGCGGGGAATACCGCTTCTCGCCGAAGAATACTATCGGTCTAAATTCGCTCAAGAATGTTCTAATCGACGCCGAGGGTGCGGTGTTCGTCTTTGACTGCGACAGATATTTCGAGATAAGCGGATGCGAAAATTTTGAGATAAAAGGGCTTGCCGTCGACTGGGCTTGGGACGAATCCCGCCTTGCTTCCGTTGTTAAAATCGAGAAGCGAAACGCGATAAAGCATACGTTCGATATGCGCTTTACCGAGCTTGACGAAGTGCCCGAGGATATCGCCGTCATGGTGATGACCCAGCTCGACCCCAGGACGCTGACCTTCGGCGCGGCGGGCGAGAGCAAAGAAAATTATATTTATCAGCACCCCGAGATAATCAAAAGCATTGAAAAAGTCGGCAAAAACGTTCTGAGAGTGACCCACGACGGCTCGCTTGATGAGTTCAAAAACCGCGAATGCTATCTTGTTCGCCACTATGTCTACGGTTCTCAGGTTTTCTCGGTCTGCGGCGCGTCGGAGAATATTACTTTTGACGGCGTGAAAATATATTCCGCCGCCGGCATGGGCTGGCTCTTCACTCAGCGCGTCAGCCGCTATCAGATACTGAATTCGTCCATAGGCATCCGCCCGGGATATGAAAAAACGCGCCACATCTCGGCGACCGCCGACGGCGTGCATATCGCGGACACGAACGGGCATTTCAGAGTTTCCGGCTGCGATTTCAGTTATATGGGCGATGACTCGCTCAATGTCCACGACAATCTTCTCTATATAAAACAGCGCGTGTCCGACAATGCGCTCACGGTGTATGCGAATCAGTATCTGCTGACTATCGGCGACACGATGAAATTCAAGCTCGGCACCTATGCCGATATAGATTTTGAGGCTAAAATAACCGACATCTCCGCCGACGGCGTGATAAGCTTCGACAGAACACTGCCCGAAGAGATAGCCGCCGATACAATAATGTATATCGCCGACTGCGACAGCGGAAATTATGTCATTTCAAACAACTATTTCCACGAACACCGCGCACGCGGACTGCTGCTCCAGAGCGACAACGGACTCTGCGAGAACAACCGATTCTATAAAATAATGGGTCAGCAGATAAAAATCGTTATGGACATCATGCCCGGTCTCTGGTACGAGGGCACGGGAGTCAACAATCTTGTTATCCGTAACAACGAGTTCAAGCTCGGCTGCTACAGCGGCTGGGATTCCGCCATCAGAATAGAGACAAATATCGCGGGCAGCGGGGCGCAGGTCGCGGCGTTTTCAAATATAACCGTCGAATCCAACCGCTTCATAAACTGCGAAAACTATATACTCCGCGCCGACAATGTCTCGGGCTTGAATATTACAAATAATAAAATAATCAACACGCGGAGTATCGACGGTATTGATTTGAGATGCGGGCGCATCCGTCTTGGCGACTGCTGCTCGGCGGTGAAGATAAACGGTAACCGCTGGAACAAGACGCCGCTTGCCCCGTTCGGCGATATAATCGCCCTCGACCACGGGCTCAAAGCTTTTCTTTGAAAATCTCCCGGAGGGATAAAATGAGCGAAGTAACAATCAGAAAATATAAAAGCGGCGATCTCCCGGAGATGATCGCCGTATGGAATGAGGTAGTCGAGGACGGCGTGGCTTTTCCGCAAGAGGAGATGCTCGACAGCGTCGGCGGGGAAAAATTCTTCGCCGCGCAGACTTACTGCGGCGTCGCCGAGGTTGACGGAAAGGCGCTCGGACTCTATATCCTGCACCCGAATAACATCGGCAGGTGCGGACATATCTGCAACGCGAGCTACGCAGTCTCGTCAAAAAGCAGAGGACAGCACATCGGCGAAAAGCTGGTGCTCGACTGCATCCGTCAGGCGCATGAAGAGGGCTTCAGAGTGCTCCAGTTCAACGCCGTCGTCAGGACGAACATCCACGCGCGCCACCTCTATGAGCGCATCGGCTTCAAACAGCTCGGCACTATCCCCGGCGGCTTCAGAATGAAGGACGGCAGCTACGAGGATATCTGCCCGTATTATATAGAGGTCTGAACAAATTAAGCCCGCCGCAGTGCTTTATGTGCCGCGGCGGGCGAGTTTTATATTTGAGTGCTTTGCAAATGAAATTTGCCGTGAAATCTATTCGCCCCCCGCAGGAAAGCTGTCGCGAAGTGGCCGAGGGGTTGTTTCGCTTCGCTCAAAGTAAGTAGGGGCGGATATCATGTCAAGCGAAACATGGTAAACAGTAGTGTAAGGACATGGTATACAATTATTAATATTAAAATTTTCCATCTTTTTTTGCCCTTTGTTTTCCGGCGATAATGCCGCGCGGCGCGGAAAAAATAACGGTGTCCGCAGTGCGGACAAAATCAAAAAGGGGGCGGAGCATGAAGCAAATCATAAGATTTTTCAGCGCGGTCGCGCTCATGCTCTCGGTGGGAATTTTTTCCTGCGTCGCTTACGGCGATATCCAGCTGCCCGACGAATACAGCGTCGTCGCGGGCAGCGGCGCCGATATCGGCGAGAGCGTGTTTTCTGCGTCCGCGTCCGCATCGCCGCAGGGCGAATATGAGCTTGAGGTAAAAGCGTTCGGGGTGTTCCCGGTCAAGACCGCAAGGGTGAAAGTGTCTCAGCGCAGATATGTCACCGTCGGCGGCGAAATTTTCGGCATCAGGCTCTATACGCGCGGCGTGCTGATAGTCGGGAGCGAGGAGATCGAAACGGCATCGGGCGCAGTTGACCCGGCGGCTCGCGCGGGGCTGAAAAAGGGCGATATCATTTTAGAGATAAACGGTTCGCCCGTCAGCCGAAACAATGATATCTCCTCCGCCGTTGAGTCGAGCGGTGGCGACGAAGTTGAGCTGCTCATCGAGCGCGCAGGCAAAAAGCAGACGGTGAAACTCTTGCCCGCGCGGAGCAAAGTTGACAGCAAGTTCAAAGCCGGTCTGTGGGTACGCGACTCGTCGGCGGGGATAGGAACGGTGACTTTCTATGACCGCAAAAACGGAATTTTTGCGGGGCTCGGTCACGCGGTCTGCGATGTTGACACGGGCGAAGAGCTGCCGATATCCGGCGGCGACGCGGTCAATGCCGCTGTAAAAGGCTGCTATAAGGGCAAGGACGGCTCGCCCGGCGAGCTGTGCGGTGTGTTCGCGCCGGGAGAGATAGGCGAGCTCTATGAAAACTGCGGCATCGGCGTTTACGGCGCGTTTAGCGAATTGCCGAAAACCGGGGAGATGCCCGTGGCGATAGCCGACGAGGTCAAAACCGGCAAGGCGCAGATAATCTCGACCGTCGACGCGGACGGACCGCAGTATTATGATATCGAGATAACGAAGATCTATACAAAAAGCGGCCAGCGCAACATGATAATCGAGGTGCGCGACAAGCGGCTTATCGAAAAAACCGGCGGCATAGTCCAGGGCATGAGCGGCAGCCCGATAGTCCAGAACGGTATGCTGGTCGGCGCGGTGACTCATGTTTTTATCAACGATCCGCTCAAGGGCTACGCGATATTCGCCCAGACGATGGCGGAGGAGGCGGAGCGCATATCTTCGCCCGGATATTCCGCCGCTTCGTAGCAAAAGTGGAGCATAAAATAAAAATTGCCAAAAAATGGTAATTTATTCTTGACATTTATTCCCATATATGGTAAAATCCAATTGAAAAATCAACCCGGAGGTACTAATTATGGGAAAAATGTTAAAAATCATGCTTGCACAGGACACGGACACTCAGACGGGCTGCGCCGCGGCACTGCGGGCAAACGGCTTTGAGGTCGAAACAGTCCGAAAGGACGGCGCGCAGATACTCCGCCTTTTCAGGCAGGGAAGCAGACCGGACGTGCTCATCATGGACGCTTTCATGCAGGGCACGGACGCGATAGGCGTGCTCGGCGGACTTGCCGACATGCACCTTGAGCCGCGCCCACTGGTGTTCGTGACCGCGTCAAACGCGAATCCGCGTCTTGAGCAGGAGATAACGCAGAGTGGCGCAGACTACTATTTCATCAAGCCCTTTGACACGCAGATGCTCGCACAGAGGATAAAACAGCTGACCGGGCTTTCCGCCCCGGCGCAGGGAAACATAGTTGCTTTTTCCGCGCAGGACAACAGCCTCGAGGTCACCGTCTCCGAGATAATGCACCGCATCGGCGTGCCCGCACACATAAAGGGCTATCAGTATCTGCGCGAGGCGATAATCCTCGCGGTCAACGACGATGAGATTATGAATTCCGTCACGAAGCTTCTCTATCCTACAGTTGCAAAGACCTTCAAAACCACTCCGTCGCGCGTTGAGCGCGCCATTCGCCACGCAATCGAGGTCGCCTGGGACAGAGGCGATGTCGATGTGCTCAACTCCTACTTCGGCTACACCATCCAGAACTCCCGCGGCAAGCCGACCAACAGCGAATTTATCGCAATGATATCCGACAAATTGAAGCTCAACCTGAAAATTTCTTAATTAATATTGAAAGAAAACCTCCGCATGACTTTTGCCATACGGAGGTAATTTTATTAACCCTGCGTGAGCGTGAGGCTCGCCGTTATCGGGAAATGATCGCTCGGGTAGACTCCATCATAGGTCGTTCTGACAACATTGTAGCTGTTGACCCTGAAGCCGGTCTTGGAGATCATTATGTAGTCGATGCAGTCGTCGTCAAGACGCTTGCCCCAGTTCTGATAGGTGCAGCTCTTTATCGGATTTTCAGTCTGGTACTTGACATCGAGGAAGTTCTCGGTCGCGCTGCGATATGTCTCGGTGTCCTCTTCAACATTGAAGTCGCCCATTATCATCGCGGGCAGCGAACCGAACTGCGCTATCTTGTCGAGCACAACACCGATGCCCTTTATCCTCGCCTCTTCGCTGACATGATCGAGATGCGTGTTGAACACGACGAATTCGAGCCCCGTCTGCTTCTCCTTGAGGATAACATAGCTGCAAATTCGATAGCACGCGGAATCCCAGTCCTTGCTCATCTTTTCGGGAGTCTCGGAGAGCCAGAACGAGCCTTTGTCGATAAGGTCGTAGAGGTCGGTGCGGTAGAACACCGGGCAGCCCTCGGAGAAAGTCGATTCGTCGCGGAAGGTTATGACCGAGTCATAGCCCTGAAGCGTGCGGCACATATAATTATACTGCCACTTTGTCGCCTCCTGGAAGCCGATAATAGTCGGTGCTTCCGTTTCGATGTTCTTGACGATGAGATCGGCGCGATAGAACCAGCTCTTTTTGCCCGTGTCCATGACGTTCGCGCAGCGCAGATTGCAGCTCATGATGCGCATCTCCCCGCGCTCGAGCGGCTTATCCTCGATGACCGCGGCGTGCTGATTCTGCTTATAGTGCGGATAGTAGATGCAGAAAATGCACGCGACAGTGATGAGCGTCGCAAGCACGACACACAGCAGGCAGATAAAAACCTTCGTGCCTTGTTTCATTTGATCCTCTCCTTTGATAAAAAATTATATATCCTGTGCGCCACGCGCACTGAGTTGCGAGGTTAAATTTTTCGTTTGAGGTTAAAAAATGTGTCTTTGCAGAGCGCGGTGACCCAACAATATTATATCGTAGGGGCGGATATTATCTGCCCGCGAAATCTGTACAGGATTTTGATGTGCAGATTATAGATGTGCTCTCATACTTTTTCACTATTCACTTTTACCTATTTTACTTTGAGCGAAGCGAAACAAACCCCTCAGTCTTGGCTTCGCCAATCCGGCTTCCCTGCAGGGGAGCCAAAAGCAGGCGAACGAAGTTCGCCCCTACGGTCGGTAAAATGGAATCCTTGCAGGGCTTTTTTGCCGCTGCCGCGGCATCGGTGCGTCGAGTCGCCGCACCCTACAAATGCGCGCCAATAAAATTGTACGGGGTTCGTCGGCAAATGATATCCGCCCATACCGTACACTTTTTCACTATTCACTTTTACCTATTACTTTGAGCGAAGCGAAACAAACCCCTCAGTCTTGGCTTCGCCAATCCAGCTTCCCTGCAGGGGAGCCGAAAGCAGGCGAACCTTGTTTGCTTGTCTTTAAAATCTATGTGATTTTAAACAGCGCACTTCGTAGTGACAGCCCTTGCGGCTGCCCGTTATCGGCGGCGCTTCGCCGATGTTCCCCGCCTTAACTTTTCGGAGGCTTGGGCTATCGGTGCAGCCGATATAAATAAAGCCGCGGCAAACTTTCGCCTGATAAAACAAAACTGCGCGCCGCAAGAGCGGCACGCAGCGGCATTGCTTTTTTTATTTTTATCAGTCGTCGTGATCGCAGTCGCAGTCGTCATCGCCGCAGCAGCAATCGTCATCGAAATCGAACTCGAGCAGAGTGCCGCAGTTGGGGCAGTCAATGCTTCCGTCCTCAAGGATGCCGTCGTCGACGCAGATAGTCTCGCCGCAGTTGGGGCACTCGATCTCATAGCAATCGTCGTCGCCGCAGCAGCAGTCGTCATCGTCCTCGTAGACATAGCCCTCAAGATCGGAGAGATCCTCGTCTATTTCGTCAACCTGATCGCTGACAACATCGAGACCCTCTTCGAGATCCGAAACGCTCATAGCCATGTCGTCAAGAAGCTCGATGATAGCCTTGATGACCTTGACTTCGTCTTTCTTTGCGTCGAGGTCGAGACCGTCGACAAGACCTTTGATATAAGCAACTTTCTCAGTAACTGTCATTTTGCTTTCTCCTTTCAAAAACAGCCGTCGGCTTTTGAATTACGGAATCTTACGCTCTGCTCAGATACTCGCCGGTGCGGGTGTCAACGATGACCATCTCGCCCTCTTCGATGAACAGAGGAACCTTGATCTCTGCGCCGGTCTCAAGCACTGCGGGCTTGGTGGCGTTTGTCGCGGTGTCGCCCTTGAAGCCGGGGTCGGTCTTGGTGACTTCGAGAGTAACGCTTGTGGGGGGCTCAACGCCGAAAACATTGCCCTTGTAGGAAAGGATCTTGCAAACGGTGTTCTCCTTGACGAACTTGAAGTTGTCGGAGAGGTCGCTCTTGTTTATCGGGATGAGCTCATAGCTCTCGGGATCCATGAAATAATAAAGATCGCCATCGTTATAGGAATACTCCATCTCCTTGCGCTCAATATAAGCGGTGGGGAATTTTTCCGTGGGGTTGAATGTGCGCTCAACGACCGAACCCGCGATAACGTTTCTTATCTTGGTTCTGACGAATGCCGCGCCTTTGCCGGGCTTGACGTGCTGGAACTCTATGATCTGATAGACATCGCCGTCCATCTCAAACGTCACGCCGTTTCTGAAATCGCCTGCTGAAACCATATTGTCTCCTCCGATATTTTAGACTTACACATTTATTTTATACTATTCAGCCGTATATTTCAATACTTTTTTTCATCAGAATGGGCTTTTCTGCGCGCTGAGCTTCAGATGCTCGCCGGCATATATCAGGTCGGGGTCTTTTATTCTGTTTATCCCGACGAGGGTTCTTATCGGAACGCCTGTGCGGCGGGATATATAAAAGAGCGTATCGCCCGGGCGCACGACATAAAATTCGCCCGACATTCTGACGCCGGGTATCGAGAGCTTATCCCCTGCGTATATCGTTTCGCCGCGTTCGAGCCCGTTTCTGTCCTCAAGTGCAGAGAGTGTGACGCCGAACTTCCCGGCTATTGATATCGGCGTGTCGCCGCGCCGGACGGTGTATATTTCTTCGCCGCTGCCGCGCGCAGGCAGAGTTATTCTCAGCCGCTCGCCCGCGAATATCTTGTTGGGATCAACTATCCTGTTCTCTCGGGCTATCGCCTCGACTGTCGTGCCGTATTCCCTCGCTATCGCCCAGAGAGTGTCGCCTGCGCGGACATATACCGTGAGCGTCCGTGTTCGCGCGCGGACGGTGGTTCGCTTCTCGCCGTCGATGCGCCCCGAGTCGGAGAGGAATATCCCCTCGGTGAAGATGTTGCGGTCAACGTTGCCGTAGATACCGCCGACTCTGCCCTCGTCCGTATACTGGAAGCCGACCCACTCGCGCCATTTTCCGTTTGCCGAGGGCTCGTCTGCGCCGTACTGCGCCGCCCAGAGCGGATATTTTTCGGCGAGCGCGCGGCTGAATATATTCCTCGCGTTTGAAAGGTCGCTGTATATCACGGCTTCCCGCTTCGTCAGCGCGGTCAGCTCATCGAGATAAGCCTCGGATATCGCGTTTATCTGCGAAACGGAGAGTGAACCGAAATATTCAAAATCCATCGCAAGGCGCATATCCGGCTCGCGCCCGGCGGCAAGGGATGCAAAGAACCGCGCCTGCCTGCGCCCCTCATCGACCGAGCGGGCGGTGACATAGTGATAGAAGCCGATTTTCAGCCCCGCCGCCTTCGCCCGTTCATAGTTTTCGGCGAAGTATTCGTCGGTATATTCCCCTGCGCCGACGCGGATATACACCGCCTCTATCCCGCTGCGTCTCACCTCTTCAAAATCTATCTCGCCCTGAAATTCGCTTATATCTATCCCGTGGTACTGCCGCCCGCCCGACGGCGGAATAGCCCGCGCCGGGACGAGTGCGGCAAAAACAAGCGCCGCGATGCAGGCGAGAAGCACCGCCGCCGCGCCCGTGAGTCTGCGTTTTATATTCATTTTCCCCTCTCCTCCGTCATTTCTGCCGATTATTCGGCACTATATTCTATGCCGCAGGTCATAGCGGCGCAACGGAGATTGAAATGGCGGAGGGGAATAATGGCGGTTGGCATTAGCGGAGTGTTCATAAAAAATTCGACCTATGATTTATAGGTCGGTTTTTATGTTGCTCAAGGTGTATAGAGAGGAATTGCTGCTCAGGATAATGACAAATCTTCTCGACAACAGCAGAAAATACCGCAATAAAGATATCGGCCACTGCGTCGTCAGCGTCTCGCGCGAGGAGAACAGGGCGCGAATAGAGTTTGCGGGCGACGGTCCCGGAGTCGATTACGAATGTCTCGGCAAGCTGTTTGATATCTTCTACCGCACGGACAAAGCGCGGAGCAACACCGGCACGGGCTCGGGAATAGGGCTCGCGTTCGTGCGAAAGGCGGTCACCCGCCTGATGGACAGGCACTATTCTCTCGTATTCCACGGCATAATCGGCATAGTTATCGCCGCGACTGCTGTGATAATCCCGTTCGGCAGCTTTGCTTCGGGCATAAAGAGCTGTGCTGCCGATATAATCTGCCTTGCAGTCGGAATAGCAGCCGCTCTTTTGCTGACAGGTTCAACAGAAAGTTCGACTCAGACAAAGACTAATTCTTTCCCCCAATATAACATCAGCCGCAGGGCGCTTCTATACTCTCTGCGGCTGATGCCTTTTTATTATATAATTAAAAGTTTATGACCCCGAGGTGCTCGAGGAGTATCTTGACGCCGATGCCCATAAGAATAAGTCCGCCGGCGAGCTCCGCTTTGTTTGTGTATTTCTCGCCGAAAACATGGCCTATCTTGACTCCCGCGGCGGAGATAATAAATGTCGTCACGCCGATAAACGAGGCGGCAGCCCAGATGTTGACCTTGAGAAAAGCGAGCGTGATTCCGACTGCGAGCGCGTCGATGCTTGTCGCTATCGCGAGGACGAGCATCTTTGTGAATTTCAGCTCGTCGCGGTCGTTGCCTGCGGCGTCGCGCTCAACATCTTCTTTTTTGAAGCTCTCGATGAACATCTTGCCGCCGAGAATGAGAAGAAGCACGAAAGCCACCCAGTGGTCATAGCGCTCGATCTTGTCGGCAAAGCCCGTGCCGAGGAAATAACCGATTATCGGCATAAGAGCCTGGAAGATGCCGAAATACGCGCCGACTATCGCGCTCTGTCCGAAGCTCGCCTTTTTCAGACATACGCCCTTGCATATCGAGACGGCGAACGCGTCCATTGAAAGACCGACTGCGAGAATGAAAAGTTCAGCTAAACCCATATTGATTCCTCCGTTTTTTTCGGGGCAGGGAACAAAAAAAGACCCACCTGCGCCCTTTGCGCAGATAAGTCTCATCAATTAAAGAGGCGAAAGCCTCTTTATAGCAGGACCAGATATAGATCAGTATGTTGACCCTGCTGCGCCGCAAATCAGCGCCGATTACTCCCCTATCGCTTCGGGCAGTATAGCGCATCGCTTTAGTTTTGTCAAGCGTATCCGATTGAATTTTGCCGTTTGTTCTGATATAATCTATCGTGGATCAGGATGCCGTGCGGTGTCCGAAGCTATATTTATGCAGAAAGAGGTCTTGCTATGAGCGGACGCTTTGATGAGCTTCGCCGGGAATATCCGCAGTTTGTCTACAGCGGCTATTCAGTCAGCGAACATGAGGATGGGCTGCACTTGAGCTTTGATTTTTCTATCCCCGGTCTGTGCGAGTTTCATCCGCAGACGAGGCTCGACGGAAAAAGTCTTGATATATTCAATTCCCCCGTGTCGGACTATGCGAAGAGAATGGTTTTCTTCATCGGTCTCGCGGAGGCGGTCAGCTACTGGAAATGCGCCTGCCCGCCTGTTTTCAGAGTCGAGTGCGGCGAAATGTCCGAGGATGACAAAGCTTTTTTCAAAAAGCTCTGGTTCAACGGACTCGGCGAGTTTTTCTACAGAAACGGGATAAAGACGGATATAGACTCTTTTGTGAGCATTGACGCGCCGGAGCCGAAAAATATCCCGCAGTGCGAAGATTATGTTTCGTCGGGGATTGAAATTGTCCCCGTCGGCGGCGGCAAGGATTCGGCGGTTACGACCGAGCTTCTGCGCCCGTTCGGCGATAAGCTGAGATTTTTCACCGTCAACGACCAGCCTGCGCGCACCCAGTGCGTTCTCGCGGGCGGCTACAGCGAGGATAAAATAATAAAAATTTACCGCACTATAGATCCCGAACTGCTAAAGCGCAACGCCGAAGGCTTTTTGAACGGTCACACTCCGTTTTCGTCGGTTGTGGCGTTTATATCAATGTATGCGGGCTTTATCGAGGGCGCAAACGATGTTATCCTCTCGAACGAGTCGAGCGCTAATGAGTCGAATATCGGCGGAGAGAGCGTCAACCATCAGTATTCAAAGTCGTTCGAGTTCGAGCGCGACTTCGATGAGTTCCGCCGCCGCAACTTCCCGCAAAGCGCCGTTTATTTCAGTCTCCTGCGCCCGTTCTGCGAGCTTCAGATAGCAAAGCAGTTTTCGCAGTATAAGCAGTATCATCCGATATTCCGCAGCTGCAACAGAGGGAGCAAGAAAAACATCTGGTGCTGCGAATGTCCGAAGTGCCTGTTTGTTGCGATAATGCTCTCGCCGTTTCTCCCGCCCGATGAGCTGAACTCAATATTCGGCTGCGATATGCTCGCGAAAACAGAGCTTGAGACCGACTTCGACGGCCTCTGCGGCTTCACGGGGCTCAAGCCCTTTGAGTGCGTCGGCACGGCGGACGAGGTCGTGCTCGCATTGACGCTGACGGCGGAAAAATACAGAAAATCCGGGCTCGAGATGCCCGCGCTCCTGCGCCGCTTCTGCGAAAAGAACACTGCCCGCGCGGATTACTCCCTGCTCTCGGGCTTCAACGAAGAGAATCTTATCCCGAAAAAATTTGATGAATGTGTAAAGAGGATGTTTGAATATGTATCAGCAGCTGATTGACCATCTGAGAAACAAGCGCATAGTCCTGCTCGGCATGGGGCGCGAGGGTCACTCGACCTATAATTTTATCCGCCGCTATCTGCCCGAGCAGAAACTTATAATCGCGGACGCAAAGCAGGTCGAACTCGATAATGACCCGAATGTCGAGTTTGTCTGCGGAGACGGCTATCTCGGCGCGATAGACCGCGCGGATATTGTCATAAAGACCCCCGGCATTCCGCTCCTTCATTTCAAGAGACCGCAGGGCGTTGAGATAACCTGTCAGACCGATCTTTTCCTGCGCTTTTCGGGCTTTACCTGCGTCGGCGTGACCGGCACAAAGGGCAAGACGACAACTTCGACTCTCATTTATTCCATGCTCCGCGCCGCCGAAAAAGAGGCGTGCCTGATAGGCAACATGGGCTATCCCGTCTTTGATAATATAGAGGACTGCGCGGGCGAAATAGCCGTTATCGAGATGTCCTCGCATCAGCTGGAGTTCACGACCTGCTCGCCGCATATCGCCGTTTTGACGAATATCTATCCCGAGCACCTCGACCACTACGACAGCTTCGAGTGCTATGTCGGCGCGAAGCTCAATATAGTCCGCAACCAAAGTAAGAGCGATACATTTATATATAACTCGGATCAGGGACTCGACGGCTTCTTCGACCTGAGCAAATATCCGGGCGAAGCGGTCGGAGTCAGCGTCCATACTCCGGACGCCGAGAAGTACCGCGACATAAACAGCCATCTTCTGGGCGAACACAATATCCAGAACTGCATGTTCGCCGCCGAGGCCGCGAGACGGCTCGGCGTTTCGGACGAAGATATCATGAAAGCTCTCAAAAATTATGAGGGCATCGAGCACAGAATGGAATATTTCGCGACGGTCAAGGGCATAAAATTCGTCAACGACTGCATCGCAACCATTCCCCATTCTGTCATGTGCGCCGTCGAGGCTCTCGGCGATGTTGACACGCTGATTTTCGGCGGCATGGATCGTGGACTCGACTATTCGGCGTTTGAAAAGGCGCTGGAGAAGAGCAGCATAAGAAATCTCGTCTGCCTGCCCGATACGGGACATAAAATCGGCATGCACATGGCGCAGAACGGGAGCGAAAAGAAGATAATTATCTCGGAGGACATGGAGGGCGCAGTGCGCGCGGCGATGGGCGTAACGCGCCCGGGCTGCACCTGCCTGCTCTCGCCCGCCGCTTCGAGCTACAACAAATATAAAAATTTCGAGGAAAAGGGACGCCATTTCAAGAATATAGTGCGCCGCTATGCCGAGATGGGCGGGGAGAAAGCATGAGAGATTTTCTGAGCGAAGAAAAGGGACTCTGCGCCGAGGTTGAATCCCTCTGCATGACCGACCCCGACTCCGCGCACGCGCTTATCGACAGCGTGATATCGGACTGCGGCGAAGTGAAATCCGACCGCGCGCAGTCTGCGTCCGTTTCGCGCGTCTGCTGCCGCTTTCTGATGCACAGAAAGATGAAGAGCCGCCTTGTTGACACGCTCAAGACGGACGACGGTCTGCGAAAAGCGATTTTCGGCGAGCTCAACACATATAAGTACAGCCTTGTTTTCCTGTTCCGTCGGCTCATACGCCTGAACGAAACGGAGCTGACGCAAGAGCTTCTGACTCTGCTCGAAAACAACCCCTACCGCGACGACAGCGCAAAAGATTACTCCGACCGCTGGTCCCTGCGATTCATAATCGACGAGGCTCTGCGCGCGCCGGACGATTATCTCGACCTGAGCGAAGAGAACAAGAATGTGATAGACGAAGTTAGAAAAGGACTCTGATAACCGAGGGGACAGAGGAGTTATGACAAAAATAAAGGACATAACGGAAAGGCAGTTCAAGTCCGCCCTGTGCAGACTGAGCATAGCGATCCCGTTCACGTTCATTTTTGCTGCGGCTTATTGCAGGACGAGCCTGTATTATCCGGAGAGCAAAACCTCCGTGCAGTTCTCTCTGGTGATAAGCATATATGCGGGCTTCCTTCTTCTATGGGAAAATATCGTCCCCATGAGATTCGGCTGCCGGGGAAACAGGTTTGAAATTTTCGCTAATCTTTTTCCAACCGGGCTTTTGCTCATGGCGGTGTTTTCGCAGTATCACCCGGTGACGGCTGTTATTCTTCTGTGCGTGCCGGCGATGCTCACCGCGGTTTTCGGCATAATTTTGCGCAGAGGCGAACGCTCGCGCGGCGCCGCCCACGACGAGAAGCGGCACGATATACGCGCCATGAGATTTTTTGTTACAGTGTCGGCGATAGTGTTTCTGGTGCCGGGAATATTTTCGCTTTTTGTCTATGATTTTGAGTCCCGCAAATACACGCCGGACACAAAGTCGGTTGCCGCTCAGGAACGGGCGCAGGAGGAAACGCCCTCGTTTTTGAAGAAATTCTGCGAGGACGAATGGGCAAAGTGCAGCAGTGAAGAGCGCATAACGCTTATTCAGCTGCTTTCAAACTACGAGGCGGAAAAGCTCGGAATACCGAAGGTCTCGGTTGTGTCCGGCAGGATAGACCTCGTCACTCTCGGTTACTACGATGACGAAAAGAATGAAATAGTAGTCGACATCGAACACATGCGGGAGGACAGTGCCCGGGATGTTACTGTAACGATACTCCACGAGACATATCACGCATACCAGTATTATCTGGCAAAAAACATTGATTTTAACTCGGAGATATCAAAGACCGCGTATTTTGACATCGCGCGCAGCTGGCGCGACAATTCATTGAACTACATCGACGGCCACGAGAATCGCGAGGGGTATTCAGCCCAGCCGCTCGAAGAGAGCGCCCGCGCATTTGCGCAGGAGGAATACAAAAATCTCAGGCCGATGATAGAAGAGTAAATATTGATTTACGGAGACGACTGTCATGCTGAACTACAGAAAAATAGAACCCGCAGATGATAAGCGAATCGCCGAAATAATCCGCGCGAATCTGGAAAAGTTTCATCTGGATATCCCGGGAACGGCGTATTTTGACCCCGAGCTGGATCATCTGAGCGCATATTATAACAGCAGCCCGTCAGGGCGCGCCTATTTTGTCGCGCTCTCCGCAGACGGACAGGTTATCGGCGGTGTCGGCATTGCCGAATTTGACGGGATAGAAAACTGCGCGGAGCTTCAGAAGCTTTATTTGGACGATTCCGTCAAAGGAAAAGGCTGCGGAAAAGGGCTGATGCAGATAGCCGAGGATTGGGCAAGGTCAGCGGGATATAAAAATCTTTATCTCGAGACCCACACGAATCTGTCGGCGGCTCTGAAGCTCTATGAAAAAACAGGCTTTCATCAGATCGAAAAGCCCTGTTCAACCCCGCACGGCACAATGAACCGCTTTTATTTAAAAGAACTGTAATTCATATAAATCGGGCTTTACGGGTGCAATATTGCAACTTGTAGGGTGCGGCGACCTCGACGCACCGATGCCGCGACAGCGGCATGAAACCT
>OOCI01000470.1_pt1 | contig 38793 bp, 38 predicted proteins | sample 1671761 | NCBI WGS metagenome assembly OOCI01 (sample SAMN06348190, study PRJEB24527) | human gut metagenome | biome: human gut; feature: ankylosing spondylitis patient; material: feces | host: Homo sapiens | place: China | collected 2015-10
CTACAGCACGAATCCTTTTAAGACTTCCGCACAGTCCGGCGGCTCGGGTGCGGATAGCGTGGCAAGAGCCGCTATAAATCAGCATGCAGGCAATGCGGATATTCACGTTACCGCTGCTCAGAAATCCGCCTGGGACGCGCTGAGCAACCCGAACCTGCTGATAAACTATGATTTTGCGATAAATCAGCGAGGAAACAGCGATTACAATTCGAACGGTTACGCGGTTGATGGCTGGAAACTCCAGATAAATGGCAGTGGAAACAGTGGTTCTTATAATGCAGAAACACACGTCCTGTCTGGCAGTGTTCTTGATAAGAACGGCTATTATGTTAATGTGTCTCAGTTCGTTGAAGAACCTGTGCGCTTTGCGAGCAAGACCATGACGGTGAGTGCAGGCATGTCAGAACTTGACAAGTTTGCACTGGTCGCGATATGGCGGACAGAAGGAACAACCACAACGAACGTTGCGGCTACTCCCTATAATCTGGAGCCTGATAAGGTTCTTACTTTTACCATGCCGTCAGACCTTACAGAAGCGTCAAAGATACGTGTTGTACTCCAGACGCGCGGCAGTGTAAAGCTTGACTGGGCAAAGCTAGAATCTGGTAGTGTTGCCACACCGTTTGCGCTGCCCGACCCGGCGGCGGAACTGCTCAGGTGTCAGAGGTACTTTACTATCTACAAGCACCAGAATGCAACGTCAAGCACTGATAAATGCACGATAGGCGTCGGATATGCGCTTGCTAGCTCCATTGTATACGCAGTATTACCGATTGCAGCAATGCGCAGCGGCGTTACTGCAACGATAAGCCACAGTGGCTTGTCGCTTATCAGCGGCGCAGATACCGTTGTAGATTATACAAGCGTTACAGCGCCAGAGCAGACGGACAGCACGGTGCAAGTGGCTTTCACGGTAAGCGGTCAGACACCCGGATCTGTTTACAGGCTGCGGCTTATGAACAGCAACGCTTATCTGGCGGTATCTAAGGAATTATGAGGAGGAGTGACATGGACGAATACAAAGTTTACGTCAGAACAGATTCTGGTGGGATAATCACTGACATCAATTCCAGCGCGTTTATCAGCGGTGACGGATGGACGGAGATTGACTGCGGAGAGGGCGACCGCTTTCACCATGCGCAGGGGAATTATCTTGAGCGCGGACTTACTGGCGATGATGGGATTTACAACTACAAGCTGGTTGACGGCATTCCGGTGCTGCGCTCCGATGATGAGAAAGCGCCGGAGCGTGCGCAGATAGCGGCACAGGCAGAGATATCACTGCTCAAGCGTAAGCTTGCAGACACCGATTACATATCCGCAAAAATCGCGGAGGGTGCGGCGACACGAGAAGAGTACGCAGATAAGCTTGTGGAGCGCGCTGCTTGGCGTGCCAGAATAAACGAACTGGAGGGTACATAATGGACAGCAGCATTATAGTGGCGCTCATCGGCGCAGCAGTGACAGTCGGGAATGTGGCGTTCACCACTCTGGCGGCGCGCAGGCAGAAGCGCGACGAGCGCACGGAGCAGCTTGAAGCAGGCGTGCAGTGCCTGCTGAGAGCGGAGATAATCCGGTCGCACGAGAAGTACACAGAGCGCGGCAGGTGCCCGATATATGCCCGGGAAGCGCTCACCAGGGCGTACAAGGCGTACCACGCACTTGGCGGAAACGACGTTGCGACTGAGCTTTACAACGAACTTATGGAATTACCGAACAACTGAGGAGGTTTACGAACTATGAACAAAATCGACTGGAAGAGAAAGCTCACAAGCCGCAAGTGGTGGGTATCCGTGGCGGCGCTGGTGTCGGGACTTATCCTGGCATTCGGCGGCGGCGATGAGGTCGCAACTACAGTCAGCGGCTGCATTATGGCTACCGCGGCGGTAGTCGGATACACCATCGGCGAGGGACTTGCGGATAGTTCCCACAAGGAGGACAACGGCGATGGCAATAACGTTTGAAGCCTACGCGCGGAATAACGGCGCATTCCGTGCGGCGCGCCCCATGCCGTCCGGCAGTCCAGCCGGGATAATCATACACAGCACCGGAGCGAATAATCCTAACCTGAAGCGCTACGTCAACGCGCCGGAGGTGTGCGGCGAGAATCCGTACAAGAACTACTTCGACCGTGCGGATTCCGACGTGTGTCCGCATGCGGTCATCGGGCTGGATAAGTCCGGGGAAGTCCGCGCGGCTAAGCTGCTGCCGTGGAATATCTGCTGCTGGTGCTGCGGCTCTGGCTCAAAGGGAAGCTACAATTACAGCCCTGCGTACATACAGATAGAGATAGCAGAGGACGCGCTGAACGACCGCGCTTACTTCGAGCGTGCATTTGCGCTTGCTGCCGACCTCTGCAAGCGGCTCATGAAGAATTATCCGTCAATCAAGCCGGAGAACATCATCAGCCACCATGAAGCGCACCTGCGCGGCTACGCTTCCAACCACGCCGACTGTGACCACTGGCTCGCCAAATTCGGGAAGAATATGGACTGGTTCAGGGAACTTGTTTCCCCGGAGAAGCAGGTCAAGCTTACCGCTGAAATCACCGTTGCCCAGAGCGGGGCGGAGGACATCGCCTGGAAGCTTCGGCAGTTGGGGTGTTCCGTGAAAGTTGACAAGCAGCCGTAAATCTGCTATAATATCTTTGTTGAGGTTCGGATAGAAATATTCGGATTATGCCGCTCCTGCTCGCCAAGGCAGGGGCGGTTATTTTTTATCCCCGGGGCGCAGGCTCCGGGGATTTTTACGTTTTTCTCGGCAAATCAGGGATTATTATATATATGGTACAACCGCCCCTCAAAAAAATTAGTCTTTCAAACTTGACACCCATGCTGACACCCATGTTAGAGAAAACTTGGGTCAAAACGAGTATATTTAGGCTATTAGTTCAATTCGAGTATAGCAAAGAGAAATCCCCGTCAAGCCACTGGTAAAGCCACTCGACGAGGATTATATTATGGTCGGAGTGACAGGATTCGAACCTGCGGTCTCAACATCCCAAATGTCGCGCGCTACCAACTGCGCTACACCCCGAAAATTTACTTTATTATATCACAAATCCAACAAATTGTCAAGCACAAAATTTAATAAAAATGTCTTGACAATTTACAGATTTTGCGATAAAATATATACATAAGTAAATTGTAATCCAAAGTTTGAAAGGAGCACATCATGGGTCTCATTAAAGCAGCTCTCAATGCAGTCGGCGGTAACCTCGCCGACCAGTACAAGGAATACATCTATTGTGATTCTCTTCCGAACGACGTCCTTGCGACAAAGGGACATAAGCGCGTTGGTTCCAGGGGTACCAACAAGGGCGATGACAACGTGATCACCGACGGTTCTGCTATTGCGGTCAACGAGGGTCAGTGTGCGCTGATCGTTGTTGACGGTAAGGTTTCCGAGGTTGCTGCTGAGGCAGGCGTGTTCGAATTCAAATCCGCCCTTTCTCCCTCGGTATTCTCCGGAAATCTTGGAGATAGCCTGCTGAATTCCCTAAAGGATATCGGCACCCGTATTTCCTACGGCGGTCAGGCGGCTCATGATCAGCGCGTATACTACATCAACATGAAGGAGATCATGGGCAACCGTTATGGTACTGTGACCCCGATCCCGTTCCGTGTTGTGGATAACAATATCGGTCTTGATGTGGACGTTACGCTCCGCTGCAACGGTGAATACACTTACCGTATCACAAATCCGGTGCTCTTCTACACTAACGTCTGCGGTAATTTCGCGGATACATACAACCGCTCCAATCTCGACAGCGCTCTCAAGTCCGAGATCGTGACTGCGCTCCAGCCTGCCCTCGGCAAAATCTCCGAGCAGGGCGTGCGTCCCAGCATGCTCCCCGGCAAGGCTATGGAAATATGCGATGCACTGAACGAGGTGCTCTCCAAGAAGTGGGGCGAAGCACGCGGAATAGTTGTTGCCAACTTCGCGATGAATCCTCCGAGCCTTCCTGAGGATCAGCAGGAGATGATCACCAACCTTCAGAAAACTGCGGTAATGCGCAATCCCAACATGGCGGCTGCAACTCTGGTAGAGGCACAGGCTTCCGCAATGAAGACCGCTGCCGGAAACCAGGGCGGCGCAATGATGGGATTCATGGGCATGAACATGGCTCAGCAGCAAGGCGGATTCAACGCGCAGGCACTCTATCAGATGGGCGCACAGCAGCAGGCACAGGCTCCCCAGCAGGCGGCGGCAGCTCCGCAGGCACCTGCACAGGGAACATGGACATGCGCGTGCGGCGCGACAAACACCGGCAAGTTCTGTGCTAATTGTGGAAAAGCTAAGCCGGCTGAGGCAGAAGGCTGGACATGCTCCTGCGGCGCGGTGAACAAGGGTAAGTTCTGCCAGAACTGCGGCAAGCCCAGACCTGCCGGAGCACCAGTTTATCGCTGTGACAAGTGCGGCTGGAAGCCGGAGGATCCCTCTAATCCTCCGAAGTTCTGTCCGGAGTGCGGAGACCCCTTTGACGCAAACGATCTGGTTTAATTCCCGGATCGCGACAAAATCACAGATAATGCCACTCGCAGCCCTGCTGTGAGTGGATTTTGTGCGTTATAAAGCACATGAATAATCACCCGAAAGGCGCAAATAAATATGTCAGTTCTCGATATTTTCAAGAAGCTCGAATCCGAGCGCGCTCCCGAGCCGCAGGGTCCGGTGGAGTTCATCATATGCGGTCTGGGGAATCCTGGCACGGAATACGAAGGCACACGCCACAACATCGGATTCATGACGATCGACACCCTGTGCAGCAAGTACAAGCTCGACTGCAAGAAGCTGAAGTTCAAGTCCCTCACCTGCGACGCGATGATTTCCGGAAAGCGCTGCCTGATAATGAAGCCGACCACTTATATGAACAATAGCGGACAGGCTGTGACGGAAGCGATGGCGTTCTATAAGATACCTCCGGAGAAAACGCTGATCATATTCGACGATATCTCCCTTGAGCCGGGCAAAATGCGGATACGCAGAAAGGGAAGCGACGGCGGACATAACGGGATAAAGAGCATTATCTACCTTTCCGGCTCGGATATGTTCCCACGCATAAAAATGGGCGTCGGCGCAAAGCCGCATCCGGATTACTCCCTTGCGGACTGGGTGCTCGGTCACTTCAAGAAGGAGCAGGCGGAGGTACTCGAAGCCGGAATGGACAACGCTGTCAGCGCCGTGGAGCTTATCGTTGACGGCAAAATCAACGAAGCAATGAATAAATTCAATTCCTGAGGAAACGACGATGGAACTCTTTTATAACGCTGCGGAGCTTATCCCGGAATTCCGCAAGCTGAGCAAATACCTCGATGAAGAACAGAAGCTGCCTGCCCTTGTGACAGGCGTTTCGCATATACACAAGGCGCATTTTATCGGAGCATTACTCCACAAGGAGCAGCTCCGCCCGGTGCTCACCATAGCCGAAAATGAAGCGGAAGCGCAACGTCTTTGTACTGATATTAACGCGATGTACGGCGCCGGGACAGCGCTGCTTTACCCGGCGAAGGAGCTTCTGCTCGGGGACTTTGAAGCGGTTTCCCGGGAATACGAGCACAAACGTATTTACGCGCTTTCCGCCATGCTGAACGGTGAGTGTAGCACTGTTATCTGCTCCCCGGAAGCGGCGGCTCAGCTGACGATCCCCCCGGAAGTACTTGAGGAGCGCACCCTGACTCTCTCCCAGGACATGGATATTCCGCTGGACGAGCTGTCTGCGCGTCTTATAGCCGCCGGGTATTCGCGCTGCGACCTCATCGAGGGTCCCGGGCAGTTCTCCGTGCGCGGCGGTATTGTGGACATATTCCCTCCGAGCAGCGCGTCGCCCTGCCGTCTGGAGCTGTGGGGAGATACCATCGACAGCCTGACGTATTTCGACACGGACACCCAGCGCCGCACTGAGCCGATAGAATCCATCCGCATATCCCCGGCGGCGGAAATGCTGTTCAGTTCCCCGGAGGAACTGTGTGAAAAAATCGAAGCGCTCAGCAAGAAGCTTCGTGGAAAGAGCGCCCCGGAAATGCGCGAGCAGCTCGCGACAGTCTGCCAGAAACTCCGGGGTGGGATTACGCTCAGCACCACTGACCGTTTCTTCCCACTGTGCTATGACAAGGAAGCGACGATATTCGACTATGCTAAAGCGGTTTTCGTCTGCGAAAATACGTCCGTCCGGGAGAATTACCGCGCGCTGGCAATGCAGCATGCCGAGGATCTGAAAATACAGACAGAGGAAAAGCACATCTGCCGCGGTCTGGACAGATTCATGCTCACCAAGTCGGAGCTGAATTCCGAACTGGACGAGCGCACCTGTGTTTATTTAGATACATTTATCCGCGGCCGCGATATGCAGCTGGGATTGCTGCTTGACGTCCAGGGAGCGATTCAGACTTCCCCGTGGAGCGGCGAACTTGCGGTACTTCGCACGGAACTGCAAAGCTACCTCGAGATGGGATTCGCCTGCGTGATCTATTCCGGCACTGAAAAGGGTGCGCACACCCTCGCCAGCGACCTCCAGGACGAGGGATTCAAGGCTGACCTCGCCGCCGATCCCGAAAAGCCACTTCCCGGCAGGATCATAGTGATTCCGGGAACCCTCGGCGCTGGTATCGAGTACAGCAACGTCAAACTTGCCGTATTCACTCACACCGCGGTCCACGCCAGCAGGAAGCAGCGCACTGTAAAGAAGAAGCCCGGCGAGGAAATACGCTCCCTGGCGGATATCGCAATAGGCGACCTGGTGGTGCATTACTCCCACGGAATCGGGATTTTCGACGGCGTGCACAAGATCGAAACCGACGGCGTTGCCAAGGACTATATCAAGATACGTTATGCCGGCGCGGACGTCCTGCATATTCCGGTAACGCAGCTTGACCTCGTGTCAAGGTACATCGGCTCCGGAGATGTGAATACCGTCAAGCTGAACAAGCTGAATTCCGACCAGTGGCAGAAGTCCAAGGCGAAGGCTAAGGCAGCGGCAAAGGAGATGGCGAGCGAACTTATCGAACTCTATTCGCGCAGAATGAAGAGCAAGGGTTTTGAATTCCCACCGGACGATTCGCTCCAGGAGGATTTCGAGGCGCACTTCAACTATATCGAAACCAACTCCCAGCTGCGCTGCATTGACGAGATAAAATCCGATATGATGAAGCCCGTCCCGATGGAGCGACTGCTCTGCGGCGACGTCGGGTTCGGCAAGACGGAGGTGGCTCTGCGCGCGGCGTTCAAGTGCGCCGAGGCAGGGAAGCAGTGCGCGGTACTCGTCCCCACGACAGTACTCGCATGGCAGCACTTCCAGACCTTCTGCAACCGCATGGAGGGATTCCCGATCAATATATCGCTGCTGTCCAGGCATAAGACCCCGGCGGAGCAGCGAGAGATACTCCGCCGGCTGAAGAACGGCAGCGTGGATATACTCATCGGTACTCACCGTATAATTCAGGAGGACATCAAGTTCAAGGATCTGGGTCTTGTCATAATTGACGAGGAGCAGCGCTTCGGTGTCGCCCACAAGGAGAAGTTCAAGGAGATGTTCAACGGCGTGGATATCCTCACGCTGTCAGCAACGCCTATCCCGAGAACGCTCAACATGGCGATGAGCGGAATACGCGACATGAGCGTAATTGACGAGCCTCCCCAGGACAGACAGCCGATAACTACCTATGTCATGGAGCACGACTGGGGAGTTATCATGCAGGCGATAGAGAAGGAACTCCGCCGCAGCGGTCAGGTGTATTATATCCATAACCGCATAGACTCCATCTACAGCTGTGCGGAAAAGATACGCTCGCTTATTCCGGAGGCGCGCGTTGGGGTAGCTCACGGCAAGATGACCGAGGAGCAGATGCTGGAAATATGGAGGCAGCTTCTTGACGGAAGCCTTGACGTACTGGTCTGCACCACAATTATAGAAACCGGCGTGGACGTGCCGAACGTCAACACGCTGATCATTGAGAATTCCGACTACATGGGACTGGCGCAGCTCCACCAGCTGCGCGGACGCGTCGGCAGAACCAACAAGCGCGCCTACGCGTATTTCACGTTCCAGCGCGGCAAGGTGCTGTCCGAGATCTCTCAGAAACGCCTGGACGCGATAAGGGAGTTCACCCAGTTCGGCAGCGGATTCCGGATAGCCCTCCGTGACCTGGAGATAAGAGGCGCCGGAAGTATCCTTGGTGCGAACCAGTCCGGACATCTCGCCAACGTTGGATATGACATGTATTTGCAGCTGCTTGACGAAGCGGTCCGCGAGGAGCGCGGCGAGAAGGACGTCCACAAGGAGGAATGTCTGGTGGATATCAAGATAGACGCGTTTATCCCGGAGGACTACATCTCCAACCAGGCACAGCGCGTGGATTGCTACCGCAAGATCGCGCGTATCCAGACGGAGGAGGACAGCATAGACGTCACCGACGAGCTGATCGACCGTTACGGCGATCCGCCCAAATCCGTCCTGGGACTTATCGAGGTGGCACGGCTGCGCAATATGGCGAGCGCCGCGGACATTGTGGAGATCACCCAGATGAACAACGACCTGCTGTTCTATCTCGGAAAGTTCGACATGAAGAAGATAGCGGCAGTATCGAAACTCTGCGGAAAGAGAATGCTGCTTGAAACCGCCGACCGTGGGCACATAAGGGTCACCCTCGACAAGAACGAGAAGCCGATTGACGCAATGCGCTCCGTTATCAGAACCATGAACGAAGCATAAAAATATCCCGGAACTTTTGGCTCCGGGATTTTCTTATCTCTTTGTGAACTCGGTATTGTTGATCGTGTCGGTTATTTCCGGTACGTTCTTTACGCAGAAATCCACCATTACGCTTGCGACCCGGGCGGCGGTGTCGATGGAAACGTCCTTCCCGGATTTGTTCCACTCAAGGAACAGATTCAGGAATCCGCCGTTGATGAAGGAAGCCATCAGAATGACGTATTTTTCCTCGGAGGTGATGGTGAAATTCCCGAGGATCTTGTCGGCGGAAGCCTTCAGCACCGTCTTCATTCTGGATACGAGCACACCGCGGAAATCGCTCTTCATCAGATGGAAGTAGAATCCGTACTGCTCGGTGATGAGCTTGCTCAGCTCAAGGAATATCGTGTATGTACTGTCCACCAGGCTGGCGCTGTCAAAGCGTGAGATTATGGCAGTGAGGGAGTCTACTATCTCGGATTCTGTTTCATTGAGGATATCCGTGATGTTGCTGTAGTGGGTGTAGAAAGTTCTGCGGTTGACATTGGCAAGTGCCGTGAGTTCGCTTATCGTGATGGAGGTGATGTCCTTGCTTTCCATGATCTTGAACAGGGCGGTGCGGATTGCTTTCTTGGTGCGGATAACTCTCTTGTCGCTGTTGTTGCGTGTTGTTACTGCCATAATAGACTGCCTTTCTTCACAGATTGTGCTTTTATTCACATATGTATATTATAACACAATTAACTCAAAAAGTCAACGTTATGTAGAATAATCTATCACGAAATTCATACGTTTATGTAAGGGAAACCATAACATTTTTGATATAAATGCAGTCCGGTGCTTGACGTGTCTGCTGCGATGTGATATAATAATCGTATGTTATTGCAGTAATATCCCTTGAAAGGACGGAACGCAATGCCGCTGATAATTATTACTGACGACGAACCCATGAATATCCGCATGACGGAATTCGTCCTGCGCAAATACGGCTACAGTACTGTCAGCGCAGGTTCCGGGGAGGAGTGCGTCGCGCTGGCGGAAAAGGGGGCGGACCTTATTCTGATGGACGTCCTCATGCCCGGCATGGACGGATTGCAGACCTACGAAAAGCTGCGCTCCTGCGGAATTGGAATCCCGGTGATATTCCTCACGTCCGCGGAGGACGCGGAAACTGTGGAGAAAATACGCAGCACCAATTCCGGAGTTCTCAGCAAGCCATTCCGACCGGAACAGCTCCTGTCGGAGGTGCGAGCGGCTCTTGCAGAGTGAATATGACTTTTGTTGCGCGTGAATTCCGGGTGGATCCACGCGCTTTTTGCTGGTAATTACATAATTGCCCCGTTTTTTTGTACTATTGCACCAAAAAAAAATATTACCCCTTGACAAATTGGGCACAATGTATTAAAATCTAAATGTATAAACGTTTACACAAGGCGTTTCAACGACCCTTTGGGGTACTATCTGATCATCAAGGAGAACACAAACATGGCTTATATTTTAGGAGTTGATATCGGCACTTCCGGCACCAAGACCGTACTCTTCTCTGAGGACGGCGCTCCGGTAGCTTCCGCGACTTACGAATACCCCCTTTACACTCCCCAGAACGGCTATGCGGAGCAGGAGCCGCTGGACTGGTGGAATGCTTCCGTGAACGGTATCAAGGACGTTATCGCCGAGAGCAAGGTCAACCCAGAGGACATCAAGGGTGTTGGACTATCCGGCCAGATGCACGGACTTGTAATGCTGGACGCTGAGAACCAGCCTATCCGCAAATCCATCATCTGGTGCGATCAGCGTACCGCCAGGGAGGTCGTTGAGATCACCGATAAAGTCGGCGCTGACAGAATGATCGAGATCACCGCTAATCCAGCCATCACCGGATTCACCGCCGCAAAGATCATGTGGGTGAAGAACAACGAGCCGCAGAATTACGAGAAGTGCCGTCATATCCTCCTGCCCAAGGACTATATCCGCTTCATGCTCACCGGCGAGTATGCCACCGAGGTATCCGACGCCAGCGGAATGCAGCTGCTGGATATCCCGAACCGCTGCTGGTCCGACGAGGTGCTGAACAAGCTGGGAATCGACAAGTCCCTGCTGGCAAAGGTGTACGAATCCCCGGAGATCACGGGTACTATTACAAAGAAGGCTGCTGAACTGACCGGACTCAAGGTCGGCACCCCCGTAGTCGGCGGCGCAGGCGATAATGCTGCGGCGGCAGTGGGGACCGGCGTTGTCGAGGACGGAAAGGCATTCACCACCATCGGCTCCTCCGGCGTTGTATTTGCGCACACCTCCAACATCTCCATCGACAAGAAGGGAAGAGTGCACACATTCTGCTGTGCAGTACCCGGCTGCTGGCATGTTATGGGCGTAACTCAGTCCGCTGGTCTTTCCCTCAAGTGGTTCAGGGATAACTTTGCCTGGGCAGAGATGGAAACAGCCCTTTCCATGGGCGTTGACCCCTATTACCTCATGGACAAGGAAGCAGGAAGCGTTCCCATCGGCGCAAACCGCCTGCTTTACATGCCTTACCTCAATGGTGAGAGAACTCCGCACCTTGACCCGAACGCGCGCGGCGTGTTCTTCGGACTTTCCACCATGCACAAGAAGAAGGAAATGCTCCGTGCCGTAATGGAGGGCGTGTCCTATTCCCTGCGCGACTGCGTTGAAGTAATGCGCGAAATGGATATTAACGTAAGCGACATGATGGCTTGCGGCGGCGGTGGAACCTCTCCGCTGTGGCGTCAGATGCTGGCAGACCTCTACGGCTGCCAGGTAAAGACTACCCAGAACAAGGAGGGTCCTGCGCTGGGAGTTGCGCTCCTTGCGGCAGTTGGCGCCGGAATCTACAAGAGCGTTCCCGAGGCATGCCGTGCAGTCATCAAGCCTGAGAAGATTCAAGAGCCGATTGCGGAAAATACCGCTGAATACGAAAAGGTATATGCGATGTACCGCAAGCTTTACCCGGCTATGAAGCAGAGTTTTGCTGAACTGGCACAAATGTAATGGACTTGCCTCCTGAATGCGATCATTCGGGAGGCATTTTGAAAACCGAACATACGATATTGTGATAGTTTTTGAGGTACATTATGAATTGCGAAATTTGCGGCAAGAAACTTATCCGTCCCCAGGCGCTATACTGTCCCTACTGCGGCAGCAAGATAAATCACGGCGATGATGAAAATAAACCTCAGCAGCCAGCCCAGAGTATTCCGGCGGCACCGGTCGTACCGCCGATTTCCGAGCCGGTCAGCGTAATTCCGGAGCCTGCTCCAATTCCCGAACCCGTGCCCGTGGAAGTTCCGCAGCCTGTCCAGGAAGCCCCGTCGCAGGAATCCCAGCCGATAGGCGGATTCCCGTTCCAGGAGCCTGTCACCGTGCCGGAAATCCCGGCACCGGTCGCACCGCCAATTACCGAGCCAGTCAGCGTGATTCCGGAACCTGCTCCAATTCCCGAACCCGTGCCCGTGGAAGTTCCGCAGCCCGTCCAGGAAGCCCCGGCGCAGGAACCCCAGCCGATAGGCGGATTCCCGTTCCAGGAGCCTGTCACCGCGCCGGAAATCCCGGCACCGGTCGCTCCACCGATCTCCGAGCCAGTCAGCGTGATTCCGGAACCTGCTCCAATTCCCGAACCCGTACCCGCGGAAGTTCCGCAGCCCGTCCAGGAAGCCCCGGCGCAGGAACCCCAGCCCGTAGACGACTTTACATTCCCCGAGCCGATTCCCGAGGAAGAATCCGACGAGCCGGAGATGGAGCCGATTTCGGATATGATGGAACCTGTTCCCGAGTCTACTCCCAAACCTGTACAGGAGCCTGCTACAGTTCTGGAAAAGCAGACTGAACCGGAGCCTGTGGAGGAGGAATACACATCCACCGCAAGCGCGTTCACGGATTTCGAGCTTGAGGAGATTCAGCGCAACCTGAAGAAGAAAATCACCCTGGAACCTGTATTCGACAAGGAAAAACTCGCAGCAGAGCTTTATAACAACCTGTACGAGAACCTGTACGAAAACCTCCGCGCTAATCTGAAGCGTGAAATACTCCAGGAGCTTGAGGAAGAGCGGAATAACAACGCCGCCAATAAAAAATCCGGACTGTTCCGGAAGCGTTAAGCTCAATATTGTGCCCCCTGTACAGCGTGCAGGGGGCGTTTTTGTCTGAATGACACCCAAATTTACAGCACTTCCCGACAGCTGATGTATAATTAAGAAAAAACATTCGGGAGGTAAATCATGTTTTGTATCAATTGCGGAAAAAAACTTCAGGACGGCGCATTATTCTGCGACCAATGCGGACGACGGATCAGCGGCGCTGGTGAGTGTGAACCAGGCACACAGCCGGTTCAGCAACAGTATTCGCCGTATTACGGAGCGCATAGAAATAACGTTTCGGCGAACTATGAAGAGCGCAAAGCGAAAAGGGCGGTGTGCAATTTCGTGATATTCCGCACCTTCGTTTACGTGTTCCTGATTCTGTATACCATTGCAACCAGGTTTGATTTTATCTACTCCTGTATGGGAATTGAAGCAAGCGTCCGACAAGTAGAATCGCTGTGGCAGGAAATCGGCGGAAAAGTAACATTCTGGGGAGTTTTCGTGATAATACTGCTTCTGTCTTACATGGTACTGGTCGCAATGCTTGCATATAATGAATCGTTCAGCAAAAAACACAGCTTTACCCAGTTCAAGGGCATGCTTACAGGAGATATATTCGAGGGTATTGTCCTGATCATCTGCGGTTTTATACTGTGCTTCGGACTTTACGATTCCTCCGGCGGAATGTACAAAATATTGGACGGATACCAGATGTACTACCAGGAAAAGTACTTCCCGGCAGGATTGCTTGTGATAATTATCGGCGTGGGAATACTCCTGATAATCGGCGGCTGCCTGTCAAGGTGGGCTATAGGTATAGAGAATGCCCCAAAAATCAATCAGACTATTGTCAAGCTGTCCGGAATAGCCAGCGGCACTACGGAGTATGTTTCCCACTCTGAGCAAATTCCGGTGAGTGAAACGCAGCCTGACTCCACAGGAATCTGGATTTGCCCCCAATGCGGCAGCCGAAACAGCAATACAAGAACAAGCTGCAAGGATTGTGGATATTACAAATAAGTACAAGTGCCGGTCTTTTGACCGGCATTTCCTACTTGATTTCTGAGTTCGAATATGGTATACTTTAATAAAAATCAATCAGGAGGTATAATATGTACACACCAAACGAACACAGATACGAAAAGATGGTATACAACCGCTGCGGAAAAAGCGGACTGAAACTCCCGGCAGTTTCTTTCGGCATATGGCAGAACTTCAGCAATAAGGACAGATTCGAGAACATGGAGCAAATGATCAGGACTGCTTTTGACCTGGGAATCACCTATTTTGACGCGGCGAACAACTATGGTAATCCTTATAACGGCTCTGCCGAGGAGAATTTCGGAAAGATACTCGACCGTGGGCTTCGCCAGTATCGCGATGAAATGATTATAGCAACTAAGGCAGGCTATGAAATGTGGGACGGTCCCTACGGTGACCGGAATGGCTCCCGGAAGTACCTCACGGCTTCCCTTGACCAGTCGCTGAAGAGAATGAAACTGGATTACGTTGACATATACTACCACCACGTATTTGATCCGAACACTCCGCTGGAAGAAACCGCCCTTGCTCTTGACAACGCTGTAAAACAGGGAAAGGCGCTCTATGTCGGAATATCCAACTACAACAAGCAGCAGACAGCCGAGATCATGTCAATTTTCAGAGAACTTCGCACTCCGTTTGTGGTGAATCAGCCCAGCTATTCCATGTTCAACCGCTGGATAGAAACCGACGGCCTGCGCGATTTCGCCGCCGAGAACGGAGTAGGTCTTGCGGTATTCCAGCCGCTTTTCCAGGGACTTCTGACCGACCGCTACCTGCACGGGATCCCGGAAGATTCCCGCGTGGCAAAGGGTAACCCCTGGATCCAGAACGACATCACCGAGGAAAGGCTAGCCAAGGTGCGCAAGCTAAACGAAATCGCGGAAAACCGCGGACAGAAGCTGTCACAGATGGCAATATCCTGGGCGCTCCGTGACGGAAAAGTAACTACGGTGCTTATCGGCGCTTCCAGACCGGAGCAGATAGTCGAGAATGCGGCTGCGATAGAGAAGCTTGAATTCTCGTCCGAGGAGATATCGGCAATCGAGAACATTCTTGCAGAATAATTGTTACAAGTCGTAAAAAAAACTACTTGCAAATATCGCCGTATTGTGCTATAATATATAAGATAATAAATAGCGATGGCAGCTGTAAATATGTACCAGCGTGGTCCAGCCCCACGGATTATGTCCGCCAGGCAGACAAAAGCGCGTTCACATAAAGCTGTCCGCTGTGTCGGAATAAAGGCGCAGCACCTGTGAACACCGGCGTTCGCCCCATCAGCAGGTGACAGAAGCATACCCGGCAGAAGAAGTGAACCGAAAGGAAGTTGATTATGGCTAAGATCGCAGTTCTGGGCTATGGTACAGTTGGCTCAGGAACAGTTGAGGTTTTCTATAAGAACAAGGAAAGCCTTGAAAAGAAGGCTGGACAGGAAATGGATATCAAGTATATCCTCGATATCCGTGATTTCAGCGACAGCCCCTACAAGGACAAGTTTGTCAAGGATTTCAATGTTATTCTTAATGACCCTGAGGTTACGGTCGTAGCCGAGGTTATCGGCGGACTCAAGCCGGCATATGATTTCGTAAAGTCCTCTCTCGAGGCAGGCAAGAGCGTTGTTACATCTAACAAGGAGCTTGTTGCTGCCAAGGGCGCGGAGCTTCTCGCCATCGCCAAGGAGAAGAACGTGAACTTCTTCTTCGAAGCAAGCGTAGGCGGCGGAATTCCGATCATCAAGCCGCTTCATGCGTGTCTTTCCGCTAACGAGATCGACGAGATCGCCGGTATTCTGAACGGTACCACAAACTTTATCCTCACAAAGATGATACGCGACGGCATGGACTTCGAGAAGGCGCTCAAGATCGCTCAGGAACTGGGTTACGCAGAGCGCAATCCCTCCGCTGACGTTGATGGTCATGACGCATGCCGCAAGATCTGTATTCTTGCTTCCCTGGCATTTGGCAAGCATGTTTACCCCGACAGCGTGCACACCGAGGGAATCACCAAGATCACCCTCGAGGACGTTGCATACTGCGACAGCGCTGACGCAAAGATCAAACTGATCGGCTGCGCAAAGCGCGAGGAAGCAGGCAAGATCTCCATCGGTGTGTTCCCGGCTGTTATCAAGGACGAGAGCCAGCTCGCCGGCGTTAACGACGTGTTCAACGCTATCCTGGTACGCGGCGACGCTACCGGCGATGTAGTATTCTATGGCAAGGGCGCAGGCAAGCTTCCTACTGCCAGCGCGGTTGTTGCCGACATCGTTTCTGCTGTGAAGCATTCCGGCACCAGCAAATCCCTCACATGGTCTGACAGTGCCCAGGACTTCATCAAGGATTTCAGCGAGTTCTCCTGCGCGAACTACATCAGACTTTCTTCCAAGAACGTGGAGGTCACCAAGGCTGTTATCAAGGCACTTTTTGGCGACGTTACATACCTGTCCAGAAAGAACCAGCCCGAGAACGAGCTTGCATTCATTTCCGGCGTGATGTCCGAGAAGGATACGCTCAGCGCGATTGAGAAGGTTTCCGACGGCGCAGAACTGCTCGGCAGGATCCGCGTACTGGATTATTAATACAGCATTGCTGACATAATGCAGCAGGTCGGCACGCGGCTGACCTGACTGCGGCAGCCGGCCATCGGCTGTACTGATAAATTCGGAGGATTAGAAGATAATAATGGAAGCAGAATCTCCAAAGTATAAACGTGTGCTGCTCAAGCTGAGCGGCGAGGCTCTTTCCGGCGACAAGGGAAGCGGACTTGATATTCCCACCATTGAGAACATCTGCGCAAGCATTAAGAAATGCGTTGACGCCGGCGCGGAGATCGGAATAGTTGTCGGCGGCGGTAATTTCTGGCGCGGCAGAAGCTCCGAGGGCATGGACAGAGCGCGTGCAGACCATATCGGAATGCTCGCAACCGCGATGAATGCTCTCGCAGTAGCTGATGTGCTGGAAAAGCAGGGCTGCCAGGTGAGAGTACAGACCGCTATCACAATGCAGCAGGTAGCTGAGCCGTTCATACTCGGCAAGGCGATCCGCCACCTTGAAAAGGGCAGAGTAGTGATCTTCGGCTGCGGAACCGGTAATCCGTTCTTCTCAACTGACAGCGCGGCTGCGCTGCGTGCAGCTGAGCTGAATGCAGACATGCTGCTCAAGGCGACAATGGTAGACGGAATTTATGACAAGGATCCCAAGAAGTTCCCCGACGCCGTGAAGTACGATGTTATCACACATCACGATATCCTCGTAAAGAAGCTGCAGGTAATGGACAGCGCGGCTGCTGCCATCTGCACAGAGAACAATATTCCGATTATCGTATTTGATCTTAACCGTCCCGACAATATCTTTGACGCCGTTATGGGCAAGACTGTCGGAACTCTCGTTACCAAACACAAGCCACAATAATATTTCAGAGAGGTGCCAAAATGAAAGAAATACTCGACACAGCCAAGGAAAAGATGGGCAAGTGCGTGAATGCGCTTGAGAGTGAGCTTGCTACTATCCGCGCAGGGCGTGCAAATCCCAGCGTTCTCGACAGAATCACCGTTGATTACTATGGCTGCCCCACTCCCGTGAACCAGATGGCTTCCATCTCCGTTTCCGAGGCGAGAATACTTGTTGTACAGCCGTTTGACGCTTCCACACTGAAGTCCATTGAAAAGGCTATTCAGGCAAGCGACCTTGGAATTAATCCGACCAACGACGGTCGTGTGCTGCGTATTGCATTCCCCCAGCTGACAGAGGACCGCAGAAAGGAACTCTGCAAGCAGGTCAGCAAGATCTGCGAGGAAAGCAAGATTGCTGTCCGTAATGTACGCCGTGACGCTCTCGATAAGCTCAAGGCAAAGAAGAAGAACAGCGAGATCACCGAGGACGACCTCAAGGACGCTGAGAAGAGCATGCAGAAGCTTACCGACAAGTACATCGAAACCATTGATGCAGTAGGCGCTGACAAGGACAAGGAGATCATGTCCATCTGATGGCTGAGATGTCTGTACCGCAGCATGTCGGCATAATTATGGACGGAAACGGCAGATGGGCGAAAAAGCGTGCTCTGCCGCGGAATTTCGGACACAAGCAGGGTGCCGCTGTCTTTAAAAAGACGATCAACTGGGCTAGAGAGTTTGGGATCAAGTGCGTGACATTCTATGCGTTTTCCACTGAAAACTGGAAGCGCCCCGCCGAAGAAGTAAACGGAATAATGAACCTGCTGCGGCAATATATCAAGGATATACGCGCTGCCGCAAGGGAAGATATCAGGTTTATCTTCCTAGGGGATATTACGGCGCTCCCGGAAGATATAACCGCCGAACTGCTGGATATTCAGAACTCCACCATTAATAACCACGGCTTTATTGCCGGGGTAGCGCTGAATTACGGCGGCAGGGACGAGATCACCCGGGCGGTAAGGATTCTTGCGCGCAGGGTGGCTGACGGCGAGATTACACCGGAGAGCATTACCGAAACCTCAGTGGAGGAGCTGCTTTACACAGCGGAAATGCCACCGCTGGATCTTATCATCAGACCAAGCGGCGAGCAGCGTTTGTCGAACTTTCTCATATGGCAGGCAGCGTATGCAGAGTTCGTTTTCTTGGACGTGCTCTGGCCGGATTTCACAAAAAAACACCTGGAACTTGCGATCGAAGAATACAACAACCGCGACCGTCGGTTTGGCGGAGTGTAGTTCCAGAGGAAGGGTTGCTTATGGGCACAAGGCTGATTTCTGCTGGTGTTGGTATAATTATAGGAGTTGCGATATTATTCCTTGACAATATTTTTGTGTATTGTGCAGGGATCTGCTTCCTGTCGTCTGTTGCGGTGTGGGAGCTTACGCGCGCGATAAAATGCGATAAGTTTACCGCGCTCCGATGGGCAAGCATCGCTATGGGGGCGATATTCCCGGCTGCGATAACCTTGCCGTGGATCAACTTTCTTGTGCTTCCCATGGCGATGATGTATGTTATCGTCATGGCGCTCATAATGCTCAGATATCATAAGGAAGTCAGCTTTGAACAGGTGCTCGCCTGTGGCGCTGCCGGGGGATTGCTACCGACTGCGCTCAGTTCCGTTGTGCTTCTGAGATATTCACAGCACGGCGAACCCCTTGGAATCTTCATGGTGCTGTATATTCTGTTCTGTGCCTGGTTCGGAGATTCCGGCGCGTATTTTGTCGGCACTTTCTTCGGGAAGCACAAGCTTTGCCCTCTGGTCAGCCCCAAGAAAACCGTTGAGGGACTCATCGGCGGAGTTCTCACCGTGGGTATTGTGACCACGATACTTGTATTGGTGTACAACAGCTTTATTCTGAAGGACACGCAGCTCAGCTATGGTGTGCTGATTCCGCTGTCTATGGTGACCTCCCTGGTGGGAGTTGTCGGCGACCTGTCGGCGTCAGTCATCAAGAGGGAATACAGCGTAAAAGATTTCGGCAACATCATGCCGGGGCACGGCGGAGTTCTCGACCGCTTCGACAGCGTTATCCTGGTGGCGCCTTTCCTCTATGTTGCCATGACCTACCTTGGCAGTTTCATTTATGCATGACATTTTCTGCCCATTCACTAGCGTGAATGGGTGGTTTTGTTCAGTGAAATAATTTCTCACTATCGGGAGTATAAATATAAAAATGAAGAATATAGTAATTCTTGGTTCCACCGGTTCGATCGGCACGCAGACTCTTGACGTCTGCCGCATGCACGGCTTCGGAGTAAAGGCGCTTTCCGCAGGGAGTAATGTGGAACTCCTGGAGAAGCAGGCGCGTGAATTCCGCCCGGAATATGTCTGCATATTCCACGAGGAATACTATCCGGACATGAAGCAGCGCCTTTCCGACACCGACATAAAGGTACTCTGCGGAATGGACGGACTGTGCGAACTTGCCCGGCTGGAATGCGACATCGTGGTGAATTCCGTCGTCGGCATGGTAGGACTTGTTCCGACCCTGGAGGCGGCGAAAGTTGGAAATGACATCGCCCTCGCCAACAAGGAAACCCTGGTTGCCGGAGGTAAACTGGTAACTGACTGTGTAAAGCGGAACCATGTCCAGCTGCTGCCCATCGACAGCGAGCATTCCGCCATATTTCAGTGTCTGATGGGAGCCGGTGAAAACCGCCCTGCCAAGATACTCCTGACTGCATCCGGCGGACCCTTCTATGGAAAGACCCGGGACGAACTTGCGGACGTGACCGTTGAGCAGGCTCTGAAGCACCCCAACTGGAGCATGGGCGCGAAAATCACCATCGACAGCGCGACCCTGATGAACAAGGGACTTGAGCTTATTGAAGCCGTCCGGCTGTTCGATGTGAAGCCGGAGCAGGTGGAGATCGTCGTGCACAGACAGAGCATAATCCACTCGGCGGTGGAGTTTGAGGACGGAGCGGTCATCGCGCAGCTTGGAAGTGCGGATATGCGCATTCCGATACAGCTTGCGCTGACTTACCCGGCAAGGCTCCCGTCCCCGGCGAAGAAGCTTTCGCTTTTTGATGTCGGTCAGCTGACTTTCGGCATGGCTGACGAGAATACATTCTCCTGCCTTGCGGCGGCGAAGAAAGCTATTGCGATGGAGGGAAACGCGCCGTGTATCGTGAATTCCGCCAATGAGGCGGCGGTGGCGCTGTTTCTGAAAAAGAAGATACGGTTCCTTGACATCGGCGAAGTCGTTAATGAAGCGCTGGATTCCGTGCCGTTCATTCCGGAGCCGACCCTTGATGATATTCTCTCGACCCGCGACGCCGCCGGGGAATACGTTGCGGCAAAATTCGGTGACTGATTTGGAGGTCATATGCAGATTGTAATTGCGATCCTGGCGTTCTGCGTCATTATCATAATCCACGAACTTGGACATTTCACCGCCGCAAAGCTCTGCGGAATCAAGGTGAACGAGTTTGCCCTCGGAATGGGTCCCGTGATATTCCGCAAGAAGGGGAAGGAAACGGAGTACGTTATCCGCGCGCTTCCCATCGGCGGTTCCTGTTCGATGGAGGGCGAGGGGGACGACAGCGACAATCCCCGGGCGTTCAACCGCAAGCCGGTGTGGCAGCGTATGATAGTCATACTTGCTGGTCCTGTCATGAACCTTATCCTGGGATTTTTTGCTGCGCTCATTTACATCTGCACCGTCGCGAATGTCGGAACCACGACTGTCAGCGCATTTCCGGACAGTTCCCTTTGCAGCAGCCAGCTTCAGGTCGGCGACCAGATAATCTCCGTGGAAAACACCCATGTGTGGACTACCTATGATATACAGTACAAACTTCAGAACAACTCCGGAAGAATGAACGATAACGGCGAACTGCTGCTGGATTTCAAGGTCAAGCGCAATGGCGAAACCATCGAACTGAAGGACGTCCCCTTCATGATGGAAACGGACGAGGACGGAAACAGCAGCATTATCTACGGATTCTACGTTCAGCCGCTGGAGCGTAACTTCCTCACGGTGCTGGAATACAGCGGCAGGGAAACTGCATCCATCAGCCGAATGATCCTGTTCACGATCGCGGATCTTTTCAAGGGAAAATACGGGCTCAAGGACCTGTCTGGTCCGGTGGGCACCGTTACCGTGGTTTCCCAGAGCGTAAGCTACGGTCTGCCATCGTTTATGTACCTGTTCGCGTTCATCACCGTGAACGTGGGTGTATTCAACCTGCTGCCGATTCCGGCGCTGGACGGCTGCCGGTTTCTGTTCCTTGTCATTGAAGCTATACGCCGTAAACCGCTCAAACCCGAGGTCGAGGGTATAGTCCACCTGGTGGGATTCGGGCTGCTTATGCTGTTAATGCTTGTGGTAACATTCGGTGATATTTCTAAGCTGATAAGCGGAGGTTTCCAGTGAGTAAGAAAAAGGTAAATGTCGGCGGACTTACGCTCGGTAACGGGCACATATACATTCAGTCAATGCTGAATATTCCGGCGGAGGACGTTGCGGAAAGCGCCGCGCAGGCTGTCCGCCTGGAAAAGGCCGGCTGCGAGATAATCCGCGCTGCGGTGCCGACGCTGGACGATGTGAAGCTTATTCCCACGCTGAAGGAAGCAGTGAATATCCCAGTTGTTGCGGATATCCACTTTGACTACCGTATTGCGCTCGCCTGTGCGGAAGCCGGCGTGGATAAGATACGCATTAACCCGGGAAATATCGGCGGTCCCGACCGCGTGAAGGCGGTTGCAGACGCCTGCCGCAAGCGGAATATCCCCATTCGGATCGGAGTGAACTCCGGCTCCCTGGAGAAGCCGCTTCTCGAAAAATACGGCAGTCCCACTCCGGAGGCGCTGGTGGAAAGCGCTCTGGGGCATGTGAAGCTGCTGAATGACTGCGACTTCGACGATATCGTGATCAGTATAAAGTCCTCGGACGTGAAGCTGATGATCGCGGCATACCGGCTTCTCGCACAGCAGGTGGATTACCCCCTGCACCTGGGAGTTACCGAAGCCGGAACTGAACGCATGGGAATGCTCAAATCCGCCGTAGGAATCGGCTCGCTTCTCTGCGATGGAATCGGCGACACGATCAGGGTATCCCTGACCGCTGACCCGATAAGGGAGATCTTCGCCGCAAAGGACATTCTGCGCGCCTGCGGAATGGGTGGCGGTCCTCAGATCGTGTCGTGTCCTACCTGCGGAAGAACCAAAATCGCGCTTATTCCACTTGCAGAGCAGGTTGAGAAGCTCTGCGAATCCATCGACAAGCCGATAAAGGTAGCGGTCATGGGCTGCGTGGTCAACGGTCCCGGAGAAGCCCGTGAAGCTGACATTGGAATCGCCGGCGGCAAGGGCGAGGGACTTATCTTCAAAAAGGGGAAGATACTGCGTAAAGTCCCCGAGGACAAGCTGTTGGAAGAGCTGAAAAAGGAAATCGACCTGCTTTGAGCAGGAATGAGGAAGGAAATATAATGCCTGCAAAATTAAGCGAGCTTTTTGACGGACTTACCCTGCCGGAATCAGTGGCGGCTGGTACAGTCTTAAAAATAGTATACACCGAGCAGAAGAACGAAATATTAATCAATCTGGGACTTGACGCGCTTTCACCGGCGGCGGAGATACTTGCTGCCGAGGGACAGATTTCCTCTGCGGCTTCCGGCGCTGCTGCGCGTATTTACCCCAGCTACCCGGAGTCCCTCTACACAGCGGATTATATCAGCGAGGTAATGGCGCTGCTCAAGGACAGAAACGGCGCAGTGAATGGATACCTTGACAACGCTGAAATATCCGACGACGGTGAAAACTGCGAGATCTCCCTCAAGCACGGCGGCAGGGAAATGCTCCTCCAGATGGGAATAAACACCTCCATTGAGCGCATGATCGCCGGATTCTTCAAGAAGGCGATACACGTTGAGTTCACCGGAGTTTCCGAGGTGAACATGGAGGAATACATGAAATCCGAGGAAAAGCCCCCGGTCAAGGTAGTTCCGTATACGCCCGCGCCGGCTCCTTCCGAGAACAAATACCAGGGCGGTGGCGGAGCAAAGGGCGGCAGACGCGGCTCCTCCGTACTCAAGGAACCAAAGGAGATCAAGCTGCCGTTTGAATCCGACAGACTGGAAAGCGACGCCACATTATTTTATGGCAAGGGAATCAATGAAGCGCCCCTCCAGATGTCCGAAACTTTTGGCGAGGGCGACGAGGTCACGCTCTGGGGAGAGGTTTTCAAGACCGATGAAAAAACCTCGAGAGATGGCAATACATTCATTTTCACCGCGTATTTCTCGGACAGGACTTCCTCTGAAATTCTCAAGGTTATCACACCTACTGAGAACAGTGACATAATCAAGAACAACATAAAGCCGGGCAAGGCGATAATCGTCAGCGGCAAGTTTGAATTCGATACATTTGCTAAGTGTCTGAATATCCGTCCGTGGTCAATTGCTTCCATCAAGACGAAGAAGCGCCAGGACAAGGCGGAGGAAAAGCGCGTGGAACTCCACCTGCATACCACTATGTCGGATATGGACGCGGTAACTCCGCCGGCTGACCTGGTGAACCAGGCGTTCGCATGGGGACACAAGGCTATCGCCATTACTGACCACGGCAATGTCCAGGCATACCCCGAGGCGATGAACACTGTGGAGAAAATCCGCAAGAACGGCGGCGAGTTCAAGATAATCTACGGCATGGAGGCGTATTTTGTCAACGACTCCGGCGCGCTGGTATCCGGCTGCAATGAATGTTCCGTGAACGACGACGTTATCGTGTTCGATATTGAAACCACCGGACTCAGCCGTGAACTCGACAGGATAACCGAAATTGGTGCGGTGAAGCTCCGCAATATGGAGGTCGTGGACAGATTCCAGACCTTCGTAAATCCCGAAAGACCCATTCCGGCAAATATTACGGAACTGACCGGAATCACCGACGATATGGTTGAGGACGCGCCCTCCGAGAAGGAAGCTCTGGAGAAGTTTATCGCGTTCGCCGGAAAGGGCGTGCTGGTGGCGCATAACGCGGATTTCGATACTTCCTTCATCAAAATCGGCTGCGAGCGTCAGGGGCTGACCTATGATATCCGCTATGTGGATACGCTGAAGCTGAGCCGCGCGGCGTTACCGCACCTCAAGAACTTCAAGCTGGATACCGTTGCCAAGGAATTCAAGCTGGGCAACTTCAACCATCACCGCGCTATCGACGATGCGGAAATGCTGTCCAAGATATTCATTTCCCTGGTGACTGTTTCCTGCAAGGGACACAAGCTGGAGAAATTCGGGGATTTCAATACGATCCTCGGCGACGTGGACGTGAAGAAGCAACCCACATACCATATGATTATCCTGGTAAAGAACCAGGTGGGACTGAAGAATCTCTACAAGCTGGTGTCTTACTCCAACCTGAATTACTTCTACCGCAAGCCCCGTGTTCCGCTCTCTGAACTGCAGAAGCACCGCGAGGGACTTATTGTCGGCAGCGCCTGCGAAGCCGGCGAACTTTTCCGTGCAATTCTGGACGGAAAGCCCCAGGAAGAGATCGAGAGTATTGCTTCAATATACGACTACCTGGAGATCCAGCCTATCGCGAACAACGAATTCCTGGTGCGCGAGGGTATGGTGTCGGACGATGAGGGACTGCGCCAGCTCAACATGCGTATAGTGAAACTCGGCGAGAAACTCAACAAGCCGGTAGTTGCGACATGCGACGTACACTTCATGAACAGGGAGGACGGAATATTCCGCAAGATACTCCAGGCTGGCCAGGGATTCAAGGACGCCGATAACCAGGCGCCGCTTTATCTGCGAACCACCGATGAAATGCTGGCGGAATTCAGCTATCTCGGCGAGGATAAGGCGAAGGAAGTCGTGATCACGAACACCAACGCCATCGCGGACATGGTGGAAGATATCCGCCCGATACCCAAGGGGACATACACTCCGTCCATTGAGGGAGCCGAGCAGGAGCTCCAGGACCTCTGCTGGACGAGGGCGATGAACTGGTACGGCTATGAGGACAAGATTCCCGAGATCGTAACCAAGCGCCTTCAGAAGGAGCTTGACGCGATCATCAAGTACGGATTCTCCGTGCTCTACATGATCGCCCAGAAGCTGGTTAAGTACTCCGAGGACAATGGCTACCTGGTAGGCTCCAGAGGTTCCGTTGGATCGTCTTTCGTTGCGATAATGTCCGGTATTTCAGAGGTAAATCCGCTGGCGCCGCATTACCGCTGCCCCAAGTGCCGTTACAACGAGTTCGTAACGGACGGTTCCGTCGGCTCCGGATTTGACCTCCCCCAGAAGAACTGCCCGAACTGCGGAATTGATATGATACGCGACGGCCATGATATCCCGTTCGAAACGTTCCTCGGATTCAAGGGCGATAAGGCGCCGGATATCGACCTGAACTTCTCTGGTGAAGTCCAGGGTAAGGTACACCGCTATACAGAAGAACTCTTCGGCAAGGACCATGTATTCAAGGCAGGCACCATTTCCGCAGTACAGGACAAGACCGCATACGGCTTTGTGAAGAAGTACTGCGAGGAGCGTGGGATCGAATTCAACAACGCCGAGATGGAGCGTCTTTCCATCGGCTGTACCGGAGTAAAGCGCACCACGTCGCAGCACCCGGGCGGAATGGTCGTTGTGCCGAATGATTACGAGGTGTACGACTTCACGCCGGTACAGCATCCGGCGGATAAGACGGACAGCGACATGATAACCACGCACTTCGACTTCCATGCGCTGCATGATACGATATTGAAGCTTGACGAACTGGGACACGATGTTCCGACCCTGTACAAGCATCTGGAGGATATGACCGGAATGAAGATTGCGGACGTATCCACCACCGACCGCGCAATTTACGACCTGTTCGTATCCACGGAGCCGCTCGGAGTCACTCCCGAGGACATATTCGCCCCCTGCGGAACCTACGGAATCCCGGAGTTCGGCACACCGTTCGCAATGCAGATGCTTCAGGACGCAAAGCCGAAGAACTTCTCTGACCTGCTCCAGATATCCGGACTGTCCCATGGAACCGACGTATGGCTCGGTAATGCGCAGGACCTCATTAAAAACGGCACCTGTACGATTTCCGAGGTTATCGGAACGCGTGACAATATCATGGTATACCTGCTGCACAAGGGCGTTGAGCCCAGCCTTGCGTTCAAGATAATGGAGATAACCCGAAAGGGCAACGCGACAAAGCTGTTTGACGACACGATCTACCAGGCATTCAAGGACAACAACGTTCCGGACTGGTATGTCGAGAGCTGTAAGAAAATCAAGTACATGTTCCCGAAGGCGCATGCGGCAGCGTATGTAACCTCCGCAGTAAAGCTGTGCTGGTTCAAGATCAACCGTCCCTGCGAATTCTACGCAGCCACCCTCACGAAGCACACTGAAAACATCGAACTTGACGTGGTGCTCCGGGGCAAGGAAGCCGTAAAGGCGCGTATTAAGGAGCTCCAGGGAATGCAGAACATCGGCGTGAAGGAAAAGGGCACGCTGGATGCGCTGCTTCTCATCAACGAGATGATGTGCCGTGGAATCGGAGTACTTCCGGTGGACGCTAAGCTTTCCGGTGCCGCGACCTACCACATTGAGGACGGTAAGCTGCGCATGCCGTATCTCTCCATTGCCGGCTGCGGAGCCAACGCGGCATTCAAGCTGAAGGAAGTCATCGACGCCGGGAATTACATGTGTATCGACGATATCCAGCAGCAGAGCGGACTTAACAGCACTGTCATGGATAAAATGCGTGAGATGGGAGTTTTCGGGGATATCCCCAATTCCGCCCAGATGTCGCTGTTTGATATGTAATCACAATTGCGGTATTGTTGAAAGCTGATGTGCATAATTACCAAAATATACGCTGCTTATTGACAATACCGCGCTTTTGTGTTATACTGTTAAAGTAATCTGATAGCGTGATAGCACGTTACCACACTAAAGCGGAGGGAAAGAGAATTGAAGAGATATGATCTGCTCACCCCGGAGGGCACCCGGGATCAGCTTTTTGACGAGTGCCTTGCCAAGCGCACCATACAGGAGAAACTGAGAAAGATATTCACCGCCTACGGCTATTCCGAGGTAATCACCCCGGGTCTGGAGTTCTATGACGTGTTCAACAGCAAGACCAGGTATTTTCCGCCGGAAACGATGTACAAGCTCGTGGACGGAAAGAACCGCCTGATGGTAATGCGCCCGGATAACACCATGCCGATAGCAAGACTTGCGGCTACCAGACTCCGCGAGGAGAAGCTGCCGCTCAAGCTGTACTACAACCAGAGTATTTTCATGGTGAATCCCAAGAACAGCGGCCGCGACGACGAATTTACCCAGAGCGGCATTGAGATCCTCGGCGGCGAGCGTACTGCCGCTGATTACGAGGCGCTGTCCCTGGCTGCGCAGGCGCTTTTCGCAATCGACCAGGACTTCACGCTGGAGATCGGCGAGAGCGGTATATTCCAGACGGTTGTGGAGGATCTTAACCTCCCGGAGGACAAGTCCGAGCAGATACACTCCCTCATTGAAAGCAAGAACTTCCCGGCGCTGAATGAAGCGCTCGCAGGAATGAGCGGCTCCGCAGCGGAAGCTGTCCGCGCACTGCCGTCCCTGTTCGGCGAGAGCGAAGTATTTGCCGAAGCGGAGAAGTACATGTACAGCAAGGAGCTGCGCACCAAGCTTTCCGGACTGCGCGCTACATACGAAGCGCTGTGCTCCATGGGCTATTCCGACAGAATCAAGGTGGATTTGGGACTTGCCCACAAGAAGAACTATTACACTGGAATCCTGTTCCGCGGATACGTCGAGGGCTACGGGCTTCCGGTTCTCTCCGGCGGACGCTACGACGACCTGCTCGGCGATTTCGGCAGGAACGCTGCCGCAGTCGGATTCGCGATCAATGTCGAGGCTGCCGCAAAGGTGTTCCTCCGGGATACCAGTGAATCCCTCACTAAACCGGCGGACGTACTCGTGTTCAGCGAGCCCGGCTGTGAAATAGCAGCGCTCAACCATTGCAGCGAACTTATCGACAGCGGACTTACGGTGTTCAACTCCCTGTTCGCTACCGCAGACGAAGCCGCGGAGTACGCAAAGGCGCACGGAATCAGACGCATTGACACAGTCGGCGCGAATTCCGCAGTCACCACAAAGGAGGTCTGAGCGATGAAGAACAAGACCATCAGAATTGCTCTCACAAAGGGCAGGCTTGAAAACAAGACGGTAGACCTTCTGGACAAGATAGGCTATGATGTGACGGAGCTCCGCGAGAAGGGCAGACGTCTTATTCTCTCCATTCCCGGCGAGGACATAGAGGTAGTCCTGGCGAAGGCTGCGGACGTAATTACATACGTCGAGCACGGAGTCTGCGATATCGGCGTTGTCGGCAAGGACACCATCATGGAGCACGGCGGAAAGTTCTTTGAGATAAGCGACCTCGGATTCGGCAGGTGCAAATTCGCCCTCGCCGGAAAGAAGGGAAGCAACTTCTATGAAGGCTACGGCGTAAAGACAGTAGCCACAAAGTACCCGGAAGTCACCCGGAGCTTTTTTGAAAACAAGGGTATGGACGTGGACATCGTGAAAATCGAAGGCTCCGTGGAACTTGCTCCGCTGGTTGGACTCGCAGACGGAATCGTCGATATAGTCGAAACCGGCACCACGCTGAAAGAAAACGGACTGGAAGTCTGGGAGGACGTTGCCCCCATTTCCGCCCGTCTTATAGTAAATACAGTAAGCATGAAGCTCAAGCAGCAGCGTATAGCTGAGATAGTCAAGCAGATAGAGGAGAATTTGTGATGATCAGAATAATCAAGGCTGACGGCGAGGAAAAGCAGTTCCTCGCAGAGGTAGAGAAGCGTGCAGGTCAGGTGAATGCGGACGTTGAGAAAACTGTCCGTGCAATACTCGCTGATGTAAGGGAAAACGGCGACGCAGCTGTCAAGAGCTACACCGCGAAGTTCGACTGCCCGAATGCGCAGTACTACAGAGTTCCGGACGAGGCTATCCAGGACGCGCTCACCGAGGCTAACGAGAAAAGTTCGGATTTCGTGAACGCAATGCTGAACGCTGTCGAGAATATCACCGCGTTCCACAACAGACAGAAGCGCGAGGGATTCTGCGTGACCGAGGAGAACGGCGTTATCATGGGTCAGCGTGTCCGCGGTCTTGATAAGGTGGGACTGTATGTTCCCGGCGGCACAGCCGCATATCCTTCCTCCGTGCTGATGAACGCCATTCCTGCGAAGATCGCCGGCGTCAAGGAGATCATCATGGTTACTCCGCCCCTCAAGGACGGCACTGCAAACAAGGATATCCTGGTGGCGGCTGCGCTCTGCGGAGTTGACAAGATCTACCTCGCAGGCGGCGCGCAGGCTGTTGCAGCCCTCGCTTACGGCACCGAGGAGATCCCGAGAGTTTCCAAGATAGTAGGTCCCGGCAATATCTTCGTTGCCACCGCAAAGAAGCTGCTTTACGGAACCGTGGACATCGACATGTTTGCAGGTCCGAGTGAGATACTTGTATTCGCGGACGAAACCGCAAATCCGACCTACCTTGCGGCGGATCTTATGTCCCAGGCAGAGCACGACAAGCTTGCCAGCGCTATCATGATAACCACCAGCATGGATATTGCGGTAAAGACCCAGGCGGAGATCGTGCGCCAGTCCGCTTACCTCTCCAGAAAGGACATCATCGACTATTCCATGACCAACTACGGCGCAATAATCGTCAGCGAGGACAAGGATTACGCGATAGAGCTTGCCAACAAGCTTGCCCCAGAGCACATGGAGGTCGTGGCAGAGAATCCCACCGAGTACATCGGCAAGATAGACAACGTCGGCTCCCTGTTCCTGGGTCAGTATTCTCCGGAGCCGCTCGGCGACTATTACGCAGGTCCGAATCATGTACTTCCCACCAGCGGTACCGCACGTTTCTTCTCTCCGCTCGGCGTGGAGAGCTTCCTCAAGCGTTCCAGCTATATATGCTACACCAAGGATGCTCTGCTTGACGCCGCTGATGACATAATCCTCATCGCAGAACGCGAGAAACTGACCGCGCACGCTAATTCCATCAGAGTGCGCAAAGAGGGCTGAAAATGAAAGTGCTCGTTACCGGCGGCACAGTCTTTGTCAGCAGATATTGTGCGGAATACTTCGTAAGACAGGGGCACGAGGTTTATGTGTTGAACAGGAACACGCGCCCTCAGTCCAGCGGAGTGAAACTCATTGAGTGTGACAGGCATTGCATTGGCGACAGGCTAAAAAAACATTATTTCGATGTCGTCATGGATATTACCGGATATAACGAGCGAGATGTGTCTGACCTGGTTTCGTCGCTGGGAGGATATGGAAGTTATTTTTTCATCAGTTCCAGCGCGGTATATCCGGAAACGGCGCCGCAGCCGTTCAGGGAAAGCCAGCCATGCGGCGTGAATATCCACTGGGGAGATTACGGGACGAATAAAATTGCAGCCGAAAGATTTCTGCTTGACAATGTGGAGAAATTGTATATTATTCGACCGCCGTATCTGTACGGTAAAATGAACAATCTTTATCGGGAAGCGTTCGTGTTCGAATGCGCGGAAAATGACCTGCCTTTTTATGTTCCGGGCAACGGAGAAATGCCGCTTCAATTCTTTGATGTAAACGATCTGTGCAGGTTCATAGATGTACTGTTGGAGAAACAGCCAGATCAAAGGGTATTTAATGTCGGCAATCCGGATACTCTCACTGTGTCAGAATGGGTCAGGGCGTGCTATGCGGTTCTCGGGAAAGAACCGGAACTGCGCAGCGTTGCAGACCACGACCCGCAGCGATGGTTCTGCTTCAGGGATTACGCGTACTCCCTGGACGTTTCGTCACAGCAGACGCTGATGCCAGATCTAAAGCTGCTTTCAGATGGACTGCGCGAGTCGTATGAATGGTATGCCGCTCACCGTGGCGAAGTCAGAAGAAAAGATTATTTGTCCTACATAATTGATAATATAGAGGAAATGTGAAATGAACAGAACCGCTGAAATAACCAGAAAGACTAAGGAAACCGACATCGCCGTCAAGCTCGACCTTGACGGAGGAGCGAAGGCGGACATCGCAACCGGAATTGGATTTCTGGACCATATGCTGACTGCACTCGCGATACACGGCGGATTCTCACTTTCCGTGAAGTGCAACGGCGACCTGTACGTTGACGGACACCACACCACCGAGGACATCGGCATAGTCCTCGGAATGGCGCTCCGGGAAGCGCTCGGCGACCGCGCCGGAATAATGCGATATGGAAGCGCGTTCATTCCGATGGACGAATCTCTGGCGTTCTGCTCGCTGGATATCAGCGGACGCCCGTTCCTCGTGTTCAACGCGGAATTCACGAACGAGAGGGTAGGGGAGTTCGACACCTGCCTGACCGAAGAATTCATGCGCGCATTTGCGTTCAATGCCGGGATCACACTGCACCTGCGCTGTGAGTACGGATCCAACGACCACCACAAGATCGAGGCGCTGTTCAAATCCCTGGCGTATGCGCTGAAAGCCGCTGTCAAGCGGAATTCCGACGGCTCCGTGGTTTCCACCAAGGGCGTGCTGTAATGCAGGGATATAACCTCATCGTCGTCTTTTCCCCGGAGGGGGACTCCATGCTGATGTGCCGCAGGATAAAGGAGCCGTACAAGGGGCTGATAAACTTTGTCGGCGGAAAGATTGAACCCGGCGAAAGCGGCGAACATGCGGCGTATCGTGAATTGTCCGAGGAAACCGGGATAACCGACCGGGAAATTTCCCTCGTACACCTGATGGATTTCTCCTATCCGCTCGACCCGTGCTATGTCGAGGTCTACGCCGGACAGCTGAAACGTTCCGTGGAGGTGCACGGCGAGGAGAATCCGCTGTTCTGGAGCCGGCTGGACTGCGACTTCTTTGACATGAAGCAGTATGCCGGAGAAGGGAACATCGGGCACATCATGGAGCATGTAAAGCTGAACCGCGAGCGGATATTCAGCGTTTCCCCAATGAAAGGAGCCACAACATGATCGCAATAATCGACTATGGCGCAGGAAATCTGTTCAGCGTAAAGAATGCGCTGGATTTCCTCGGGCTTGAAAACAAAATAACCAACAGCGCCGACGACCTACGGAGCGCCGACCGGCTTATCCTCCCGGGTGTGGGCGCATTCCCGGATGCGATGAGAATGCTCGGGGAAACCGGGCTTATCAGCGTTATCAGGGAGGAAGTGCAGAAGAAACCCCTCCTGGGAATCTGCCTTGGAATGCAGATGTTGTTTGAAAAGGGCTACGAGTTCGGCGAAACCGACGGACTGGGACTTATCCCGGGCAGCGTAAAGCTCATGCACCCGGCAGGTGATCTCCCCGTTCCGCATATCGGGTGGAATTCCCTCGAGAAGAACGTTCCGTGCAAGCTGCTGGACATGTGCGCTGACGGCGAGTACGTATATTTCGTGCACAGCTTTGCCGCGGAGTGCGACAGCAGCAACGTCGCCGCGTACTGCGACTACGGCATGAAAGTTCCGGCTCTGGTGTTCAGCGGAAATGTCTACGGAGCGCAGTTCCACCCGGAAAAGAGCGGCGACACCGGACTGAATATCCTGCGCTGCTTTTCGGAGCTCTGATTCAGAAACAGCATAAAAGAATAATTTTACGCAATGGTATCAAGGAGAAACAAGATGGTAATACTGCCGGCAATAGATATAAAAGACGGGAACTGCGTGCGCCTGTTCAAAGGGGATTACAACACGGTCCAGAAGGTGGCTGACAGCTACATGGAAACCGCTCGCGGATTCGAAGCCAGCGGCGCGGAGTGGGTCCACATGGTGGACCTCGACGGAGCCAAGGACGCCACCCAGCAGAACAAGGAAATATTCATCGACGTGGCGAAGAACACGAACCTCAAGGTGGAGGTCGGCGGCGGAATCCGCAGCCTGGACACCATCGAGATGTATCTCAACGCAGGTATTTCCAGGGTGATAATCGGCTCCGCAGCGGTAAAGGACCCGGAGCTTGTGAAGCGTGCCGCGAAGGAATACAAGGGCAGGATTGCCGTCGGAATCGACGCCAAGAAGGGAATGGTGGCCACAGAGGGCTGGCTTGAAACCAGCAACGTGAACTACATAGACCTGGGCGTTGAGATGTGCCGTGCCGGAGTGCAGTACTTCATATTCACCGACATCGACAAGGACGGTACTCTTTCCGGCCCCAACCAGTTCATGACTAAGAAGCTTCAGGATACTCTGGCGCCCCTGGGCGGCTGGGTGATCGCGAGCGGCGGAATCCAGGACATAGGCGATATCCGTACGCTTAAGAACAACGGAATCTACGGCGCTATCTGCGGAAAATCCATCTATACCGGCAGCCTTGACCTCGCCGAGGCTGTCCGCGTGGCTGAATAAGGAGGCTGCTATGCTTGCTAAGAGAATTATCCCCTGCCTGGACGTCCGCAACGGAAAGGTAGTCAAGGGCGTGAACTTCGAGGGAATCAAGGACGTGGGCGACCCGGTGGAGCTGGCGATAGAATACAACCGCCAGGGCGCTGACGAACTGGTGTTCTACGATATAACAGCTTCCTATGAGGGGCGCGGCGTAATGCTGGACGTTGTGAAGCGCACCGCGCAGCAGGTATTTGTACCTCTCTGCGTTGGCGGCGGAATAGCTTCCGTTCATGACTTCCGCGACACGCTGAGGGCTGGCGCGGATAAGGTGTCCATCAACTCCCAGGCGGTGAAGAATCCGAAGCTCATCAGCGACGCGGCGGAGATTTTCGGCAGCCAGTGCGTGGTTGTGGGTATTGACGCCAAGCGGAACGAAAAGGGCGGCTACAGCGTGTTCATCAACGGCGGACGCGTTGACATGAATCTTGACCTGGGCGACTGGGTAAAGGAGATCCAGGAGCGCGGCGCAGGCGAAATATGCCTGAACTCCATCGACACCGACGGAGTGCGCGGCGGATTCGACCTTGATATGCTGAACTTCGTGTGTGACCGTGTGACTATCCCGGTTATCGCAAGCGGCGGCTGCGGAAAGCTGGAGCACTTCTCCGAGGTATTCGAAAAAACCAACAGTTCCGCTGCGCTCGCGGCTTCGCTGTTCCACTTCAGGGAACTCACTGTCGATGAGGTAAAGGCACATCTCCGGGAGCACAACATTCCCGTGAGAACATCTGCGAGGTCCTGATATGGGAATATTTTCTTCGAAGCCCGGCGACAACGCCAGAACCATAATGGAGCTTCTCGGCTGCCCATGTGAGTATTTCCCGGCAGGTAAGCCTGCGCAGCTTATCCATGCCACATACGAGGACGCATTCGCCAAGAAAGAAATGGGCGGATACACTCCGGTGGTTATCGTGGTGAACGATATCCTTACGGAGCAGCTTTCCGAAATGTCCCGGAGCCGCGACGAACTACTCGGCGGAGAACTTCCGGACGCGCAGCAGTGGTTCACTGAAACCCTGACGGACATGAAGGAATCCTACGGAGAGTACTGGGAGCAGATCACCGCAGAAACAGGGCACACCGGCGGCAAGATCGACCGGCTGTCCGGATTCGTGGATTTCGGCACAAAGCGCTCCCAGGAAGTCATAATCGCGAAAATACCCACTGACAAGCCCTGGGAGGTATTCGCGTGGATTCCCTTCGGCGGCTGGAACGAGTGCCCGGAGCCTGAAGTAATGATGGCTGTGGCGAAGTACTGGTTCGAGAAATATGGGGCGGTGCCTGCGGTGATCTCTCACGACGTTCTGGAATTCGCAGCCCAGCCGGTTCGCGACAGAAGCGCTGCAATAGGGCTTGCTCTAGAGCAGTATGCTTTCTGCAACGACATAATCGACCAGGGATTCCAGGAGCTTTGCGTACTCGCTGATACCCTTACAAAATCCTCCGTGTGGTCATTCTGGTGGGATTAGTACTTGAAATTCACCAGAATTTGTGTTATACTAATAAATGTGTGATATTGATTCATGGACGGTGTATTATATGGAACTGAAATTTTTTGAAAACCGCACCGAGGATCAGCTTGTCAGCGAAGTTCATGTGACTCATGCTGCTGTAGTTGTCGAGATGGACGGCAAGGTGCTTTATGTCAAGAAAAGAGGGAAGAGCACGCTCGAGCTGCCTTCCGTTGATGTTTCCGGAAACGAATTTCCGGCTATGGCGGTCAGACGTCTGCTTACGGAACAGCTGAATACCGAGGAGCGCTCCCTGCGTTTCGTGTCGGCGTATTCCGTGACCGACGGGGAGGAAACCCGGTACGGTGTGCTTTATTACGCGGATATAAGCTCAATGCGCACACTCAATGACCCGGGGCTGTGCGGAAGTTACTTTCTGTCGCTTCCTCCGGAGGACAGGGAGAAGTGGAGCAGTCCCGAAACGGATATACCGCTGCTCGAAAAAGCTACGGGGAAAAAGTAAAGTAAACTGGTGAAATAATGGACGTAAAAAAGTATTTCAAGAAGTCCGGGCTTATCCCGGCGATAATTACCGACGCAGAAAACGGCGAGGTGCTCATGCTCGCCTACATGAATGAGGAGAGCCTACAGAAGACTCTGGAAACCGGATACACCTGGTTCTGGAGCCGTTCCAGGCAGGAGCTCTGGAATAAGGGTGCTACCTCCGGGCACTTCCAGAAGGTAGTGGAGATGTACAGCGACTGCGACGACGACACGCTGCTGATAAAGGTCATTCAGACCGGCGCAGCCTGTCATACAGGACACCGCAGCTGCTTCTTCACAAAAATCAAGTGAGTATAAGATTGCTGTACGGTACAGGAAATCCTGCGAAGCTTGATTCCATGCGCCGTCAGCTTGAGGGAACCGGAATAGAGCTGCTTGGGCTGAGAGATATGCCGGAATCTCCTGTGAACGTAGACGAAAGCGGCAGGTCGCCGCTTGAAAATGCACGAATAAAGGCGCTGACTTATTATAAGCAGTATGGCGTTCCGGTATTTTCCTGCGACAGCGGACTTTATATCCAGCAGCTGCCCGAGGAACTTCAGCCGGGAACACATGTGCGAAACGTAAATGGAAAGCGGCTTTCCGATGAGGAGATGACCGAATATTACAGCGGACTTGCAAAAGAATACGGCAGGCTTACTGCACGTTATTTGAATGCAGTCTGCCTTGTGCTGTCTGAATCGAAAATCCATGAATACATGGGCGACGAGATCTCAGGGAACAGCTTTTACATCACCGACAAACCTCACTACAAAAAAGTCGAGGGTTATCCACTGGACAGAATTTCTCTGAATATCCGCACCGGGAAGTACTATTACGATATGACGCCCGGCGACTATGAGCTGGAAGATAGTTTCGGCGGCGGATTCCGGAGATTTTTCATTAAAGCATTGAATATTAAGGAGTAATCAACATGATGGACGCATTCAAGGACATGTACGACGTGGTAGTTGACCGCAGAGCAAATCCGCAGGAAGGTTCCTACACCTGCTACCTGTTTGACAAGGGTATCGACAAGATCCTAAAGAAGTGCGGTGAGGAGTGCACCGAAATGGTCATTGCCGCCAAGAACAACGACAAGGACGAGCTTGCAAACGAGATAAACGACCTGCTGTATCACATGATCGTAATGATGGTGGATCGCGGCGTTACTGTAGAAGATATTGAATCCATCATGGTGGAGCGCAGCAAGAAGATCGGCAATCTCAAGCAGTTCCATGTGAGCGACCACAACACCTGATATGGAGATAACCAGACTCACGGACATATTCGGCGATGATATTTACGCGCTGGCACTGATCACGACCAAGAGTTTCGACTCCGCCAGGGAGATTTATGTCCGCACCACAACGCGCTGCGAAGATTATCCGGAAAGCGCGGAACTCGTGAACTTCATCGAGAACGAATACCCGCTCTGCAAAAAGGCGGAGTGCAATGACTCCGCGGTGACACTTACCGGCGTTGAACTGGACATGAAGAAGCAGGTGATTCTTGAAACGGTACTCCAGAAGCCGTTTATAGTCCGCAGCATAATCCATATGTTCTGGGAGAACGACCTGGAACCCGATGAGATCGCGAAGATAACGGGGGAGAGCGCGAAGTATGTCCGCTCGGTTATTGAGGGGCTTTCCGATGAATTACGCACGGCGCTGGACCGGAACTACAAGGATATCTGCTTCCGTATCACGGCCGGCGACAAGCTGAAGGCATATGTGATACGCAGCGTGAATTCCGGAAATAAACGGCAGTTTGAAGTCAAGCAGGACGCTGTTCCTTTACACCGCTGGACAAAAAATCAGAAGATGGCTGTCTATATTGCGGCAGCAGTTATCGCGGTGATCCTCTGTATCGTGATCCCCCTTGCAGAAAGCTATTACAACATGCGCAAGGAAGAGGGCTTCAAGGACTGGCGAAAGACCGAAGAGGCAGGGCAGCAGACCGCCGAAGTGGTTTTGGAAGAGGAATTGGAAGTCAGCTTGATGTAACTTATAAATTTTTTCAAAAAGATATTGCTTTTTTCGGAAAAATGCGCTATAATAAATCTGTAGGGATTTTAACGATCCACTTCTAATTCAAAGGAGATCAAAAGCATGTTAGTATCTGCAAAAGAAATGCTGAACAAGGCTCGCGACGGCAAGTACGCTGTAGGTCAGTTCAACATCAACAACCTTGAATGGACAAAGGCTATCCTTCTCACCGCTGAGGAGTGCAAGTCCCCTGTTATCCTCGGTGTTTCTGAGGGCGCAGGCAAGTATATGTGTGGTTATTCCACCATCGTTGGCATGGTAAAGGGCATGATCGAGAACCTGCATATCACAGTTCCGGTTGCACTGCACCTCGACCACGGTACCTTTGAGGGCGCTAAGGCTTGCATCAATGCAGGCTTCTCCTCCATCATGTTCGACGGCTCCCACTATCCGATCGAAGAGAACATCGCAAAGACCACCGCTCTGGTAAATACCTGCGATATTCTTGGCATCTCCCTCGAGGCTGAGGTTGGTTCTATCGGTGGCGAAGAGGACGGCGTTATCGGTATGGGCGAGTGCGCTGATCCCAAGGAATGCAAGATGGTAGCAGATCTTGGCGTTACAATGCTGGCTGCTGGTATCGGTAACATTCACGGTAAGTATCCCGCAAACTGGCCTGGTCTGTCTTTCGATACTCTCGCTAAGATCAAGGCAGAAGTTGGCGATATGCCGCTGGTTCTGCACGGTGGTACAGGTATTCCTGACGACCAGATCAAGAAGGCTATTTCTCTCGGCGTTGCAAAGATCAACGTTAACACCGAGTGTCAGCTGGTATTCCAGGAAGCTACAAGAAAGTACATCGAAGAAGGCAAGGATCTCCAGGGCAAGGGCTTTGATCCCAGAAAGCTTCTCGCTCCCGGCTTTGAGGCTATCAAGGCTAAGGTTAAGGAGAAGATGGAACTGTTCGGATCTGTTGGCAAGGCTGAATAATTCTGGAATAAAAATGCAAAAGTCTCTCGCAGCGATGCGGGAGACTTTTTTAATTCATAGGAAATTTCTTCCTATGAATTAAAAAAGCTCCGCAGGGATCGCACTGCGGCGGTTATGGAGTATGTCGCAAAAGCGACCC
>OOCI01000481.1_pt1 | contig 38497 bp, 33 predicted proteins | sample 1671761 | NCBI WGS metagenome assembly OOCI01 (sample SAMN06348190, study PRJEB24527) | human gut metagenome | biome: human gut; feature: ankylosing spondylitis patient; material: feces | host: Homo sapiens | place: China | collected 2015-10
CTGTGAAAAGGCAAAAAATAAAAAGGGGTGCGTCACAGACTTATGACACACCCTCTATCCACATAGCTTTTCACGTAATCACTTAATTTTCTTTTCTCTTCGTTCAGCAGCCCCAATTTTTCTTTTAAATCTTCTATTTCAAGTTCCTGCGTCTTAATCTCAGACACGTTTTTGTTATATCCCAAATATTCTTCAGCCTTGACTACAAGGTTCATAAAGCCGATCAACTGTGTCTGCAATCTGTTTTGCAATTCCCGATTTTCTTTCAAGCGGTCAAGTTCGCTTTGCAATAGAATCTTGGTCTCATCAGGATTGCTATCAACAGATAAATCACGACTTGCCAACAGTCCATTAAGATAATTCAGCAACTTACCAAATGTTTGCAAAAGCTCAGTCTGTTGTTCTGTAAGACTTTTCATTTCCTCATTTCTCGCATCTTTGTCAAATTCATTGACTCCAGTGCCATGAAGTTTCTCAATTTCAGTCTTTATATTCAACAAGTTTGCATTCAACTTATCCAAGGTCTGCCCCAAAGACAGGCTTCTTTCTCTCCAATAGTCAACCCGTTTCTTGTCAAGATTGTCATCAAGCCGTTTATAACAGTCTTTTGTTTTCTGAAAGAAACCATCCAAACAGCATGCAGCATATTCAGATGCTATTTCCTTGATTTCTCGCAGACATTGCTGCAATCGTTTTTCTTCTGTTGAAATCGCAAAGACTGTTTCTGTCAGTTTCTTTTTTATCTCAGAATCTTGCTCTTGGGCAATTTTATATTCGTCTTCAATTTTAACCTTTAATTGCTCAAAATCAAGGTCTCCAAATATATCAGCATACTTTTCTATTTCTAAAGCCAAGTCATCTTGTTCATCTTGTATCCTATGTATGCTTTTCCTATAGTCCTCTATCCTGTTGCTATTAAATGATATTTCGTTTTGCTTCGTCAACATGTCACTTCTAATAGCATTACGAAGTTCATTCTTTTGGGCAGCAACACGTTCTAAGATTTCTCTTTCCTTCTTGACTTGTTTTTCGTATTGCTCTGATAAATCTGAAATCACCGCATCAATAGTATGATTTTCTTCAATGTTCCTAATCAGTTCCTCAACACTCTTCCAATCATACCCACACAGAGGACACACGCCATTGTCTAACTCGGAATAGATGGTCTTTGAATTATCAACGAGTCTTTGAACTTCGCTCTTGTAGAGTTCATGTCCTTTCTTTTTATTGTCGATGGCACTCTTTACATTTCCGATTTCTCTGATAGCTCTCCTGTCATCCAATAAGGACAACACGATATTTCTATAAAGACCGTAGGACAACAAACTTTCATCCATCCCATGCTCTAAAACCTTAATAAAGGCTTCCATTTTCTTCATATCCTTGTCTTTTTCAGCATTGCTTTCCTGCAAAGATAAAATCTGGGACTTCAGTTTTTTGATATTCTTCTCATTCTCGGATATTTTATCCTTATGAGTTCGGTATCGTTCGAAGAGACTCTTCAAATCCTTATGAATAGGCAAAATGGCATTTAATACATTTTCTGTCTCGATTTTCCGTACGTGAAGTTGAGTCTTCTCCCGGTTTAATTCGAAAAGGTGTCTTTGCCATTCAGCAACATTTGCCTCCTTCTGTTTTTTGTCTTCAGCCAAATGAGACAATTGATGCAATAACTCTGCTATTTTTTTCTCATTGGCTAAATAAAAATCAAAAACATTCTTTTCCTTTTTGACCAGATTAATCTGCTCCAAATTCTCGCTTTGTTTTTTTTGCAAGAGCAACAGTCTTTCTTGTTTTGCCCGATAATTCTCTAATGCAGAGATTTTTTTTGCAAAGTTTTTCTGTTTTACAAAGCAATCTTCTACTTTCACAATAGTTACTATATCAGAGGTGCCATCCAATACAGCAAGTATTTTCGTGATTTTCCCCTCATTAGCATCCACCGCCAACTTTACATCGTCCAACTTTGCCTGCCCCCAAATACGTATGGCATTCAAGCTATCGGCATTCAAGATTTTGAATGAAGGTATATCCCAACCAAGTTCAGCCACATGTTCCAATTTTTCTTGCAACACTCGCAAAGCATCTCCCTGAGCAGCCGTATTCAGACTGTTTTTCAATTTCTTTATATCAGCTTCCTTATTGCTTTTGATCGATTTCAGCATACTCTTAGCATTTTCCAATTCTTTGTTATATGCCAACAAGCTATCCTTACGATTGAAATATTCAAAGAATATCTTACACCTTTCTTCAGGAGTGGTGGAACGAATGAAACTGTCAAACCATTCTTGTGACAATATCACATTCTTGAAAAAGTCATTATGCGTCTGTACCTTCGATGAAAACATATTTTCATCTGCTACCAAGAAGGTTCTGTCTATATCTTCAAATGTACCATCAAAACGAATAGCGATATGTATATTTCTTTTGGCATCCACATTCTTGTTGAATAGAAAAGAGTGTTTATCCCGAAAGCTTTTGTCTATCATATTGTCCTTTTGATAGACGCCTCTCATAAAACGGTTTACTGAGCCTGTAATCCCATATTCAATGGCATCAAACAAAGATGTTTTACCAAAGCCATTGGGAGCATAAATGACTATGAGATTGGCCAGTTTACCCTCATCTGTCTCAAAGCTAAGACTTTGATAGTCAAAACATCTAAAAGCCTCAATAGCAATTTCTTTGATTTTCATTTTGGATATCTTTTATAAGTTGAATCACTTCGTCAGACTTATCAAAAGGATGTATATCATCGTCCTCTTCTTCTCCTTCTGTCACATCGTAATTGATGTATTTTCCAACTACAGTCTTATACAAATCTGCCATCTTAACATTATCTCTGTTATCCACCAATATTTTTCTTGATGAAACCGTATCATGCTCTATCTGATAACGTAAGCTGCCGTCTAGTTTGTCCAAATCGTCAACAACATAGAACACGTAAAAGTTCCATCTGGAAAAGTCATCCGTAATTTTTTCTTGCCAACTCATCATGACTTCATTTCGAATGTCTCTCCAGCTCTCAGCCAATTCCTCCTGGGCCATAGGTGCTGTGATGGCAATGTATAAATCATGTGAAAAGCCAAACACATCCTTCTTTATCATTTCAAATTTTTCTAGCCTCATGATATTTTCTCTTCAAGAATCTCTTTATAATGTTTCAATACTTGGTTTTCATCAAGATCTTTGAACTCTTCTATCTTTTGCAAGATACAATCAGTAAACAGGCACGTGCTGATATAGCTATATTCTATTTTGAGTGCATCTGCCACATCTACCCCGTTGCCAACATTAACTAATGGTCTGCTTATGTCAAGAATCTGTTTAGACCCTTTTTTGATGACATCGCAAGCATAACCACTTGAGTGTAGACCTCCCACATAAATATTTTGTCCATGCTTAATTCCAGCGAAATAAGATGAATCCATATTTTTGACGGCACTCAATACATCATCATCATGATTCTGCCAATATATGAATAAGGAATGATTAACCATCTTACATACACCTTCAGTGGATAGTGGAAAATCATAGATCAAGTGCATACATACAATATACTCCAGAAACGAGACGCCAAAATCTTCATCATCAAAGCAATTCTGAAAACATTTGTTATTCACAATTCTGTCTAATTCCAACTTACCTTTTATCTCCTTTGGAGACAGGTTTAGACATTGCCCCTTCAGTGCATCAAGTTTAGCTGCTAAAAATGCCATCATTTGCCGAAATTCCTCACCAACATTTTGAACGCAAAAGGCTTTTTTCAAGAATGGTTCAAAAGAATTCCAATTATAACGCCAAACTGGTAGAAAATTTTCAGTATGGTTTTCTATTACTTTTTTATAGAATTTTATTGGTATAAAATTGCATTTATCGTAATAGTCATATTTCTCCTTGATACTACTACCTTGATGAAGCCCTATCAAGCATCCATCATCTGTAAAGATTCCTCCACCAGATGTACCAGCCAAATCACCAAACTCTTGTGACTTTTCAAAACAATAACAAATGAATCCATGATTTATTTTATAAAGCAATTCTTTCACATGATGATAATCCCATTGGCATTCTACAGCTTCTATATTTCTGCGGTTTTCTGGAAACCCAGTATGCTGCAAGTTCTTTCCGACTTCTATCTCACGTAATTTTACAAAGTGTACAGCCATTGACGCTGGCATTTTCAAGATGGCAACATCACGTTTTCTATCATCATAGACTTCTAAAGGTGTTGCTTTAGCGAAACACCAAACATCCTCATCATAATCATCTTTTTCAGAGACATAATATTCCACACTTATTTCTTCTTTTTTAAGGTGTTCTATGACATGCCAATCAGTAAAAACATAGCAATACTCATCGGTGCAAGGTTTTACAATAACCCCACTTCCATCATTCACTTTGACAGAAATCTGCTTAAGAAAATCGTAATTAGCCATTCAATTTATCAATGATGCGTTTTTTAATATCAGGATACTCAACCAAATCTTGCTCACAAACAATCCTTTCTGCTCTGTCCCTATAGTTGAAATAAACCTTCGCTCTTGTTTTATCTATGATTTGAGCAAATACTTCTTTGTCTGGATGCCCATAATAATCGCCATTGGAAGAAAAGATAAACACATGAGCTTTTACCAATTCCAATAAGCGAGGTGAAAAATTCTTTTTACTACCATGATGCGGCAGTTTTACCACATTACAGCATAAAGGATGCCCATTACTATATCCAAGTTCTTCCAAAGACTTGCAGACTTCATCGATATCGGAATCACCAAGAAACAAATCATTACGTCCATCTATCTCCAAGACAAAAGAAATAGATGAGTTGTTAGTTTTTGATTCATCCTTCTCAGTGAAGTCATATTCCAGAAAAGTTTTGATAGGTTTTCCATAATCAGCAGGAGTCTTATGGAGTACATCTCCGTTCCACTTCTCTGCTATCACATTATGAGATGCGACTGTAGGTGTCAATATTGTCATTTTGCCATGAGGAATGGCAAATACCTTTCCTTTGACAACTTGGTTTACTACGTTTTTATGAGCATCTCTCAACAACTTATCCAAGTTTCTCCCCTTAGGTATGGAATGAAGAAGCGAAGAATAATCTGGAACTGGTATTTGGTCGCCATTATTCATCAAAACCGTTCCTACCATATCAAGAGCTTTCTCATCCTTGGCTATCCACTCCACAATTCCACCCAAATGATCCTCATCCACATGAGTAAGAATCAGAAAGTCTATTTTCTGCTGCTTCTCCCTAAGTTCATTGATTTTAACTTTCAATGGTCCATCTTTGACGCGTTGGTTCCTGTCGCGAAATTGATAGGTCGTTTTCACGCCACTGTCTATCATAATTGTGAATGGAGAATCTTCCGTTTCTACTGTTATGAAGATACAATCTCCTTCACGGGCAGGAAGGACTTCAATATTAACACATTTTTCCATTAGTCTATCAAAATATTATGGAACTCCCAATTTCCTTATTCATATAATAATCATATTTATTTTCCATGAACGGAAACACATAGTACTTCACCACATGCGAAAAGCAGATCGCACCAATCAATATAGTGATACAAGTTGCAACATAGAGCATATCATTATCGTGAATGAATCTTTCTAATTGAAGCATACTTGCTACTCTATAAAACATCATGTCACAGAGAGAAATCTCCATACTAATACCACTCAGATATTTAGCCACCCTATTGTTCAACACAATATCCTTTGAACCTATGGCGTAAATCAGCCAAGCTGCAAATACAATGAGGTCTGGCAAGATAAACAAACCTTTGATATCAACAACGAATCTTAATATGGTAAGTACAAGACATGGTGCCAAGATATCATTCAATACTTCTCAGGCCTAAGGGATAAAAGTAATTTATCGTTCATTTTCCTTTTTTCCCAATTATTGAAAGTTTATTTATTGTCGTTTCCATTACATCAAGCACCTCTGTGAGTAGTTTTGGCAGAAGTAAATTTAATCTATTTGATTGACTATAAAAGTTTTTTCTGTTTTTTGATGTAACAAATAAACCATTCTCCATGTCAGGAAACAAGATTGCCACCTCAGAATGTCCATTCGGACCATCATAACAGTCATAAACCATTTGCAAAAAATCAAAAGAACCATCATGCACGAGTCTATTTCTAATATTTACTATAGTATTAACACACGATGGTTTTTCAAATATAGTACCTGTGATATCAGAATTGGTCTTAACAATACTTCCCAACAGAACTTTCCGTGAAACCATTTTGGGATATTTGGAGAAATCCAATTTTTCATAATCAAGCAACTCAACGTAAATCTTAGACAGTATATCAAATGAAGACGCAAGGTAAAGAAAAATACTATTAACACATGCAAAACATATCGTATCCTGAGGACTAACTGTAACAGTTGCATGTTTAAAGTCTTCCATTTTGCAGGGAGACTCACTAGGAAAATGGTTGTAAAACACCCTCAACATAGATGCAATCATCTTAAAGCGATCACATAGAGCACAGACCAGCATATAGCAATCATAATAATACAACCATCTATGCACTATCTCGTAATCTTCATAATTCCTCACGTATGTTTCAAACTCCTCCTTTGTCCATCCACATTCAGCAGTATTTCCTGCATCTCTAACCCAATAGGAAACCCCTCTATAATCCCTATCAAACTGGTTACATCCTCGAAATATTATATCTTTAAAGACATTAGACAGGTCATAACCTTTATCTATAAGAGAATCGAGTTTATCATATATAGGTCGAAGAGTTTTATTATTAGAATCAAAATCCATAGCTTAATCTTTCTGTTTACTTTTGCCAATTTCATTTAATCAAAAACGTAGACTTTTATCACCTTGACAGGATTACCATCCAAAACAAAGTAGCTAGGTACCAGTCTTTTATAAATGTTTTTTGTCTTTTTTTAGAGTAAAGGAATGCTAAGCTAAAAGACTTTTCATAACATCAACAGATTTTTCTCTTTCTACTTCCAGGATATAATGAACTTCATTATAATCAATCATTTGATTAATTAGAGAATAGTCATTAAAGTCACGAAGGATACGATTAGATAATCCTGTTAATTCCAAAATACTTTGGTTTCTAGTACCTGTAGCATTGTTTGGCAGAATTTCAATAAACTGCTTTCCAAAGTTGATGGCAAAACAAGTTCCATGAAATGAATCGGTGATGATACATGACGCATTATCAATAAGTGCAAGGAACTCTCCCAAGTCAGGACAACAGATGAACTTACCACCACGATATTTCTGATGTAAATATGGATTGACTCTCAATAATTCCATTCCTGATAGTCTTGCTATTCGTTTAGCATAATCAGATAATTTAGGATCATTATGAATCTGATACACCAATATATAGTTTTTGTTGGCATATTTTCGAGAATCATCCTTTGATACTAATAAGTCCTTCCAAGTTTTGCTATCAAGAAGCAACGTTGGATCCAAAACCTGCCCTAAGCAATTATCCAATCCCCATTCTTCAAGCAAAGAAACTGCAGATTTCTCTCTAACTGCAATTTTATCATACTCACTAAGCATTTTCTTGTAAGCCACAACAGTACTCTCATCAAACTTCGTTTTGCCAAAACTTGCAGCATAAGCTAATTTACGAGAGTCTTTACCTACAAACTGCAAAAAATAAGCACTATCATAGACACCATTCATCATTGGTCCCCATACTTGGTCACTTCCTGTTACGAAAGCATCTGCCGATATTTTTTCCAAATCCACATGAGAAGAACATCTTGAAGTCATTTTCAAGTATTTCTTTCTCATTCTATCAAAACGAACCTGAGCAAATTTCTCAATAGGATATCTTATTGCAATGTAAGCTAACTTCTTCAAAGGATTACCAAATCCATCCTTAGCTTTCAATTGGGTAAGAACACCATTTAAGCCGCGCTCATCAGCACGCTGATAATCTATAATTTCACACTGATGGCCGAATTCTTCTATCTTCTTAACTGTAGCTATTGACTGAAGCAATGAGCCATAGTTCGAAGGACCATGACGCGTTATAACTTTAATATTCATCGTTTACTTCTCCACAACATTAATTTTGCAACAATTATCGGTGCTATCAAACCTAAGATTCCTCTTATACGTTCACTCTTTTTCGTTGGTACAGATAAAGCGATTAAAGCTTCTTTTTGAGCCACACTACGACATTTTTTGTATAACTCTTCATTTATATGTATAGCATTTGAATTTACAATCCAACAATACATATCAAAATGAGTATGCCAATAAGCAAATTTCCATGCCTTTAACACATGAGGTGTCTTTATTATAAGATTTTCTTTAATAATATCTATTGCTTTAAGAGCCATCAAGCACTTAGCTTCTTTAAAACTTGTCATAGCACTCGCATCATTATCGCGACGATAAAAGTAAATCTTTTCCGAACTTAAAACAACCTTATTAGCTCTTTGGAAACAAGCAGTATTAAAATTAAATCCTTCACCAATATAAACGTCCTCTAAAAAGCGAAGTTTATGCTCATTTAAAAATGAACGTTTAAACATTTTTGAATAAACTCCAATAGGAACCTTATAACATAATATGTTTTCTGTAGCATCCTCAGATGAAATTACCTGGGAAAAGTGGTTTGAAACCTGTTCTTTATGAAACGTCGTAAACATATCAATTGTATAAGCCACTTCAGCATCGTTATTGACGCAGAGCTTTAATAAATGTTCAACGTAATTTGGCATAACATAATCATCACCATCAGAAAAGCAAATATAATCACCCGTAGAGGCATCAATTCCTATATTACGTGCAGCACTTACTCCAGCATTCTGCTTATGGATAACTTTAACACGTTCATCCTTTATGGCATATTGGTCTGCAATTTTCCCTGAGTTATCAGTAGAACCATCATCAACTAAAATCACTTCTATATTACTATAAGTTTGATTTAGTATACTTTCAATACATTGTGTGATGTACTTACCTACATTATACATAGGTATAATAACAGAAACTTTATTAGAAGATATATTCATATTTTTGATATTAATATATTAGATACTATTTCATAAAAGCTTGCAAATATTTCTTAGCACACTTTTCCATTGTATATGGGCTATTTTCTTTCATTCGCTGAGCATTTTGGTACAACTCATCATAATTTTTCATAGCATATTCTATAGCTTCAATATAACTATTTTCTGTAAAATTCTTAGATATTTTTCCATTTATACCATCTTCAATTATATCTACCGCTCCACAGACAGGCGTACTAACACAAGGCAATCCTGCAAGCGATGCCTCTAGCAATGATATTGGCATACCCTCAAAAGTTGAAGAAAGCGTAAATATATCAGAATTCAAAAAATAATCAGAAATATTTTTTCTTGTCCCTAAGAAATGAATTTTATCACAAGCCTTTTGCTTCAGCTCTAAACCTTTACCAGAATCAAAGCCGTTACCAATAATCACTAGTGAAACATTGTCCTTTGCACAAATCTTATTAAAAGCATCAATAAGTAAAACTTGATTTTTTTGGCTATGATAACGAGCTACATGCAAGATTAATCTGCTCTGTTTATCATGACGAAAAGCAGACAGTTCGTTAGCTACATCATCAAATTTGTCAGTCTTACATATTGGTGCTCTTCCATTTTGAATACATTCAATATTTAGCTTTGGATAGAATTCTTTAAAATCTTTATAATTTTTTTCAGATAGAGCCACACAAGAGAATCTGCGAGTACCACCTAAAGTTTGGTAAAGCATTTTGCAGAAGCCCTTATCATAACCATTTTTTAAATCATTATGGATTGTTTGCACAAACTTCATTTTGCCACTTAACAGCAGAATGGCCAAAGCGCAAAATTTAGGTACATTAGCACCATGCAAATGAACAACTTCTGGATCAAGTCTTTTCAACATCTTATAAATAGAGACTTCAGAACTTATACTAAATCCATCGCCAAGCCCCAAGTTTAGATACTTCACCCTATCTGATAAATCAAACTTATAAAAACATCTCTGTTCCGTATTTATATTGTCATCTTTCAGAGTGACAAGCGTTACATCATTAGTTTTACTCAATTCATTGCTTAAATCTACAATAAATCTCTCAGCTCCTCCACTAGAAAGTGTAAACGTTATTTCTACGATCTTCATAATTATCTTTTCTTTATTATTTTAGCAGGAACTCCTGCCACCACGCAATTATCTGGGACATCCTTAACCACAACTGCATTTGGAGCCACTATTACATTATTGCCAATAGCAATACCCCCAAAAACTTTACTTCCAAGCCCCAAAAACACATTATCACCAATCGTAGGAACACCCGTTTTAGATGCTCCTACCGTAACTCCAGGATATATGGTAATATTCTTACCTATCTTTGCCTTACCATTGACTATCATCCACCCCCAATGATATACCTTAACACCAAATCCAAGTGAATGTGGTGAAAGTTGCAAACCCATCATACGCCCATACTTGCGCATTCTAAATTTATGCCATCCCACCATGACTTTATGCCACAAAGATGGGGGGGCAAGTTCATACCATTCTATCATACGCAGATGATAGAAATATCTACTCAAAAAGTAGCTGTCATATCGTAATATTCGAGCTCTCAAAGAATGATCATAGAATTGCTGCTCTATGGCCATTTGCTTAAGAAATTCTTTCTTTGTATATTCCATCTCTATTCATTAATACTAAGACTTTCTCTTTGCTATTTATAAAACTCAATATACTTCTCAGCAATAACCTTCCATGATTTATCACCAACGAAGTAATCATTTCGGATATTATCTGCCATATTCTCACGTTTTGCATCATCTTTAAGCAAAGCGATGATGGCATCTGAAAGCTCAGCCACATCCTTAGGAGGAACCAAAATGCCAGTTTTACCATCCTCTACCATTTCGCCTAAGCCCCCAACATTTGTTGCAACGACAGGTTTGCACAAGCTATAACTTGTCATAATGACACCGCTTTGAGTGGCATCAGTATAAGGACAAACTGACAAAGCGCAATTCTGCAATAATCCTGCAAGTTCCTCCATACCAACATATCGGTTGACGACTTTTACCCAATCAAGATTCTGATAAGGAGAAATATCAAAATATATTTTACCACCACCAGCGATGGTAAGCGTGACATCAGGCACTTGTTCCTTCACTTTTACCATTGCCTCACAAAGATACTCAACACCTTTGTATGGGGAGATACGACCGAAGAATAGAACGTTATGGGATTTTTTTGTTTTTTTTGAACAGATAAAGTTACAGATATTGTCATACACTCCCAATCGATTAACCAGAATTTGCTCGGGACGAATATGATATGTCTTACAAAATTGCTCTTTCTGCTTGTTGTTCAACAATACAAAACGGCGAACCATCTTCATTGCGATTTTATAATTGAACATTTTACGAGCTGTAATCTCACCTGTATGTGGAAATGGATCATGTACCGTCAACACCATTTTCTTGCCGAATAGTTTATAAAGCATCAAATTCCACATACCCAACATACAATCCGTATGAATCACATCAAACTTCCCTCTCTTGATGAACCGTACTATCTTCAAGGTCATCTTCAAAGACTGCAAGGAAGAATCTTGTATGATAGTTCTATTGACTATATATACCTTACTCATATCCATATAATTCTCATACACCTTGAGCTCTGGATACCATGTTGCAGGTATTATTGCATTCTCCTGCACTTGCTCCTTAATATCAAAGAGCGTACTCTTCAAACTATAAGGAGCTAATGCTATGAGATAAGTCACATCATGCCCTTCCTCCTGCAAAGCCTTCACTAAAGGGAAGTCGCAATCAGCAAAGAACGGAGTGCTATAATATAGAATTTTCATGAAAATATAAAATTAGAGATTCTTATGAAGTTTCTTCAACAACATAGGAGAAATAAGAAATAATAGTTGTCTCACCAAATGGAATACTTTTCTATCATAAAAAAGATTATTTCGAACGTCTCGTTTAAACAATGGAATCAATTCTGTTAATCCCATCTTATTACCATCAGTTCGTATGAAATCATAACTTAAAGGATTCCAGATATAAGAAGCCATACCGTATTGACAATAAGACAAAGCCTCTTTATCTTTACTTTGAACCAAACCTTCACAAAAAAATCTGTATCGCCTATAGATTTCAATTTTAGAAAGACTACGTTTTTTGAGAAGCGTTTCGTCAGTTGTTATACTTCCATTACTTCTTCGAAGATAACAATAAATCACCTTTGGAATAATAGCAACCTTCTTTGCATTAATTAGCATTCTTGGAGCAAATTCCTTGTCCTCATGATATATGCCTGGAACAAAAAACAATTCGTTAGATAAAAGAAAATCTCTGCTGATTACAAATTGCTGCATAGGCGTAATATCAACACCATATTTTTTTTGATAAAGTACAACATCTGTTCCTGAAACCTGTTCTTCATTCTTATTATCATGAAAGAAACGCTCAAGCAGAATTCTTCCTTCTTCGTCATACTCACGAATTTTGAACATCAAAACATCCTTATCAGAATGTTCAAGGTGTTTCAATAAAAAAGGAAACGAGTCATATTCTACCCAATCATCAGAATCAACGAACCAGACATATTTGCCTCGTGCTGCTTTCAAACCAGTATTGCGAGCAACAGATAAGCCGTGGTTCTCTTGATTGATAATTTTAAGATTGTCAAACTTAGCAGCAAACTCATTTACTATTGACATCGAATTGTCTTTAGTGCCATCATTCACAACTATAATTTCGACAGATTCTTTTTGAAAATATTGAGAAAAAATACTTACTAACGTTTTTTGAATATATTTCTCAACATTGTATATTGGTATAATTATTGATAACGTAAGACCCATAATAATTTATATTTTTAGAAAACGAGGATTAATTAAATAAAGCATATACAGCAATATCGATTGAATCAAGAAAGAGTAATGTTGATACATTTCAGGATCGGTAATCGATACAATTAAAAGATATAAGAACCACGCATTTATATATGAATATTGTTTAGGAACTTGCTGTAATATGCCTCTTATTAAATAGTAAACAATACATAAAACAACAGGTATTCCAGCATACCAAGACAAACCTATTAATCCCCAATCTGTAAGATTATAATTATAAAGCATTAACTTAGCAAATACATCTGCTACAGGACCATTATTACCAATCATACCTGCTCCAAAAAATAATTCTATTGGACTTTTAAAGAAACTGGTATAATAATAATTAATACTAATTATTCTAATATAGTCATCATTATCAAAAGTCTGATTTGACTCACCAGCTCGAGCAATGAGAGAGTCTAATGAAGCTTGAACTATAGGTACATATTGATAGAGAATCAATACAAGAACAACTAACAACAGGGATATTAGTATTATTTTAAACAAAAGTTTAAGTAGCTGAAAATTCTCCTGACCTCTTACATACAACCACAAAGTGGATAATAAAGCACCCATAATCATGATTCTATAGCCTCGAATAAAAAAAGGTATAGCACATATTATTGCTCCCAACAAGTAATATCGCTTTTTAGCAACTAAAAACTTATTTAAGAAAAAAAGATATCCAAGTGAAATAGCAGACTCTCCTCCAACAACAAGTCCCCTGAAATACAAATCATTTTCGGCAACCCACTGCGCACCCGCATTACCCCAAACTACTTTAGGAAAAATAACAAGTTGAATATAATATATTATAGTCACTGTCAAAATTGCCCGCAGCAAAAACTTTTCAACAACATGTAAAGGATAACGTGTTAATACTAAAGCAAAAAAGAAAAACAAATACCAAATCTGATAATACGCAAAATAAGATATTTCAAAACTTTGATTTCTAAAAACATACGATGACAAACAATTGCCAAATATAGACAACAATAAAATACACCAAAATGACTGAACATAAGGTGCACGCTTATAGCCCAAAAGAAAAAAAAACATCAATAAAAAATAATGAGCATATTTAAAGGCATTGCCACCTATATTTAGGTTTAATTCGCAAAATGTAGTTAAAAACAAGAATAAGCAATATAACCACAAAGGATTTTTATCTGTTTTATAAGCATTCATCATGACATTAACACCTTAATAGTTTCACAAAAATCATTATAAAATCGTTCTTTTTTAAAACTCAAGGAACGAAGTCTGGCTGCTTCTCTCATTGCTTTAAGTTTAGTACTATTTTCGTACAAAATCTTAATCGCATTTGTGATATCATCGACTATATTATCCAAATGAACAAAGATTGTACAATCTGCATTTCCAATCTCTGTCATTCCACCTGCAGCAGTAGCTATTGTAGGCAACCCAGAAGTTATCATCTCAAACATACTAAGAGGACAAGGATCAGCATAAGTTGAAGGTATAACACCTACATCTGCTATTTTATGATACTTATAAATATCCTTGTTGTCTATATATCCCGTAAATTTAATCTGATCACTATGCTCTTGAACTATTTTTTTTACTTCTATAGGATAAGACCCTTCATCTCCATTTCCAAAATTTGAAGAACCTATTATCAGCAACTTAATCTTGTTATTTTGACACTTCAACACTGCTTCAATAAGTTCTTTTACTCCTTTTACCTTCACAAGACGTCCACAAAAAACTAACACAAAATCATCATCATTTATTCCCAATGACTTTCTTAATTGATGGTGTTCCTCCTTACTAACTTCTTGTTGAAAAATTGCTGTATCAATACCATTAAAAATTACAGCAGTATTTTCTTTGGAATTTGACGTCTGCAGTCTATACTTATTAATAATATATTCACTTACTGCCACGCATTTACCATAAATTTTATCTATGCGAGGATTAAATGGTGGATTCATGTGTAAATGCCAGCAAACTTTATCTTTTCCATATAGCTTTGAAGCCGTAACTAAAGCCTCATAATCATATCCTTCAGAAACAAATAAATCAAACTTATGACCTTCTTTCTTTATATAAGAATCAACTAAACTTGGATAAGTATTTCTAAAATGAATATCATAACCAAAGTATTCTCGAACATGCCATCTTATTTTTCCTTCCCAACTTCTAATAATATTATATTTGCATTCCTTTGGCAATAAATTCACAAATTTTGTTTTTGAAAATTTCTGTTGAACAGCTATGGCTTGCTTATCATACACGCCAATAACTGTTATATCCAAAAGACCATATTTTTCATTTTCTTCAGCCAACATAGTCATTAGCCGTTCAATTGCACCACCTTTTACATCAGGAACAGGAAGTGCTCCAGATGTTATAATACAGATTTTATTTTTCATTACGTATTTGTTTTATGATAATGGATAAACTTGCTGTAACCAAAAATACTTCTATAGAACCAACAACCCCAATATAGCATCCTAATAGAACTAATATAAAATATACCAATCTATGCCATATATATACATCAAGAGTTGACGATACAGGGAAATATCTCATAATCTTATTACTTACAGTTAAAGAGGAATTAGCTATTACATAGAAGACAATAAATGATAAAGGTATGCAAGCCAAATATATATTCTGCACAACAACCTTATTTGTTTTTACATAATCTATTTCAAATAATCCTATTATCCACAGTAAGAATACTATTATTAAAAACAGCTTAGTATTATATTTTTTAAATCTTATATGTCTAAATCGCCCCCCCATATACATAAACGGGATAGCTAAAAAGACTAAACGGAGAGATTCATCATATTGTATCTTAAAAAGATAATTGGTTATTACACTTCCAAAGAGTAAAATTACCATAATAATATCTACTCCTTTTTTATATAATTGGCAAAAAATTATATAATATAGCATTAAAGCTAAAAATCCTGCATATAAGAACCACAATGTAGAAAAACCATAAGTATCACCATTATATACATGTTCATCTATAAAAGAATTAGAACCTGAAATGACTAAATCTATAGTATCTCTACATGACCATGTAACATGGTTACCAGAACACCAATTCCATAAGCACCCAATAGCCAACAAGATAAGTGAATATTTTATCCACATCACCAACCATTTCTTTGATGTTTTTAGGATATTCTCTCTAGAAGTGTTTAATACAAAATATCCTGTTACCATATAGAAGAATGGAACTGCACACCTGGCAATAGGAGCTAATAAATAGCTATGCCAAAATGATGTATGCAAAGTTACTACTAAAAAAGCGAATAACCATTTCGCCAAATCTACTGCTATATTCCTATTTTTCATTACTTAGCATTTCTCTAATTCTTTGCACGAAGGACAAGGGAGAATACTCATCATTATAGCCATAATCTACATGCATCCGAGTTTTTATAAAATCCTCATCAATACCATTAATATCCTTAAAATAAAACATATATTTTGGATTATAAAATGGGAATTCTAATATAGATCTATTATTCGTAATTAGTTTTTTGTTAAAAGCAATCGCTTCATAGGCTCTCAAAGATAGTCCACTTTGTTCGGGATCTAAAACCAAATCTATTATACAATTTGATTTTTGAACAATCTTCAAGCTATCAACATATCGAATACTCTTATTTGACTGAAATCCTGAATCTTTCAGCTGTTTCTCCGAAATATTCAACATATCAATATATAAGTTAGCATGTTGACATTTTGCCTTCAGTTCAGTCAACATGTTATATCGCCCCTTGTCGCTACCAATATATACAGCATCATAGTCTATAGAATCTGCTTCTGGAAAATTATAATGGCGAGAATACATTGTATAAAAATGCGTAAAACCATATCGTTTAGCATCTTCTTTATCAAATGTAAATACAGCATCGAATATACCTAATTTGACATATCTAAAGGCCTCCTTAGCATTTATGTTCGAAATGCTATCTATAAAATAGACCACTAACTTAATCCCCTGATTCTTCAACTTTTTCAAGAAACTCACCGGTAGGAAACGAACCGATATATTTGAAAACACGACTATAGAACCAACCTCAATATTTTTTAAACCATTAGCATAATGCACATGATGCTTCAATACTTGTTGACCAAACAGTTTCCATAAATACTTATGTTTACTTTTTGTGTGGAGTATTTTAGATTCTATAGAATTATTTGAGAAGATTGAATCTACAATCTGAATACCATCAACATTTCGCGCGTCATCCAGTAATGCCTGGAAAACATGATCCGATCCTGGATAAATATATACTTGCTGTCTCATCATTTTCGTTTGATTAAATTAAATAAAAAACTTCTATCGTCGTTATTCAAGTAAAGATAACTCAAAGACAGATATGCCACAGCAAAGATTAATCCCTTACAAATCAACGTTCCCCATTTTCCTAAATCTATAGGCAAATTTATACATATAAGAGATAGTGCAAAACCTAAGAGAAAACTTGGTAAAAATGACTTTGAAAAAAGTCTCCAAGAATCTTTGTGCATTTTTTTCTGATAATAATACAAATAATAATATCCAACTAAAATTAAACTAAACAATGAATAAGCAATGATTGCACCTCCTACCTGGAAAAATGGTGTCAATATCCAACAAGCAACAATAGTTACTACTGCAGCCGTAATAGTTGGTATAGTAACACCCGAAATCTTAGTTCCAGAAAGTATAAGACTTGACATACATTGGATATGTGAACCTACAGCAGTCATAATCAACCAAAGATTTAACCACACCAATAAATGTAAATACGCCGGACCTACGTAAGCCAATAATAAATCACGAGATATACTCATCATTCCAAAAGAAACAAGGCATAAGAAAATAGACAGGAATTTTGTTCCTTGATATGCGATTCTATCTTGAGCCTCTAAATTATTCATTGCTACAACTTTAGATGCAGATGGCATTATTATTCCAATGAACATACCACCCAGCATAATCACAATTCCCACGATGCCATTGACAATTCTGAAATCAGCCACAGATTCTATATTACCACGAATACCCAATATAACAGGTCTTAGATAATTTGCCGAGAACTGAAAAAAGCCAAAAGAAAACACCTGTAAGCTATAAGGCAACATCTCCTTAAAAATTGCTTTATCAAAACTTGGTTTAAAAGAGATATAAGGACATACCTTTTTAATTTTCCAAATAACTATAGGCATTGTCAAAAAGGCAGAAAATACAGTTAAGCCATAATACAATTCTATGGAGAAGTTTGAAGTCAGCGTTAAAACTAACACTAGAATTTGAACACATTTCGGAATGAAAACGAATCTCTGTACCCAACCTACATACTCATTTCCTTGTAATATTTGATTAAATACAGATGTATACCATCCGATAAAAGCGCTTATTGACAAAATATAAAATAAATGTTTCAAGACAATATCTTGTTCTGCTGACACATCGAAAATTTGCTGTGAGAAGCAGGAAACAACCAATAATACTAAGGAATTAACAAACCCTAATGACCCATAAAAAATCAAATTGGTAGAAAATAGTTTTTTCACCAAATCAAAGTTCTTCTTGGCACACCAATTTGCAAAATATCGCACAGACGTATTATTGAATCCTAAATCCATCATGCCTAAATATACGTTGATGGACATCGCTAGTCCTATCAAAGCATAATTAGCTTTTCCAAAATGCGCCAAAAGCAAAGGAACTGAAACAAATCCATATACGCCATTTATTATGGTTTGCAAAGTTGTCCATATAAAACCAGATGCAATTCTCTTACTACTTCTCATTTTTCTTATATTTATCAAACAAAGCAATTAAAAATTCTTTAGACATTCTTTCATCTGGAGTATATAGTTTCTGTTCATGCTCCAAAATTTCATCAATCGTGTATTTAAATTTTAGAAATTTAGCAGGAAAACCAACACATATGGAATAAGGAGGAATATCTTTAACTACTAAGCTTCCAGCACCAACAATGGCCCCCCTTCCTACATGAACTCCAGGCATCAATGTAACGTTAATACCTACCCATACATCTTCTTCTATAATAATATCCTTATCTATATCACCTTCATGATTTTTAGCTTGTACTCTATGATCTTGCCCTACTATTGGATGTGCATTATGACTATTTGTTATAATTGTTACATCTTGAGCTACACCAGAATTTTTCTTTATAATTAGTTTTCCTGCCTCTTTATCAGACTGAATAAACTTAGCCCCAGCAGCTAATCTCGAATTTTCATAAATAAAAATTTTATGAGGCCAGCCATAATATTTTGGTCTATCAAATACTGCATCAGAAGCTAAATAGCCTAACTGTAATTTATGTAATTTCCATTTTAAATTCTCTTCAGAAAAACGTCCAAATGGGATATGCAACTTTATTAAATTCTTGATTATTTTAATTTTTGTCTCTTTTTTCATATTTACGTGCATTTAAACATTACTTAATGTACTTTCCGAAATCAGTCAATCTCATATCGCCTTTCTTCAGGAAGGTATCGTGCAAAGCGAGGGCGGCACGCATGCTCTGTGGCTCGTGTCCCTTCTCGGCAAACTTCAGATATTCACGGAGCATTGGACGATAATCCGGGTGCGCACAGTTCTCGATAATCTCCTTGGCACGACGCAAAGGACCCTTGCCACGGAGATCGGCTACTCCCTGCTCAGTAACGATGACATCCACATCGTGCTCGGTACTATCTACATGACTGCACATCGGAACGATGGCAGAAATACAACCGTTCTTGGTGGTACTCTGCGTGGTGAAGATAGAAATATAACCATTACGCTCGTAGTCGCAGGAACCTCCAATACCATTCATCAGCTTGCTACCGCAGATATGGCTGGAGTTCTCATTGCCGTAGATATCGCACTCGATGGCGGTGTTCATAGCGATGACACCCAGTCGGCGGATGACCTCCGGAGAGTTGGAAATCTCGCTCTGGCGGATGGTGAGATGCTTCTTGAAGTAATCAATATCATCATACACCTCTTTCAATGTATCATTGGTAACGGTGAGCGAAGAGCAGGAAGCATCCTTGATTCTTCCCTCACGCATATATTTCACCACAGCATCCTGAACCACCTCGGTATAGACCCTGAATACAGGCACGTTAGGATTCTGTCCCAATGCCTCAAGAACAGCATTCGAAGTGGTACCAACACCACTCTGTAGAGGTAAGAACTGGGGAGGAATATGTCCCTTCTTCATATCTGAGATCAAGAAGTCTGCTACATTATGTCCCATCTGTTCAGTTACAGGGTCAAGAGGTTTAAAATCACGAGCCTCCTCAGGAATACAACATTCAACAACCCCGATTATCTTATTAGCATCAATCTCCACATACTCCTTACCGATTCTATCTCCAACATTCATAATAGGAATAGGTGTTCGAAAAGGACATTCAGCTATCTCATATACATCGTGAAGGAAACGAGATTCAGGACTATGGAAGGTATTCTTCTCTATAAGCACTTTTTTCGCCAATCGCACGATGGTAGGAACGATACCACCAGCAGAAGTCAAGAAAGCCTTACAGGTATTTTCACCTTCCTCCATATCAGATACCTCGATAATCGCAAGGTCTATCTCGCCATAGAAGCCACGGCGCAGGCGCTCAGCCATGTGCCCAAGATGCATATCCTCGTAATCTATTTCTCCAAGGTTGGTATGATTACGGAAGTCTCTATTGGTAGAAAACGGTGCACGGAACTTGATGGCATGGACTGCCGCCATATCACCTTCAATACTTTGTGAAGTAGAAGCACCTGTCAAAATACCAACCTGAAAAGATCTTCCTGCCTCGTGCTCCGCTACTGCTCTTTTAGAAAGTTCACGAAAAGTTGCTTTAGGTACTCCATTGGGAGTAAAGCCACTTAATCCGATCGTATCTTGATCGTTAATCATTGCTGCTGCTTCTGCAGCACTTAATCTTGTATAACTCATTATATATATCCTAATAAATACCTAATTTTCTGAAACTGTTGAATTATCTTAATCTCCCAACATAATTAGTGTTAGTACTCAAATTTGGGCATACCCTTTGTATAGGCACTTTTGCAAGTGCCTATATATTGAGATGTTACAAATTTCACTTGTTTATTAACTATTACATACATTTTACACACACCATTTAATTTTATGAAGAGCCATTCTTTCTGTGCTTTTTCCTTCTGGAATTAGGAAAGCGAGGCTGATTTGGCCTTTTGTGAGTATCGTTTTTATTTACTGTTGAGAGTGTAACTTGCATGACTTGACCTACATTATTAGGTGTCGAAATTTTCACAGATATACTTTCCAACTTACTGTATGAATCAATCTCATTTGCTATCTCTACGCAAGCATTTTCTTCTTTTTCATAGGACTGTCGCATTTCCTCAACAATATGTCGTCCCACATTCCAAACCTTATAAATGAAAACAACAAAGCCCAAATATGGCAACAATATTGTTGATAACACAACAATCCATTCTCCAACAGGATAGTCATGTAAATTAAATATTGGAACAATCAGCATTACTATAGTCGATAATATGCAGCTAACAAAAATTATAGACAAAAATGATTTCGTGCAAGATTTTAAGGAACAATAATTTACCTTAAGCCAATTTCGCTCATGTTCGCCCCACCAAAAAGTGGCTACCATCCAAAACAGAGACAATACTGTAAAAACTCCCCAAACCAAAAATACAAAATCATATAACTCTGTAAATTTAGCAAGTAGTAGAGAAAATATACAATACAAAGCCATGTATAAACTTATATAAGAAAAGCTTTTGGTATTGCAATCTTTCTCAAATCTATCCTTGAAATTTTGTTTACTCTTATCTAAGAATTCAGTCTTTTTGTTTATCTTACGTTTTATTTCTTCTATTTTATCTTGCGTACTAAAACCATCAACTGTATGTGCTACGAAACTATCAACTGTATTTGCATCAATATGACTTCTGCATACCATATCCAGTTTTTCTAACAATTCATTAAATTTGAAAAACTTCTTCAATAATAGCAAAGAATATGAATTAGCGTATTCTGCCAAGATAAAAGCCATATTCATTGTTGCAGCAAGTTGTAATACTGACGAAAAATCAGGAATTTTCAACATGTTCTTCTTCCTTAGGTTTTAAACTGAACAGTTTAACTAAATCAATTTCTACAGTTTGGGAATCTGATGATATTTTATCAAATGTCTTTATCAACATTTGAGAGAATTTTTCATCATTCATGTTACATATAGCAGTACGTTTTTCGATATCAACTTCTAATCGAAAAGCATAAAAATCTGCAACTGCAAAATGAGCTGGCGTATCTTTTCCATTTAGGTGGATATTGACTGTGACAGGTGTACTCTTAACTGTGACGTTATAATTACGTGCAGCATAAAAAGCCAATCTTTTATATAGATTGGATTCCTTTATCAAGGATGCGTTATATTTATTTAACAATATTTCCAAACTCCCATTTTTTTCAATAAAATCACTGATTCCTTCGACGAAATCATCACTGTTTGTTATATCATCGCATAAATTCCCCGCAAAGAATCGTAATTTTTTATTAGCGCATTGAAGCAACTCTCTGTAAACAGATTTACGTTTTTCACTATCTGAATTTAAAAACATCCGATTTATGCGTTTTTCACGCAATGAAGATATATAATCTGAATAAGTCATTTTATATTCATTTTTTACTTAGTTTTTGCTTTGCTTAATCATGTTCGCTACAGCAACTTTCAAATCTTGATGTAGTTCTTTCTCATTCCACTTCTGCCAAAATTTCACGGTTTGACTCGATGGTGTTATGGTTGGTCGGTCTATTTTTATCCTTGATGGAAGTAAAATGGCATCTCCAACTACTATTGCTTCTGCTATATCCAAAAGGGATAAGTTGTCGGCAATGTTTCCCAAATTATCAGGCAACAAACGTTTAATTACGTTTTGGTCTTCTACATTAGTAAGACGTAAGCTGATGAAATTATTGCATTGACTTAAAACCGTTCTGTTCACTTCCGATGGTCTTTGGCTGATAATAACCAAACCAACACCATATTTTCTGCCTTCTTTGGCGATTCGTTCAAAACTCTTTAAACCAATCTCTGCAACAGAATCTCTTGATTCCATCTGTTGCACATATAAATGTGCCTCATCGCATAATAGAGCAATAGGATGACGCAGATTACTGTCACTCCATTGCTGGACGGTAAACACAAGCCGAGCAACCAGACCAATAACCAAAGGAAGTACATCTGATGGAACCTCAGAAAAATCAATAACTTTTATTCTGTTTTTAGTTGTATCATCTTTCCCCATCAATGTCGTACAGAATTTATTCAGCCAATCCAAAGATAGCTCTTTTGCAGACATGTGGAACATAAATCCCATTCGTTTATCGTCAAGCTTATTTTGGAGACGCTGGTTGAAGCGAGTAAGTTTTCCATTGAATGGACCAGCTTTATCAGAACCAGACTTTGCCCCAGGCACTCTTTCTTCATCCAATTTTGTAAGATTTTGAAGAACTGTATCCAATTTGTATGGGATAGGACTATCCAGAGTTATCTTTCCCTTTAAAGACGTTTCTTTCACAGTTTCTTCTTTTTGAGCAAATATCTCTTTAGACAAAAGCATAGCCTGATTAGGTGCATTCTGGTCACTACGATCTAATAACAACGCTTGCATCTCTTCATAGGTGAGCAACCAATACGGTATCATTAAAATACCTTTGCTCAACTTATCTGGCTCATCCAAATCAGAAGGAGTTGCTATTTTATAATGAGCGATGCCTTCCTTCTTGAAGGAATCCGTAGAATATTCTCCATGTATATCAAATAGAATAGCATTGGCATTTGGTAAATCAGCCATCTGCTCAACTATCCGTGCTACACAATATGATTTTCCACTACCTGTAGAACCTACAACAGCTGCATAACGCTGAAATAATCTATCTCCATCCAAATATGCGCTGGATTTTTCATCCATCGTATAAAGCCCTATTTTCAACGGATTTGCCACACTTGCAGCATCTGTAGAAATACATTGCATCAAAGCCGTAAGTCTGTCTCCTTCTATTTTATAACAAGCTGCATCTATGGAAGGAACGGAACTGACATTTCTACGGAAAAGATTGAACTTCGTACCTTCATGGTCTATGAATTCTCCGATGAAGACAATCTTGATAACATTAAGCGACATTTGTTCAAGAGCTTCGCTTTCTTCATCTTCCTCAACAGTATCTATAGAAGTGGACTTACGAAATATCTTCATAATCATTGCTATAATATGTCGCCCTGGACGAGGACTTTTTATAGCTAACAATTGATTGATTTGCAACTGGGAAAGCACGGAGTCATCTGTCACAACAACTGTTGCAGTTCCTGTATCGACAGCGTTCACTTGCCCTATACTCTCTTTTACGTCATAGTTTAATAAAGATTCATTTGCCATAATCATCAACTATTTTATAATGGTACAAAACTCTTTCAAATGCCAATATTCCTTATCTGGTATTGGCAATTTGTCATATTGGGTCTCTATAATGCAACCATTCGCCCCATCACTATATATCGCAATAAAATTATGTTTTGCATCCATCACATTTTTACGGATAGATTCAACAATCTCTTTTGTTACAATAATTATTGGAAGACCATTTTTCGAAGCCTTTTTCAACAAGACTGGCTGTACATGCTCATCATTAAAGCCATAACCTATACAAAGAAAACCTTTGGCTTTTGTAAAGCACTCATCCACTTTGCTTAATAGTTCACGATGAGGTGGTTGCTGCGTTTTCTCATATTTGTTGTTGCCTGGAGTAATAATGCAAGGGGTATACCCTGCAGGAATTTCTAACATGTTAGGGAAACAATAAGTAATATCGTCTTTCTTAAACCAATCCAAAGATCCGTGTACTTTCCAAACATTCACCTTACCTGTGTAAGATTCTTTCAGTCGAGTTGGGCATCCATCCAAATTTACTTTCAATTGCCCCAAATAATTGGAGGCAAAACCCGTATTGAGATAGGCTTCGCTCTGTGAAGCTGCATATTCCGCAATTTTATCATAATTGGTAGAAACAATGTTCAATTCCACGCTTTTCCGGTTATAGATAAGAAAATCAAATAGTTCCTTCAAATCTATAGATTCTCCAGATATTGCTCGCTTATACACTTCTGCGTCTTGCTTTACTATCATTTCCCAAACGTTATGGACGATGTCTTTTTCCACATCTTCCGTAACCTTAGCTTCCAACAATGCATCTTCCAAACCTTTTCCATCATCCAACAGTGAAAGAAAGCGACTTACACATTCTTTGGATGCTGTTGAATCATAGCTCTTTGAACTAAAATAATCTTTCAACATAGTGGCAAGACTCCACATTGAAGCAATTCCATACGAAATCGAAGCTCCGCTACCCAATACTATCACTGGAGGTGTTGGGGCTGAAACGATGTCTTGGATTTGTTTGAATACACTATCTATAGTCATAATCTAAAGGTTTAGATAACATCGAGTATTAGATGATAAAAATATCAAACAACAATATTTATTCTCCCAAACTCCTTGATTCTCTGTTCCTCCTTCAATGAGCAAACAAGCAGTTGTCCATGCTTCTCTGCCACAATATAGCCATCCAAGCCTTGCACGACCACCTTGCTCTCATCTGCTGCATGTACCACGCAGTTTTTGCAATCATACAGGCGGTTATCCTTACCTACCTTGGCATTACCAGCCTCATCCTGCGGAAGCAAGGTGCGGAGGCTGCCCCAGCTACCTAAATCGCTCCAGCCAAACTCGGCGGGCAAGGTATAGATTTCCTTCGACTTCTCCATCACGGCATAGTCAATGCTTATCTTCTCGCAGGTTGGGAAGAGTTTGCCGACTACCTCTTTCTCCTGTTCGGTATAGAAAGAAGGTGCCATCTCGTCCATGATGCTGGCAAGCTGAGGCTGGAAGGTGCGGATTGCCTTGCTGATGGTATCAATGTTCCATACGAAGATTCCGGCATTCCAATAGTAATTGCCAGCGGCAAGGTATTGCTCGGCTGTCTCCAGGTTTGGCTTTTCCTTGAAAGCCTCAACCTTGTAGATTTCATCTACGGATGTTGGCTCTGCTGAGGCTATATAGCCATAGCCTGTTTCTGGGCGGCTTGGCTTAATACCGATAGTAACGATGGCGTTCTTATCGGAAGTATAGCTCAATGCCTTGCGGAGCACTCGCTGATACTCCGTGGTATTGATGACGAGGGCATCGGATGGTGTCACCATGATATGGATTCTCAGCCAAATACTTTTCGATATAATCGTCCTGGATAGGAGAAATCTTATTGTTGAGTTTCTACACCTTCTCTGGGATTACATCTACTGCTGTTACATGATGGTGCTGAGATAACAGCGTTGCTATACTCAGACCTACGTAGCCGGTACCGGCTACTGCTACTGTTATATCTTTAAAATCATTCATAATGAAATTATTTTTTCTTAGTTATAATATTCCGAAGTCTTCCACCCCCAAAGCATCCTATAAGACTCGGCTCGTGTATAGCGACACAACCATCATAAAGAGCATTCGGAAGTAAAGAAGCAGCGTATTCTTTGCTATTCGCTTGTTGTTATTTGATGATTGAGTTGACATTATACCTTTTTCTTTGAACAACATGTCCAACTAAACACTTTCTTTCCTATCTCTTTCCACTCAGACAACTGAGATTGAGTGAAATCTGCTTCCCTGATGTTTTTCCACTCATTGTCATCCAATAATGAGTCAAGTAGATTCTTGCCACAACCTGGCACCAAAGAAGTTTTACCATGAACTTTATCGCAATAGTCAGAATAAGATTTGTCTTTAGCAAAATCTATTATTTCATCCCAATCAATAGTAATTCTTGAAAAATTACTTTTCCAATAATCACGACTATCTTTCTCATATAGAATTTGATATTTAAGACCTTCTTTAAAATCAAAATAAGAAAGGTCAGAATCTCTGAGACATGCTATATCAGAATTATACTTTTTCACAAGTTTTATTGGTATCAGATTTTCAATTTCTGAGACATTAAGCAGTATATAATAATCTGCATTATAGCGATTATGCCCTAAGAATTTTATGCTTTTAGCCGTTTTTCCTATTTTATCATTAGGATAACACTTATCACTATCTGCTATGGCAAAGATAAAGTTGTCGGACAAAATACTATCATTCTTCAATGCATTTCCGAAATCAGAACCACCACCTTTCCAAGTTTTATACCTTGAAGCCATATTTAATATTCTTTCTTGAGAAAGATAATAATTGCAAACAATTTGGTAGAACTTACCATCTCTCTGGTTTTCTGTACAGAGAAAAGTAGGAACACCAAGCAAGAATGTATCTTCTTCAAAAGGATTAATTTGAAGTTCTTTTCCTACTCTTGAGCAATGCTTAGACTTCGATATAACAGCATATATATCTAACTTAGCTATCAAACCATCTACATCTATGCGTTCCTTTTGAAGTTTTTTAAATTCTGTCATGGAATTTTCATCCAAAGCAGCCTCCAAAGTTTTCCTATCCTCATCTGTTAATTGACACTTCAAATAAACCTTATGACTATTAGTTCGGGAAGCGGTCATTAACTGCACCATTATGTCTATAGCTCTTTCCCGCTCCTTGCCTCGTTGCTGATGAAGTATCACATCAACAATATCCCTTTCTACTTTAATAAACATCTTCTGATAAAAAACCAGTTGGCCAATGTTCGACAAAACCACGCTCATTATATTGAGCTTCTTCTATGTAATTCTCATAACCTTCTTCTGCCGCATTGAACAGAACAATATTAGCCTTGTCCTTATCCAAGTTATTCTGTTCTATCTCAATGCCAACAGAATTCAATATTGCTTCGCTATGAGTCTCTATAATAAATCTCATATTTTTTCCAGCCTCACTTGCAATAACCTTCGCTAACATCGCTCCAAACTTAGCTTGCATTCTCGGATGTAAATGCAATTCAGGCTGCTCTATAACTATGAACTTTGGAATATCCCCATCACCTCTATAAAATATAGAACGGCGAGAAGGAGCCTTAATTGCATTCCAAATCATCGTAAGAATCGGCAATAACTGTGTATATCCAAATCCTGTGTCCACAAGATTTCTTGGAGAGTTGACACCATCTTTTATCTGCAACTCGATATGACCTTCATGCTTAATTACATCTATAGAAAACTCAAACAAAGAAGAAGTCCAATCTTGAAATAACATACGATCTTTCTCTGATAAATTAGCAAGATACATAGCTAAGTTTTTGCCATCAGATTCGATTTCATCTACTGCATAATTCTGATATCTATAATATCTCTCTGTAGAGACACGCAAAGGACGTACATAAGTAATGCATGTACTCATATCGAAAAGATAATAATTGATATTCTCGATAAATTCATTTAAGTGCATAAGAATATACATCTCATTCAGCACTTCATCTTCACCTTCAATATTGAGACTTTTCAAATAACGAGAGCTTACTTTTTTGTCAATCAAGTAAAAAGCATCTTCCAATTCCATTAAAGGATATGACTCCTCATTTTCTGCTGTCTTGATATTTTTCCTAAAAAAATCGAGAGACTTTCGGATTACTCCCATATATAAACTATCTTCTCTATCTTCGTATATACGTGGAATCAAGTTAATCGCATTATTACTCAAAGCAGGATGAAACTTTGCTTCTATGCCATGCCCATTAATTATAATCTGTGTATTTTCGTCTTCTGATATCAGAATTTGAACGACTTGATCCAAATACTTTATGACAACCAACGAAAAATAGTCTTCATTTTCTTTTCCATTCGTTTTCTTACCTGAAATTTCGAGTTTAACCGAAATCTCAACAGTTTTGGCTATATCCTCTTCCGACAATCCCTTTACATTTGCACGTCTTCTAAATCTTTGGAAACGTAAATTTTGTGACGAAAAAGTAAAACTTATATCAATGTTTCCTTTACCATTATGCACCGTATTAAGAAAATCCTTGAAGTCTACATCCGAAGAATACCACAGAAAAGTTCCATTTCGATTCACACCCAAACTTTGCTTAAGCAATGGGAAGAACTTTAAAAATGAACTCTTGCCACTACTATTAGCACCTACCAAAAAGGTAATAGGCTTAAGATGTATAACACCTGTGTCTTTGAATTTTCTGTAATTTGTCAATTGTAATGTATCCATAACATCTAATTTATTAGTTTGACAACAAATTCCAATCTAAGCAATTCTTGCATATCTTATCAATATTGCCAGTAAACTCTTTTGTGTCCAAGAAATAGCTTGGATAAGCCTTTCTAAGCTCATCCACCTTACTAACAGAAACCAATACTGCTGCATTTTTGCCATCTTGTAATTTGCTTTCAATTTCTGTATATTTTTCTGAGGCCAACTTTTCTTCATTCCTTTTAAAGGAAGTCACATTAACAGTTGTATTCTCAAAATTAATAAAAATCAAATAGTATGAATATTCCTGAGTTTTATCTTCTGTTTCATGGACACTAACATTCAACGCTTTCAATATATCAGAATAGTGATATTTTTTGTTTCTCCAATAGCAATCTACCATCAATTCTTTCATCGGTATATTGGCAAAACTACGAGCTACAGGCAATTGTTCTTTAAAACAAAACAAAGCACTAACCACCTTGAAAAAATCCTGCCACTCATCATCTCCTTGACTTGATTTCAAGGGTGTATTAGTGTATAACGCCGCTGTTTCCACTGCTGTTGCCCATAAGTGTTGAAGTCGTGTGCGTATCTGCAACTCTATTCTCAATCCATCATAGTCCTTGTTTTCACAATGGTATATGTAAGCAAAATGTATACTGCGATAGCCACTGTCTTTTGGCTCATTGACATAATCGTACATTCTTCTACACTCAAAATCAGCAATTGGCAAGCTACGTAAAAGTGCCTGTAAGCGGAGCAATTCTTCCACAGTATTTATGACTATCCTCAAACCGCCAATATCTTGCATCCCACCTAATCCCATTTCTGGATTCAAGTCCAATTTATATTGGATAGATGTCAAACGCTTCAATCTTCTGGAAATCAAAAATGGGCGAATATTATTGAAATCCAAGAAGGCTACAATCTTTTGTTGTAACATATCCAGAGGAATTAAATGCAAACTTCGCCAATCATTAATCTTCTCAATTGCCTGCTTGAAAGTTTCTTGGTCGGTTGCCGTAAGCATTATTTTGCCAGTCTTATCTATTTCCTTACGAGAATACTTCATATTTTCAACTCATTTTGTGAAGAGGAAATTTTGTTATATCTTTCAGACGTTTCTCTAAATTATAAAAATCTGAAGATATGTAATTTGCCTCCAATTCCTTTTCTCGACTTTCATATCCAGCATGCCCTCCATCAATATCATAGCCACATTTCAACTTCTCATATTCATTACAAGTCGGTGACGTGATATAAAATATCTCTGACAATTTTGGGCAATGATTCTTATTAGATAAAACATCAATTGGGAACAAGGCGATATTACTAAGCATCCAAGTTGGAAATTCAAACTCATCAGTTTTCAAAGAAGAAGTATAACATATGCCATATACGAAACTATCGTCCTTCCTCGTTTCTTTCTTGTCATTATGAGATATAATCCATTCACTCACCAACTGAGGAACTATATACTCTGGCTTAAAAACAGCATTTAAATTCTTAACGATTACCATTGAAGCAATCAAAAGTGGCATCAAAAACAAAACTGCTTTAATGTCTTCGTCATATTTTTCTTTTGAAGGGATACGCATATTCAACAAAGCTATTTTCTTCTGAGTTTCAATACGAGAAAACATACATAAATCAAAATCTACCCTATGCAACTCTTCCCAACATGCATAAGTTGTTGCGCCAACATACAAGCAAGGATAACCAGGGAAACTATAACGCTGTGTCTTGACGATTCCCCGTTTATCAAATGGTATATGAAACATATCCTCATACGTAAATTTACCATTACCACTATGAGTTCTCGCCCTAAAGAAACTAATATGCTCACCCAATATAGTTACAGGAAGCACCTCACTCAACCCTTTATGACCAGATGTACCATAGAAGAGATTGGACAATTTACTAAAAGCTTGTGAATGCAAACCCTTATATTGTGCCTTTACTATTTCTTTCAATGTCTCACAAATATGAGTAACCTCTTTCTTGACTTCCATTTCCACTTCTGGAGTATCATCAAGATAACTTTGATATGTTCGAAAACAATCGGATAATAAAACACGAAATTCTTTATCGTCTTTATTTTCGACTGGGAGCATAGCAATTAGCTTATCATATAACTCATCTTTTGTCATTGTATGATAATTTTTTATTTTCTAACTTAAATGAATCGACTCTGCTATTACCATTTTAGTAAATCACCGTTAGAACGTAACTGCTGATTTTCAGCAGTTAGCACATCCAACATTTTTCCCAAAAAACATATTATTAATTGGTATTGTCAAAGCTACCATTTAGGCAGCCTTGACATTCACCTTTTTGTTCGAGTTATAATTACATGAGATTAGGGACATGATAAGATTTTCGAAAACCTACCTTCAATAGTCTTTACGCCCCTCTCGGTTCCCCCTGTTCTGGGGGACAGAAACCTCTCCGGGACGAGAGGATGTAGCTGGCTACGCTATAGCCTCCGCCAGAGTTTTGGTATCGTCAGCGGAGCCTGTGCCCACAAGGGGCTGCCGATGATTGTTTACGCAATAGAATTGCGATTATTTGTCAGCTAGCGCATTCTTTATAACACTTTAAGATATAGGATCTGGTATCTCTTTAATATGCATAATGAGTTCTATCACTTCATTCAAACCAACTATCTGTTCTGTTGATTTTATTTGCATTAAGTCATGCAATAACTGCTTTTTACTAGTCACAGGAATACTTACTTGCTCTGGATAAACCAAAACTTGGCGTATTTCTTTTAACCACAAATTACAAGCAGCATAGTTTTCGGCTTGTGAAGCTTTCCTAATTGCACTAATGGTATGAAACAAATAGTAGAACGATAATGGTAATGACTTATTGAGTCCCATCATTTGTGAATAAATATCGGCAACATTCTTCTCCAACAAAGAATTATTACTCAATTGATTCATAAAGGTGGAACGTAAATCAGAGCCTAATAAATAAATGTTACTCTTTTGTTCATCAAAGTATTGTACAAGTCGTTGCTTCTCTTGTCGAAAATCAATAACTGCATAGATGTTCCAACCTATAAGAACTGTTACCAACACACCAAGTATGCCTGTGATTAATCCAAGATAGTCAAAGGACACCTCTATTCGTGGTAAGGAGAAACAGATGGCAAGGATGCTAAGGATAATCGCCAGTATGCTCAATCCTAAATTTCCAAATTTCATAGACATATTATTACAATGTGATTATATTTTTATTTTATATAGTTTCTCTAAATATCTGTCTATCTCTTGTGGTGCCTCCATATTCAACAACTTATTCGTTTGCAATCTTGTCAATTTTGGAATACCAAAATCACGAATATAGTTTTTAGATAAGGCCATATAATCACTACCATAAGGTTTGCTATGATGCTGTACATAATACCAAAAAACAGAAGAAGACAATATTTTTTTTAGCAACCGAAGAAGTTTCAAGTCTTTTGATACTAAAGCATACCCATTATAGAAAAGCAACTGTTCATCTTCTGACAAAATAAATACAGGATGCGATGCCATATAAGGGAAGAACAACTTGTATCCCTCAAGTCTTAAAGCTTGTGTTCTGCCATAAGCATACCATGCTGCATATTGCCTATTCCCCTTATCTCTATTAATGAGAACTTCTTTAAAATCACTTAAATAATCATATGTTTTCGGATACAATTTCTTCAGTTTTTTTTCAGCAATAACCTTAATCAAGTTTCCCCTTTTTTGATAAGGAAAAATTAATGGATATATATACTTTTCGATATTTATTTCGTCACTAATGGCATTAGGCTTAATTGCCTTTCGGCAAATCGTCTTTTCTACTGAATAATATTTGCCATTCTTTTCTACATAATAATAAGAATCATCTTCTGCTGTAGGAGTCAATACAAATACATCATTTCGCAATGTGGCAAATCCATTTTTTATATCGACTAGGCTTTCTAAAGGAACTCCTGTCCGTTGAATATGCTGTATATTAGCAAGTACAGTGTTGTCATTAGCTAAAAGCCAACCTTTCTTCCAATCAAATTCCGCATAGTCAAACTCATTAAAATCCTTTATATTTTTTAATTCAGAAGGTAGGCACTTATGATACGCAAGTTTACCGTTTTTATTTTTTATTATACAAATACATGTATAAGTAGAGCGACCTTTAAAGACTTGTTTGGAACCGAAATCTATGATTTTTAATGTCAACTGCTTAAGAGAGAAATACCTCCTTACTCCTCGTCCATTTACACTTCGTACAAAATTATTAACTGTAATAATTCCTAAAGTTCCGGCAGGTGCCAAGCTCTCTGTCGCTATCTGAAAAAAAGGTATGTAAAGATCTGCCTTTCCGTTATCGGATACTGTCCAACGTCGTAACTTATCACGAGTATCATTTGACAATTTTGAAGAACTGACATAAGGAGGATTACCAACTATCACATCAAAACCATGCTTTTTCTGAAATTCAGGCAAATTCTCCCAATACTTTGTCAAACTATCTCCCACAAAAAGATGGGGGGCTAACCGTTCGATATCCTCACCAACCCCCAAAGCATACAATGCCAACAATATTTTAGTACGTTCAATACTATAAGGTTCTATATCAAAGCCATAGAAACACTTAAATAACTTTTCACATGAGATTTTTACTCTTTCCCGAATGTAATCAGTTAGTGTTATAAAAAATCCTCCACATCCACAGGAAATATCTGCATAAGATAAATTTGCAAGACTCTTGTTGGACTTGTCTGCCAATACAGTTTCGATTATGTATTCTCGTATATACAATGGAGTATAAACAGCACCATTTACTTCTTTAGTCGAAGGTGAAACTACAAACTCAAAGCAATCTATCAAATATTCAATGCCAAAGCTCTCATCTAGTTGGTTTAATATCGACAAAAATTGCAGTAAAATAGGATAATCACTATCTGTATTATAAATAAGATAGTTTAAAATTAAGATGTTTTTTTCTACCGTAATTCCATTCCTTTTCAAGTAAGCAGAAACTAACAGCCTATTTATAGCTCGTTCTTCACAAGAATATCTCTTTAAAAAATTTCGAACTATGATATTCATATCTACTCAATAATATAAGGGACATAAGTTGTGAGCCGAGTATAATCCGACAGAACTTTGGTTATTGACAATCGCACTATAATAAGGATCTAGCACTCTTTTCTGCGCATGCTCTATTATCATTTGATATTCTTCATTTTCTAATATGGAAACTTGTTCACTATATGTCTTTTTATTAAAGAAGTTTTCTATTATAAAATGTATCATCAAAAAAACATCCATTGGAGGATGAGCCAACCGTGGAGAACCGATTATAATCAAATCTCCTTTGTCGCAGTCTTTTATTTTATGTCCACCACTATGGAAATGGTATAATGGATGATGAAAAGTCCCCTCTATACATTCCTCTCTATCTAAATGCCATGAAAACATATGATTCTTATTATCATTTCCTTCACCTCTTAGCAAGAATTCCAACTGATAATGAGAGAATAATCCATCTTTTTCTATATTCTCCAAATTCTCTATATACTTATATGATAAACTTGCTGTCAAGACAGCATCATTCACATAAGGTGAAGTATTCCAGGAATCTGTTTTTAACTTAAAGGCAATATCATCAATTTGAACATTATCTGTCAATTTGCCTGTTTGTCTTATGTTGAGTAAATTCTCTAGAGGATACTTTGACATAATATCATCTGTAAAATGATATTTATCCAATAGCTTTATCAAGCTCATCAAATCTTGCGTCAATAAAGAATTGGATATTCTTCTATTTTTTGCCATAAGCCAAAATTTCTTTTCTTGCAGTAGGTGTCAAATATTTTCGAGCAGATGGGACTTCTAATGCATAATCTAGAGAAATGTATTCCTCTTCTTGCCATGGCTTCAATTCTTTTTGCATGAAGACATATCCTTCACTAGGATCCAATGGCAGCAAGGAGCCCTTACAATAGGTCCAAAAATATGAACTAAAATTATTTTTTATAGGAGTTGCTGGCACTAGTTTCAGCCCCAGCTTAGAATTCAAGATGGCAACTCGTTCAGTAGCATCAAGGCGCCGCAGTGACTGTTTTTCTGAAATATCATTCCAAAACGCCATCACACCATTCCACCACCATCTTTCGTAAGCAGAAGAAAAAATACCTTCATATTTATATTTTGCAATATACTCAAGAAACGAACCGAAATCATCACAAGTCTTATCTATTCCAAAGCGTGCAGCAACAAGGTCTTTCCCTACCAACATTCCAACTGAACGCACAACTGTTTCCAATACAATTCTAGAACAGCCGTACACATCTTGATTTTTTTTAAAAGATGATATTAAATTTTGCAAACGGAAATCTATTGTTTCACCTGCATCCATATCCAACATTTTACAAATATCAAAATCGGTATTCTTTATTGTCTTATAAGCATTCACCAAAGCCACTATTTGTTTAGAATACTTGCTTAGTTTTTGGGTAAACTCTTCTTTTGTTATTATTTTATCAAATAAGTCTAGACTTGAAAAATCTTGTTTGAATTGATGAATCTTTTGGTCGGAAGATATCAACACAATAGGAGAGTCCTTATGATTTTGTCCAAACGTTCGGATTGTCGATGCATAAGTTGGCGCATCTACCATTCCTGTACCACAAGCTGACAATTCAAAATCCATCACATAAGCATCAAAATCTTCATTTATTTTTGCCAACGTTGAATTAAATTCGCTAGCATCTGACGTGTCAACATCAAAACCATATTTCTCTAAATCTAACTTCAAAGAGTCTGTACCTTGATCATCTATATATAAAATCTTCATTTCCTTTATTTTTTCTATGTCTAACAATAAATGTTTTCTAAATCTTTTGCACTAGCCTTTGGTATTTCTACTCTTATACAAGTTGAGTAGTTGTTTTTGGCTGATACAACAAAAACTCTTCCTTTATAGCTAGAAACAATATCTCTAACAATTGAGAGCCCCAACCCTGTGCCTGTAACTTCAGAACTAAAGTCTAGTTTATCTAATGTATCACTAGCCGTTGTTGTATAAAACTCTTCAAAAATTCTATTTTCAATTTCTTTTGGAATACCGTCTCCATTGTCAGAGAATTCTAAATATATCATATTATCAGCTGACTCACCACATTCTATACATATCGCTCCTTTTGTCTTTGCCCTCTTTATTGCTTTCTTAGAATTCGTATAGAAATTAAATAAAATTGAAGACCATTCAGAAGGGTGCATTGGCTTAGTATACAAGTTATAACCATTAAAAATCATCTTTGGAGTTTGATAGCCTTGTCGTTCCATATCAGCTTTAATTGAGTCTAAAAAAGGTTTTACGACCTCGCGCATCTCCAAAGGACGCAATGTACGGACAACATTTGCCGAAATAACATGATCGAAGTAAGAAATATAAGTTTTCAATGAAGTAAAATTTTTGTTTAATAAAGAAATTCTATTCTTTGCTTCGTTATCGAGTTGTGCCTCCATCAAACTACTCAAATCACTTTCAATATTGGTAAAATGATTTTTGATTTCATGTACGAACTGCCCCACCGTCAAGCCTACGCTTCCTAAAATTCGGAGCATTGACTTTTCACGCAAAGATTTTGCCTGCGCTATTTTCTGTAATTTTTTTACTTCATCAAATTCCTCCTTTAATTTTTTTATTTTCTTCCTGCGCTTAGTTTTTGCTTCTATCGTTTCTTGCCCAGACTCAAAATCCTTGTCTAGTTCTGAAATTGTAAAGGCTATATTTTTAACTCGGACATTTATTTCTTCCCATTGTCCATCATCTTGTTGCTTTTGTCCTGATACAATTTTAAGATTTCTCTGCTCTGCTATCTTTATCACAGCAGACACCAATGATCTATAGATAAAATTCTGCAGTTCAACAAAAGCTTCATTATTCAAAAGCCCTTCTCTGCTAGAAGTTTCCTCAAAATCGCCACTTTCATCACTAATTTCTACATACCCAAAGAAATTTTGATTTGTATGAGTTGGCAGAATAGAGCGTCTACGTGTAGATTTATCCAATGACAACCAATCATCTCCCCATTCTCCATAAGGCAATACACGGAAACCATTTCTATATAATTTTATTCCACTGTTTTTAAGAGAATATTTTTTTATTATAGACATTTGCCCTCGTGGAATCAATTTTGAATCATAGATAAAATAATAAACCCTATATTTGACATTGCGAATGTTCTTAAAAGGCATATTCGGCATATCTACATCCAAACCTATCTCTGAACTATAATCAAATTTCAGTTTATTACTATGTATTGCAAAAGTTCCATTATAGTTGGAATCTACCTTTCCTTCTATAAGGGCTAGAGCGTGCTGAAAAATATCTAGTTTTTGATCCAAGATTTCCTTACGTACACTATCATTATTCTGATAGAAATAAACATTCATTCCTGGGTCTAAACCTTCTTCATCATAGTGATGCTTTTGGGGTAACATAATATCACTGATATATTGATAGATTCGTGATATAGCAGCCTCAGACCATCTATCCCTCAAATTCTTTATGACTAAAACTGTGCCCGAAAAGCCTCTTGCAGGAATTTGCTTTATTTTATTTGAGACAAACCCTAAATCCACATTACTAGAATAAGCATCCCAATCTATATCCAATTGATAACCATTTTGAGAATTGGCAACATAAGTTCTTATCGTAAGGTTATGTCCTAATCTTTGCACAGAAAAACGACCTATCCCTTTTTTTCCAGCTCTTCTTCTATGATACTTTACAGAAACAGGATTCTGTATTTTTTCTGTAGAAGAAATACGCATAAAGCCATCTCGTAGCTGTTCTGCAGACATACCTGAGCCATTATCTTCTATAATTAAGGTTCCACCTATTTTTTCTGTATTCTCAAATGTTAATTTTACATCTGTAGCATCTGCATCATAACCATTCTTCACCAATTCGGATACGGCTGTTTCTTGACGAGCAACCAATTCATTGCCCAACTTATCTATAAGTCCCGCATCTACAGAAAAGCGAATATGACTTTGGTCAAACTCTGCTAATTGAGTAGATAGCTTCAAAACTCTAACATAATCTATCTTTGGCAAAGAAAGGACTTCTTTAAGTTCCTCTCTTAAGATTTCTTCTTTATTATCCATAAGTATATAAATTATAGAACACTACCTATGTAAGCATCCTATCCATAAGGCCTTGAGGCTTCAAGGCTTTATCCAAAAATGTTATATTTGTTCCCCACCGCAGTATCGCTCTGCGCTTGTCGCCTCTCGAATGAGGAATATTGTTTTTATACTACTTTTGAGAGGATTACCTCAGGGGAGGTGCCCATCAGAGGCAGTATGTTCCAAAATGGAACTAACTTCTTCAAATGATTCC
>OOCI01000488.1_pt1 | contig 37902 bp, 28 predicted proteins | sample 1671761 | NCBI WGS metagenome assembly OOCI01 (sample SAMN06348190, study PRJEB24527) | human gut metagenome | biome: human gut; feature: ankylosing spondylitis patient; material: feces | host: Homo sapiens | place: China | collected 2015-10
TTTTTGAAAAAAATCACATACTGCCTTTAGCGATACATATTCGCTGAATAGTTACCTATTATATAGATTATTGTAAATTAAGTTAAATTTGTTTACAGAATCAGACTTGGGCATTAAATCAAGTAAAAGGGTTGCCTTGAATCCTTTCTCATCTATGTCACGAACTAAATACTTTAATCTTGCTCGCTCTTCTTCACCATAATGCCCATCTATAAATTTGGATGCGATATTGTTAATTTCCAAGTAGTCGAATGATGCTTGAAAATCAACTAAAGCAGTACGTAAGTCTCGGAGTTTATCTAATTCTTGATTGTATTTTATTACTGAAAGTTGAAGATTTCTGTTTGCGATATTTTCTACATGGTTTTGTTGATTCTGTTTATAGAGTATATATAGTGCAATTGCAGAAGACAAAACCGCCCCGATATAACTACCCCAAAAGCCAAGCCATGATGAACTATCTCCTGTAATAGGGAATAGCATTGGCTGCACCATTAGAGTGTTGATAATCAATGGGGTGGCTATGATTAACAGTAATTGAATATAGTATTTTTTTATATGTCTTAAATAACTATTCATCTAAACGTTAATAATATTTATTCTATTGATTACTTTTTGAGTTATTGCAATACTCCTTAAACTCTTTCCTTGTCATAGCAATCCCCTTGGATGCATTGCTGTCAAGTCCATAGACAAAAGGAGAAGACAGCAGAGTATATTTGCCTAACTTCAAGCAAATGCGGATAGGCTTGTCATAGCCTCCATATTTCAGGGCTGCGCCTTTTGCTCCCTCTTTTTCTTTCGCCAGTACTTCACTCATATCCATCGCTTCCACCGAGAGCACCTTATAATAGCCCTTCACCTGATGATTGTCCACTGGAGCGAAGTATCTTATCTTTTGGAAATCAACACCCGAAAGAACAGAAGTGTACCCAGAGAAGAATATTCCGCTTTTGCCATCCACAACCAATTCTTTGGAGACATTCACATGAGTATCTACAGATGCAAGATAGAATGGTCCTCTGTTGACAGGCTCGTTTGTGTATTCCAATCCCTTTTGAGGTATGCTTTCTTCCAACAACCGTTCCCGTCCGTTGTCATCCTCAAGCCAATGGCGGATTTGCCGGCGCAAGGCTTGCTCCGAACTGTTGGCATTTATGATGATGCTTCCGTCCCCGGCATACTGCTCTTGGTCGGGACGCAAGGGGAATGCACCAATTCCTATCAAGCGGTTAGATTGCTGATAGTAATAGTCACCATTCTCTGCGTCAAGTGCCTCCAACGGTATGCGACCAGGAAACAGCACATAACCAGCTATGATTTCTTTCTTCAAGTGTTCGTGGTCACGTCCTTCTTCCGTGTAGTATATGGCATCACGGTAACGATGCATCTGGTCAATGGCATCAGCTGGCGGCACATCATAACGGCTGTCATATCTGCTGCCGTTCTCATCCGTGTCGGCTATTCGGTATTTGGCATCAAATAGGTAGGTGAACTTCATATTACCTTCTGCTTGCCTGCTCAGTCTCAGCACAATGTCAGGACGCTGCACAGTCGTCATAGTGTTTGTTCCGCTTATGGCTGAAAGGGATTTGCCTTTATGCACCTCGGCATTGTAGCATACACTTGCCAACTCAATGCCGTCTTGGTTGATGAAACTCACCGAACCGCCATATACAAGTTGCGGAATAAAGTCGTTGGTAATATCTCTGCCGTTCACCTTTGGCTTGGCATCCTTGCCCAACTCCTTCATTACATCCTGCACAATGTTCTTTACCTTGATGAAGCACCATATCTCATATAGATCGCAGATGTCCTTCACCTCCAGTTTTCTCATGCCATCCTCCAGTTCATAGCCCTGCTGCAGTTCCACCCATTTCTCCATGATGGTCTTATAGCCTTGTGCCTGTTTCATCACAAGATTGTCTTGTGTGAACCCCTTGAACTGTCCTACGCCACGGAAAAAAGCATTGTTCGAGAGTTGCATCAGCTCGTTCTCCATGTCTTCAAGCGAAGTGTCTATGCGCTTCGGGTCGTCAAGGTGCATGGCAGTCATGATGTGTTCCTTCACCACAGCAAAGCGGCGTGCCATCTCTCGAATGGCGTATTTCAAGAAACGGTTCTCTATGGTGTCATGGCTCAACGTCAGTTCCTCCGTACGGTATAGGTGGGCAGGATTGTCTTTGTGTGTCTGGTATTCGTTTTCCAGTTCTCTTGGAATGTATGCCATACGCTCGGCTCTCTCATACTTAGCCACAGAGCGCAACCGGCATTTGGGACGGTCGATGATTTGGCGTGCTGCCGCCATGATGTCGGCATAGCACGACTTGAATATCTGCCACCATATCAGCGGATTGTTCTCACCTGTGCCTTGGCGCATACTGAGATAGGTGTCTTTCAAGAACGATGTGCTCAGCATGGCGTATTCATGTTCTATATCGGAGATGATGGTCTTTAGGTCGGAGCGGTAGTCCAACTTGTAGCTCAACACCTCGGTCATGAACTTCAGTTCCTTTGTCTGTTCCTCCCCTTTCACTTTGTAGGTGATGCAGAAGTCGGTCATTCCCACTTGATTGTGAAAGTTCAATGATCCATACAGTTCATCGCCTGTGCTGATGATGGTGCTTTTGTCCTTGCCATCTGTGCGCAGATGATCGTTGATGGCAAGTGACAATTCTTCCAAATTCTTGCCCTTGCCACGTACAATAAGTGGATATTCTGTATTCTCAAAGAATACGGCTTCATGGCGGATGTCATTTCCTTCCTGTGCGTTTCCGTCAAAAGAAAACTTGACATGCTGTGTTTCCGATGTGTAGCGGCACAACAACTTTGCGGCACTGTCAGTATTGACGGTGTCGATACAGAGATTGCGGATGGTCTCGGCTATTCTCCGCTCATGATTAGGACAAGAGAACCTTACAAGCAAGTCCTCGTTTGTCACTTCAAAGTTGAATACACTTGCCATACTTTTGTGGGCATGAATGTTTAGTTCCAGAAAGAAACAAAATGGTCACGCTTCAGTTGACTGAGCATGCTGTCAATCTTTTTGACGGAATGTAGCTTGTCTTGTTCTCCCAGCTGATTTGTGATGATTTGGCGCAAGGCGGTAAGTATGTTCAAGTCGCCATATTGCTTGGCTTCATCCACATTCACCTCTGCTTTGGCTATGCGTTCCTTGTCTGCTTCCGAATCGGTGATTTTCAGCTTCGTTTCATCGCCCTCTATGCGTGAGAGAATTTTCATCAGCGTAAAGTTGTCAAGTGCAGCTATGCGGTCGGTCTGTCCGAACTCCTGCGATGCTTGTAGATATATCAGCGCTTCATTGGCGGCACGATAACCAAGCTTGAAAGGTGTGCCTTCAAGCAAGGCATTGATGCGCTTCAGATAGTCTATCGTGAATCTTGCATCATCCCCCAGATCATCTATTATTTCTCTTGCTTCGATGTGACGGTCAACAAGCAGAGCGTTCAAGTCTGCATCATCGTTTTGCTCAAATGCCTCAACAATGGCTTTAAGGTCGTCGTCTGTTGTGTCGGTAAGAAAACTGTCATAGTTCACCTCATTCATTTCCACCGACATGGCTCTGTCGAGCACCTTGCGTGAGAAGGAGAAAGTTGTCTCGTCCATGTTCACAGTACCAATTACAATGAGATTCCTTGGCAGGGTCAGTCCTCTTGTACGGAAATGCTTGATAACCTTTGTTATTGCTGATTCCGTATCACCAGCCGTGAAGTTCGGGAACAGCTTGTTTACCATCGTTTTCGCCACATCTTCTCCAAACGAGTTGAAAGGCTTGATGATTGGGTCTGTCAAGTACTCTTCACCCTCAAAGCTGCTACTCTCAATGGCACTCAGAAACTCTGCGAAGTATTCCTCCACAGGAGCAAGGTTCATCTCGTCGAGACACAAGAAGAACGGCACTTCGGGATGCTGCCATGCCTTAACGATAAACTCAATAAAGGGCGTGAACACATAGTGTGGACTCGGAATGTTAGACAGATAACCGATTACGTCCATAGAGTTGTGCCAGTTAGGCTTCACTTGTATCAGTTCAAAATTGGCTGGCGAGTGCAGCGTCCAACGGTCATTGGCAAAATTCGTTCCCTTATATCCTTCAGCTTTCTGCAATTCTTCTGTCACTGTCGCCTGTGCTAACTTGCGCACAATGCGGCTCTTGCCGGTACCGCTGATGCCGGCAAGGAGCATGAAAGGCTTGGTGCGGAGGGCGGTAAGGTAGTTCAAAAAAACATTATGTACAGTATTCATTATGTTTTTATGTACTGCCTTCTTAGAGAAGTTTATCCCGAATGCCTTTCTGCTTATAGCTTCATACAACGACTTTCCGGTATTTATTATACCGTCTTGCGCATGGTCGATGTTTACACCATTATTGTTGGCTGCATCAATAAGTTCTTTTGCCTTGTAGCCATTTGCAATTATTGCTTTCCCATATTTTAGGCCAAATGCGGCACAAGTCGCGACAATGCCGATTTTGTCGTCTTGCCTAACCATATCGGCAAGAAGGCGTCCCAACTCTTCAATAGAGTAATTGGCTCTTAGTTCTTCCTCTTTAATGGCCATAAGTGGAGTATTCTCATCTGGTGGCGGTGGCAACTCTTCGCCATCATTCCATATTCCTTTCTCGCCTACTGGATGCGGTTTGCTCGGAATCCATACAATGTTTTTATTGCGGCCACGTTTTATGCTGTAAAATTCAGATGTTCGGATTAAGGCACCTTCGATTGCGGAGCGCTTGTTGCCGCCATTTACTAAAGCTGCATCAATAGAAATTGGCGAATTTTCTTTTATAGCATTCGCCATTGTTTCCATTGCAGCTTCTGTTAAAGGAATATCTTTATTGGAATCTATTTCATTCTCATACAATGCAAAATGTACTTCATCCCCTTCAATTGGTTTCCTTCTTACAGAATAAATGCCTGGATTTACATAATCACAGCTTATATCAACTGGAAGTTGTCTAAACAATTCCAATATATGCTCTTTCGTAAGTTTCATAGGTCTTATTCGTTATGATTAATGTAGTCGAAAATAGAATTTGCAATACCATTAGCAAGAACAAACGGAACACCATTCCCGATAGTCTTGAAAGCATCTGTCAATGTAACATCATGCGGAATTATGAAATTTGCCGGCAATGATTGTATAGCAAGAGATTCGGCAACAGATATACGACGAGGAAGATACGGATGTATATGCACTTCATTATTGCCATATGCTGCAGTAGGGGAATAACGCCAACGATGTAAACGCTTGTAACATTTCTTTTCCACATCTCCTTCATCTTTTGTTCTGAAACGAACTATTCCTGCACGAGGTTTAAAGAACATGTCCTCATTAGGATGATGCGTTACATCGTTTCTTCTCCACCAATGTTCAACAGTTAAATCTTCTATTATATCTTTCGGCATTTCTGTTTCTATACCTTCATTGTATGGAGTTTTATCAGGCCACTTGATGTTTTTTATTTCATCAAGTTTATACCTTTTATGTACTTCCCAAGGGAAGTCTATAAGATGTCCATTTTCAGTTTCAAGGTTTAACTGGTCAGCTATATCTTGCCGGAATCCTATCAATATAATTCTATCTCTGTCTTGTGGAGCACCAAATTCCAATGAATTTACTAATTGCTCAGTCAAACAATATCCATTATCTCGAAATTGTTGCTTTAGTTCTTCGAAGAAAGCCCGATGTCTTGCCGTTCTGTATAATCCTTTTACGTTTTCAAATAAAAAGAAGTCTGGTAAAGCCGTACATATTAATCTTGCGTATGTTTCAGACAATTTGCCATTTTCACCGTCACGTCCTCTATTTTTACCGGCAACTGAAAAATCAGGACATGGAGGACCACCGATAAACCCAGTTAGTTCTTCTTCCTTTGATTCTTCAACCCAACCTAAGAGTCTTTGCATCTTATCCTCATGTGTTCCATCGACATACTCTGTTATATCTTCAACATGATGACCATAGCGAGGTTCTGCTATGCCTATGTTTTGACGTGCGTATCTATAAATCCGGTTAAATGCCTCATGAAATTCATTCACGAAAACAATGTTATAATGACCTTGTAGTTCAAAACCTAAATCGAGGAATCCTGCACCAGAAAAGAACGAAAATATATTCATTATTACTATTTGTTTTTTTCCCTCACTAAACGCCTTTATCTCGTCAGTAAGTATTCAATATTATTCAACCTTCTTTGGCAATTTACTTGAAGTCTTTTCTATTTTCTTCTCGTTGCTTGCCACTCTGCGTTCCACTTTCTTTATGTCCTCAGCAGGAGGAAGGTTTTCGGGTTTTATGCCTCGTTGCCCCAACATCTGCCTTACGCTTACATTGTTCTGAACGTGTTCGGCAGTAATGCTCGGTTCACCATAAAGGTCTTTCTGCTCCACATTGTAGTTTGTCATTTCTGTTGCGAGGTTTTTTGCAGCAATGGTCAGCGTAGGAAGAAAGTCAGCCAACGGACGTGTTGACTTGATGCCTAGGCGAAGTTTCATGTCTTCGGTGGTATGTCCGCCAAACAAAGCCGTGTCACCTTTTGAACGTATACGACCAAATCCACGGTCATCAACACCACGCTCATAAATGTTGCGAGACAATTGTTTTTCTGAAGCGCGCAGCCGATCGCGTGTTTCCAGACGTGACACTTGCTGCAAATGCTCAGCTATAAGTTCAGCCCGCCTTGTCTGCAATGCAAAATAACCTTGTGCAAATGCTATTTCTTCTTTCTTTGGATCACCATTCTGGGCTATGAGATAGCAGGCAAAGCGAGTAAGCATATAGTCCTTGACTTCACGCTTAGCACCTTTTGCCAAGCTTATCATTTTCGTGACCTCACGAAAATGATCATCCACGTTGATATTCTGTGATTTACATGATTCTACGGCTCTACCTATAGCTATAGTGAAATTCTCCCAACGTGCATAGCCAAGAACCGACTGAAGCTCGCGTGCAAACCATACTTCAACCTTTTCGTTGCCATTATCGCTCTCAATGTAATGCGTTATATCGTTGAAAGCGGATGTATGCTGATTTATTCTTTGAATATCCATGTTATAATATTTCTTTTTCCTCACTAAACGCCTTTATCTCGTCAGCAAGTACTTTCTGTAATTTCTCTTTTGGTACTATCAGCTGATAATCCGCCACTCCGATAGGCTTGCCCATATCTTCAAGCGCAAGTTCCACCTCTACACGGTCTTTTTCAGCACAGAGAATGATGCCGATGGAACGATTCTCGTCCGCACCACGCTCAAGGCGGTCGAGCAGAGAAAGATAATAGTTCATCTTTCCTGCATACTCAGGTTTGAAAGCACCTATCTTTAGGTCAACGGCAACAAGACAACGCAGTCCTCGATGGAAAAACAGCATATCCACCTTACTTTCCTTGCCGTTGTATTCCAACACATGCTGGTTGCCTATGAAAGTGAAACCATTGCCGAGTTCCATAAGGAAACGGGTGATGGCTTTTACAAGGCGGTCTTCAAGTTCAAGCTCCAAGATAGGACTGGTCACTCCCAAGAAACCAAGATTATAGCTGCTGCTGAACACTTCGTTGGCATACTGCGCTTGTTCGGCAGGAAGAGTGCGGTCGAAATTGTTGTCTACTCTTGTCAATGCCTGTGTCTCATACATATAGAGTTTGATGGCATTGAGCAACAAGTCGCGATTCCAACCTTTTTCCACCGTCTTTGTGGCATAATAGAGAGTAGCATCATCATCTAATCCTTTGCTCAAAAGCAACATATTATGTGACCACGGCAAAAGTGCAACGCTGCGTTGCACTTTCTCATTATGTTCTGCGTAACGCTCATAGAATTTCTTCATGTACCACAGGTTTCGCGGTGAAACACCCATTTTAGGGTATCGTTCTTTTAGGTCTGCCGACAATCTTTTAACAACGCTGTCACCATACCCACTTTCAATTTTGCGTTCATGAAGCATTTGGCCAATTTCCCAATATGCGGTAGAGACGTAGCCATTGACATGTCGGGCTATTTCTGTCCGCGCGTGTTCAATTACTGCGACAGCGTGTCGCAGTATCTCGGCATAATCGCTACTCTCTATTGAGAGTTTGTTGTCTTTATTGTCTGTTGTCATTTTATCAGTCTATGTTATCTTCTCTGAGATGGTCAATCTGAATGCAAAGATAATTATAATACATCACAATTCCGCATAAACGCAGTGAGATTTACGTTTGTTTTGCAACTTGACGAAGACAATATTTGCATTTCTAATGCTCAATACTATGAGCTGAGCGCACAACAAAATCTTTGGTGCGAAATTCTTGAGTTTTGAGCGTTTGGAGACAACAAGTTTATACACAGCGGGTTATGCGGTTTCCTGACGAAGCGTTATAGATTTCAACTCGCCCAGGAGCCACTTTCATACTCCTATAGAGCCACTTTTACACTTCCATACCTTTACTCTTGTCATACAACACAGCCTCTATTACACTCTAAAAGTGCCACTATCAGACCGTAAAAGAGGCTATGTCGTTAAGCGCAGGTACTGTTTTCACGGCTGAACAGCGTAAAAACAGCAAACCGGAACTCTAAAATCGATTTTTATTTTGTAACAACTTTTTACCGTTTAGACGATATTTGCATGGTGGAATACAGGAAGACATGGTTCTTTAGACAGGAAGACATGAAGACATTTGATATTACAAAACACCCTAAAACAAGTCGTCTCCAGTCACCTGCCTGTTTATCTTTCTTGCATACATATTATTATACAGGCCATGTGGCGTTACGAAGGTTGGGATGAGCGTCTTTGTGGTTTTCGTCACTTTCTTGAAAACCTTCAAGCGGTGTGTCAGATGAGCGTCGTATGCCTTGCTTATCTCATATTCCCCATTGCAATACTTCATCTCGCATATAGAGATTGACTTATCAGAGCGATCTATCAGCAAGTCTATTTGCGTTCCGTGTTTCAAGTCTTCATCAGCTTCCTCATCTGCCATAACCTTGGCAGTAGGACGATAAGACCATGAACAAGGAGTGTTGATGCTACCGTCTATGCCCAAAGCTTTGACTATCTCGTTGATATGGTGAAGGCACACTATTTCAAATGCATGTCCACACCATGATTCATATTCTGCAGTGGTTTGCATCTTTAACCAATAATTGTCGAGGAATGAGCCTTTGTTATACATGAACTTGAAATAGAACAGACAGAAAGGATCTATCAGCTGAAACATCATATCTTTCTTCGACTTGCCAAATGGGGTGTAACTGCGAATGAAATCACATTGCTCAAGTTCTTTGAGTATCAGGCTGAACCTGCCATTGTTTGCCAATCCCGTAGCATCAAGCAGGTCTTGTCGGGTCATACCCTTGCCCTTATTTTTCAAGGCAGTGACTATGGCCAAATGGTTGTCGGCTTTCTTGAAGAGCGAATTAAACAGGCGCTCAAACTCTTCAGTAAGTTCTCCGCCACGTGTGAAGCAGAGCTGCTGAATATTTTGCGCAACACTTTTGTTATTTTCGAAAAGTGACAAGTAATAAGCCACACCGCCCATTGCCATATAACATTCGATGATTTCCGGTCGCTCATAATAGAATCCTTGTGATTTGAAATACTCTTCCACTTCATGTAGCTTGAACGGGGAAAGCAGCATGTTGTGGGTGACGCGATTATGGAGTCCTCCTCTTGAATTGATAACTTGGTTGAGCATCCAGGTGGTAGCACTTCCGCAAGCTATCAGCTTTATGTCGCTACGATAGGAAGCCCAGTCATTCCAGAAGTGTTCAAGCGCACTGATAAAGTTGGAAGCATAAGTGTCGAACCAAGGAAGTTCATCGAAGAAGATTATTTTGGTTCCTTCAGGCATTTTTTCCAAGGCTTTTTGAAGAAGTCGGAAAGCTTCAGTCCAATTATTGGCGTTTGTCTCAATACCTAATTGGTCGTTAAGTGCAAAACTGAAACTTATAAGCTGCTCCTTTGTTGTAACATTATCTTTACCCGTAACGCGGAAAGCAAATCGGTCTTCAAACAATTCTTTTACGAGAAAAGTCTTGCCTACACGACGTCTGCCATAAATGGCTATAAATTCAGATTTTCGGCTTGAGATATAATTCTCAAGCTTTTCTATCTCTTGTTCTCTACCTATAATATTCTCCTTCATATCTATCTCATATTAGTGGAACCTGTCGCAAAGTTATAAAAAATCCGAGATTACGACAACTTTCAAGCGAGAAACCTGTCGTAATCTCGCTTTTTTATTGAGATTACGACAGGTTTAGTCTCGTAAAGCCGTACCAAATGTTCTGGTAAAACAACGAGCTGATTACAAATTACCCAAATATCGGTATTGCATAAAAAGAGAAACGGTGATAACTTTGTCGACTGAAAAACAACGGGTTATAATGTCCAACAAACAAGTTGTCACGGAATGAGAAAAGCAATAGCATTAATACTATTTTTGATAATATCGGCAGTAGCAACAGCCAACACATCATCAACAGCAATAGTCATTGACGGACGTTTCAAGGTGTCGGGACGTGTGATTGACGAAAGCACCTTACAGCCATTGCCGTATGCCATTGTCAAGGTATTAAATCTTGACTTATGGGCTACCACCGATGCCAACGGCACATTCGCCATTGAGAACATTCCCCAAGGACCGACCTCCATTGAGGTAAGGACTTTGGGATACGTCACCCGAACCGTGCAATTCAACGTCAATCACAACACAGACCTCAAGAATATTCGCCTTAAGGAGGAGAACCTAAGCATTCCGGGCGTGGAGGTTACGGCACGCAAGAAATCGACAATCGGCACCACTACATACTCTATTGACCGTAACACGCTCGACCACTCGCAAGCCCTATCGCTCAACGACATCATGGCTTTGCTGCCCGGCGGACAGACCGTCAACTCCACTCTGACGGACGACTCGCGCATGGCGCTGCGTTCCGCTTCTGGCGAGAGAGGCAACGCCGCATTCGGCACAGCCATCGAGGTAGACGGAATGCGTCTGAACAACAATGCCAGCATGAGCGAGACGCAATCAGCATCCACACGCAACATCTCGACATCCAACATCGAAAGCATTGAGGTGATAGCCGGAATACCGGGCGTGGAGTATGGCGACATAAGCAACGGCGTGGTGAAGGTGAACACTCGTCGCGGACATACACCATGGATTATGGAGGCGTCGATGAATCCGTACACACGTCAGGTGGCGCTTAGCAAGGGCATGGCATTGGCGAAAAATGCCGGTACGCTCAACTTCTCCTTGGAACATGCACGCTCATTCACCGACATAGCTTCGCCTCACACAGCGTATAGCCGAAACATCATGTCGGCTACCTACAATAAGGTATTCCGCATGAAAGGCTCAAGCCTCAATCTGACAACCAGTCTGACTGGCAACATCGGAGGATATAATTCGGAAGCCGACCCGGACGCTTTTCGCGATACCTATCAGCGCCAACGCGACAATCAGCTACGTGCCAACCTGCAGATTGACTGGCTCTGCAACAGCAAGCGCTCCGGAGTGTTCAACGTAGCTTTGCAGGCTGCCTTCTCCACAGCCGACCGACGCTCGGAAAACTATACCAACACGTCGTCTTCGTCCACTCAAGCCTATCTGCACACCATGACCAACGGCTATGCCATAGCCAAAGACTACGCTGACGGCATGGGCGCTGGCGACATCATACTGGGTCCGACGGGCTACTGGTATGTGCGGTCATTCAACGACCAGAAGCCTTTGACCATGCAGCTTAAACTAAAGGGCGAATGGACACGACGCATTCTCGGAGCCGTGAACAAGCTGACTGTCGGCACCGAACTAAACTCCACACGCAACAACGGTCAGGGCACATACTATGACGACATGCGTCTGGCTCCCACATGGCGACCCTATGACTACAGTCTCCTGCCAACGATGCACAGTCTGGCAATGTACATAGAGGAACGCCTTACGATAGGCAGACTGATGCTCGTAGGCGGACTGCGTGACGACATCACTATGATCAGCGGTTCTGACTACGGCACTGCTGCAAGCCTCTCGCCACGACTAAACGCACGCTATAATATAATAAAAGGTAAGAACGCGTCGCTCACGCTGCATGCCGGCTATGGCAAAAGCGTTAAGCTGCCGTCGTTTCAGGTGCTCTATCCTGCCGACACATACACGGACCGCCTCGTATTCACGCCTGGATCAACTGCTGACGGCAAGGCTTACTATGCCTACTACACCGACGTGAAACGTGCCTTATATAACAGAAATCTGAAATGGCAGCATGCCAATCAGGTGGAAGCAGGACTGGACGCAACCGTCGGCAAGGCGCGACTGAGCGTTTCGGCATTCTGGAGCCGCACGTACAATCCGTATCAGACTCTGAACGTATACACACCCTTTGCCTACAACCAGACGTCGCAGTCGGCTCTTGAGGGATGCGGAATTGCCGTCGCCGACCGCATTTACGACGTAAACCCGACTACGGGCGTGGTAAGCGTGACATCTGCCACTGACGGACATACGGTGACGCTGCCCTACTCCACCCGCCGCACATACACCGCCAACAGACAGTATGTGAACGGTTCGCCCGTTACGCGCTACGGACTGGAATGGGTGGCAGAGATGCCCATCATCAGCAACCGTCACACCTTAGGTTTGTCGCTGCGCATAGACGGCAAGTATTATCACTATCGCGGCATCGACAATACGCTTATTGCGGGCAGTCCCAATGGCATTGGCGACCAAGCCGAAAGCTCCGACGTACAACCGCTCATAGGCTATTACGTAGGCAGCAACGTCACATCAGCCTCAACGGCAAGCACGCCAACGGTGAGCAACGGCATGCTGGACAAGGGATGCAGCCTCAACACCACTCTGACGGCACGCATACCACGACTGCGACTCATCATGACCATGCGTCTGGAGGCGACATTGCTAAACTACCGACGCAATCTCTCGGACAACCGCACAACCATAGCGCTCAACGAGGCTGGCGACGTGACTGGAACAAAATATACGGGACAGACCGACCATTATGTAGCTGTATACCCTGAATACTACTCTACATGGGACAATCCATCGGAACGCATTCCCTTCGCAGAGGCTCTTCTGGCTGCCAAGGACAACAATCCTACACTATATCGCCAACTGAGCAATCTGATAGTAAGAAGCAACACTGCATATTACTTCAATCCGCAGGATGTGTCGGCATATTGCTCAGCCAACTTCTCCGTAACGAAGGAGATAGGCAAATGGGTGAGCCTGTCGTTCTACGCCAACAACTTCTTCAACAACTTGGCGTCCGTTCGCAATGCACAAACCGGGCTGAATACATCGCTCTTTGACAGCGGATACGTCCCGAAGTTCTATTATGGAGCATCCGTCAGAGTGAAGTTGTAAGACTGTAGACGAATAGACAACATACGAGTAAAGACAAGGAAATATGAACAATATAATAACGAAACACTATTTTGCCCTGCTGCTTACCGTACTGACCATATTGGCATCGTGCAGCTACGACGAGCATATAGACACTTACAACATCAAGGTGAGGCTGAGCGAAAGCGTAGCTGATGTTTCGGTAAAGATGACCAACAACATCGGCAGCACATTCGAAGCTTCCACAGACGGCGACGGCATTGCCCACTTCACTCTGCCAGCTGGCATATACAGCGTCAGCGCATCGAAAGTGAGCGACGACGAATACTTCCGTCATGTATGCAACGGAGCTTTGTCCGACGTGGCAATAGGCAGCAACAGCACTAACATAATGCTGCCAGTCAGCATCACAACCATGCAGACAGCCAACCCTATACTTATAAAGGAGCTGTATAATGGAGGTTGTCAGAAAGACGACGGGTCTGGCAAATTCGCCATAGACAAGTGCATCATTATCTATAACAATTCGTCTGAAGCGGTGTCGCTCGACAACGTTGGATTCGGATTCGTCGAGCCATACAATGCCGAAGCAAACACCCATTCCTTCCTCAACGGAGGCAAGCTGGACTATGCCGACGCCGACTGGATTCCGTCACTCAACGGCATCTGGTATTTCCAACCGGGCTGCACGATAGCGCCTTACTCGGAACTCGTGGTGAACGTGCATGGAGCCATTGACAATACGCAGACCTACAGCAACTCTGTCAACTATGCCAACGCAGCCTACTACTGCATGTACGACGTGGAGGCAACAAGCAGCGACGGAGGTAAGTACAACAACACCATGTATTATCCTTCTCCTGCCGACGTCATTCCGGTCAGCCACTATCTGAAGGCGGTGAAATACGGTAAGGGCAATGCTTGGGCGATGAGCCAGACTTCTCCAGCCGTGATAATGTTTCGCACCGAGGGCGTAACGCCTAAGAAATTCGGCGAGGACAATGCCAACATCATCTATCCTAATGGCAAAGAAGGCAACATAGTGTATGCCTGTCTGAAGATGCCGCGTAGCTGGGTGATTGACGCAGTAGAGGTGTATAACGCCACAGCTCTTGCCAACTGCAAGAAGCGCCTAACGTCCGATCTGGACAATGGCTATGCCACTCTTACCGGAGGCTACGGGCATGCCTTGATAAGAAAGGTGGAGAAGACCGTGGACGGGAATGCCGTATATCAGGACACTAACAATTCAACGAATGACTTCTATGAAGCTGAAAATTGTTCTATTCGCTAATCTGCTGTGTCTGCCGGCAATGGCACAACGCGACTTCCGGCTGACCGAACAGCGCAACGTATGGCTGACATCGGACAACGCCGCAGCTCTCACATCCTTCGACGACAGCACCATAGCTCACGCCACGCTCTCTTATCGTCACGACGAAGGCAAGCTGCACACCATGTCAGAAGGAAAGCGTCAGGACGCTTATGATGCCGACGTGCAGTCATACTGCAGACTCTCGGCTGACGTTGTGGCTTACGGCAGAGCCACTTACAGCCGACACAACATCTCAGATGCTGCCGGCAGCATGCTTATGCCTACAATGAATCTGAAGCCGTTTGACCTCGTTGAGGAAACAAACGACAATGCTGGCGACAAGAGCATGGAGACATTCTGCATAAACGGAGCCATCGGCTGGAGAGTATGGCGACGTCTGGCTGTAGGCGCACGCCTCAACTATACAGCCGGCACATACGCCAAGCAGCGCGACCTTCGTCACAGCAATACGCTGACGGATATGGACGTAAGGACGAACGCTTTCCTTGCGTTACCTCACAACAGCGGCATTGGTGTAGGACTGGTCTATAACCGTCGCATAGAGGCTATGCAGTTTAAGACCTACGGCACTACGGACCAGATTTACTACACACTCATCGACTATGCCAACCGTCATGGCGAACGTGAGACTTTCGGTACTGAGGGGTTCACCGACAGCAAGAACCGTCTGCCACTGCTCTCAGAACACATTGGCGTGACGGCTCAAGCCAAGTATGACCGTCTGTTCGCTGACATCACGTACAGCCACCGCACCGGCTACTACGGACGTAAGTCGCAATACAGCGCTTCGCATGAGCAGCACCACGGCGACTGCCTCGCAATGCATCTGCGCTACGACATGACACAAAACGTGGAGCGTCTCGTATGGATGGACCTGCGCCTGACCACCGAAAGCCTCACATCCGAACGCGAGAACTATCGGCAGACAACAGCCACAAACGGCACGGCTGCCACATACTACGAATACTTCGAACCTACCAAGATGGCAGACAAGGTGCAGACCTACGGCATGGCTACTGTGAACGCCTACTGGAAACCGTCGGGACAGATATTCTTATGGCACATCATTGGAGGCACCCACTACTGGACACGCCGACAGACCGCCTACGTCTATCCTGACACATACACCACATCGCGCCACATCATCGCTCCGTTTGTCAGCGCCCGACGCAGTCTGCTCACACGAGGAGGCAAGCTATGGTCAGCAGAAGCAGGAGTGATAACCACAATGGGCAGCTTCAGCCAAGTGGCAGCACACGCAGCCGTCAAATACGAAATGCCGTTAAAAGGAACGCCATTACGTCCTGCCATATCGCTCAGGTATGACTTCCGCCAAGCCACCGATGGCGACATGAAAGGACTGACACGCAACACGCTGACCGTAACCGCGGCAGCAACATTTTAGGAAACAACTTTAAAAAAAATCAGAATATGAAGAAAACATTTACATTTATCTTCGCTTGCATAGCAGCGATGACAGCAATGGCTCAGAGCGACGGCTCTACAGTATCATGGGGTCTTAACGGCTCTGGCACGGAGGCAGACCCTTACATCATCAGCACAGCAGCCGACTTCGCAGCAATGGCAAACAACTGCAACGCAGACCACAAGGGAACCGGCGAGTACTTTAAGATGACTAACGACATCGACTTCGGCGGTTCGGAAGCGAGCCCGACGCAACTGCCTGCCATCGGTAAGGACGGCAACGCCCAGATCACTAAGATAGCCTATGGCTTTGACGGAACGTTTGACGGCGACGGACACACCATCAGTGGCATCTATCACACCGAGAACGGCAATAATGCTGAAGGTAAGTATAACGCCCTGTTCGGATGTATCGACAAGAACGGCGTGGTGAAGAACATTGTCTTCAGCGAGAACAACCACATAACAAGCTACAACTACGTCGGCTCCATCGCTTCGCTAAATATGGGCACCATAGAGAACTGCTCCAACTATGCAGACATCACAGCCACAAACTTCGCTGCCGGCGGAATATGCGGATTCATGGTCAACGGCAACGGAACCGTGAAAGACTGCCATAACTACGGCAACGTGACGGCTATGACTTACGCTTCTGGCATCTGCGGCGGATCGCAGTCGGGCAAAAGCATCACTACGTACAGCTATCTTATAGAGGGCTGCACCAACAGCGGCAATCTTTCAACCAGCAACGGCCTTGGTTCGGCAGGCATTGCCGGCTCTTACTCTGGCGCCATACGAAACTGCACCAACAGCGGCAACGTGGACGACACTCAGGGAACAGCCAAGAGCAAGCAGTACACAGCCGGCATCGTAAGCTGCGCCAGCAACGCTGTGGACATTGAGGGTTGCACAAACAGCGGTTCGATTAACGGCGTGAAGAACGTGGGCGGCATCGTCGGCAACGTGATGAAGGGCGACGAGGCAGCAACGGCTATCAGCAACTGCGTCAATAACGGAGCAGTAAGCGGACAGGACCTTTACGTAGCCGGCATCGTAGGCAATTCGGCACGTGCCGAAGGACTGGTATCGGTAGTGAAGTGCACTAACAATGGCGAGGTAACATCTACTGGCACCTCTGAGTTTATCGGCAACCTGCGCGGCAACACCACCATTGCTCTTGGCGATGGCAACGTGATAGGAGCCGGACTCAAGGTTCTGCCTCTCGACCCGACTGACCCGACTGGCATCAGCAACGTGAATGTCAACAAGACCGCCAACGGTGTATTCCTGAGAAACGGCAAGATCGTAATTGTCAAGAACAACAAGGAATATACAGTCGGAGGCGTTCAGATGGTTGAGAAATAAAAAAACAGACACCCGACTATAAAAACAACTTAAATACTGAATATGAGACAAAGACGTATCTTCTCTCTTCTTATGTGCCTTGGCAGCTGCATAGCTGTCTCGGCACAGACCTTGCCTCTCGACAGCTGCATTCGCAAAGGCAAACTCGCCAACGGGCTTACCTATTACATACGCCACAACGCCCAGACTCCAGGACAGGCCGACTTCTACATCGCTCAGCGTGTTGGCTCAATACTTGAAAACCCAGAGCAGCGCGGTCTGGCTCACTTTCTGGAGCACATGGCATTCAACGGTACACGCAACTTCCCCGACGGCAATGGCGGCGAACGCTCCGTACGTAACTGGTGTGAGCGCAACGGCATAAAGTTCGGTGCCGACCTCAATGCCTACACCTCCATAGACCAGACCGTATATAACATATCCAATGCTCCCGTGAGCAAGGCTGGCGTTACAGACACCTGCCTCATCATTCTGCACGACTGGGCTGGCTCGCTGCTGCTCAAGGACAACGAAATCGACCAGGAGCGTGGCGTGATACGTGAGGAATGGCGCACACGACGCTCACGTATGGCAACGCAGCGCATGATGGAGAATGCCATGCCTGTGATATACGCAGGATCGAAGTATGCCGACTGTCTGCCGATAGGACATATAGAAGTGGTGGATACGTTCCATTACGATGTTCTGCGCGACTATTACCACAAGTGGTATCGTCCCGATCTGCAGGGCATTATCGTTGTGGGCGACATCAATGTGGACGAGATTGAAGCCAAGATAAAGAGCCTCTTTAATGACGACTCGGTACCAGCAGGTGCCCCACAGCGCACTTACTATACGGTGCCTGACAACAAGGAAATGATAGTATACACCCAAGCCGACAAGGAGCAGCCCACACTCAACTTCTCGCTATACATGAAGCATGACGCAGAGCCACGAGAAACGAGAGCCACACGCGAGGCTTTCCTCGGCAGCTACAAGTCGAAGCTTGCCATGTTCATACTGCGTCAGCGACTGGCTCAGCTCTCGCACGAAGCACAGCCGAGAGTGATGTCAGCAAGTTGCCGCGCAGGCAACTTCTACGTCACCACAGAGAAGGATGCCTTTGCCCTTAACCTCGGTCTGATGCCAAATAATCCGCAGGCTGGCATCGATGCTGCCATAGAGATTGTGGAGAAGGCAAGACGTTACGGATTTACGGAGGCTGAACTGGAGCATGCCAAGGTGCAGCACACCGTCAACATCGAACACCGCCTTGACAACAAGGACAAGACACGAAACGCCGAATATGCCAAGAACATCGTGTCTAACTTCTGTAGCGACGAGCCTTGCATGAACATCGAATACGAGGCAGCTCTGGAGGCTGAGTTCTCTGCCAGCGTCACTCTCGACGACATCAACGAGACAATGAAGGAAATGGCTGACAATCAGAATCAGGTGTGCATCGTCTTCGGTCCGACAGAGTATGACGGCAAGCCATACACCATGCCTTCGGAAGATCAGTTCCGTACATGGATAGAGAATGCGCAGAAGCAGGAATACGCCAACGACAACTCGTCACGTCAGGTTGACCCTGTCTTCATGAAGAAGCTGCCCAAGAAGGGCAAGATTCTCTCCAAGCATACAGCCGCCAACGGCTACACCGAATATCTCCTGTCCAACGGCATAAAGGTGAGCGCACGACAGTCAGACATCGAGCCCAACCGCCTTACTATAAACATGTTTCGCATGGGCGGTCGCTCGCTCTATCCTGACACAGACGCTCCGACGCTGCAATTCCTCGGAAGCGTAGTGAAAGAGAGCGGAGCTGCCGACTTCGACTTTCTCACTCTCGAGAAGAAGCGCCGGGGCAAGGCGCTGCGCGTGGTGCCATACATCGACGACGAGGAAGAAGGTGTGAAGGGAGTTTGCGTGGCGTCCGACCTTAAGACGTGGTTGCAGATAATGTATCTCTACCTCACCAATCCGCGCAAGGACAAAGCCATATTCCAGAATATGATATCCAAACAACAGTCGATGTTGCGTAATCGCAACGCAAGCCCTAACGTCACCTACAACGACTCGTTGCGCGTAGCCGTATACGGAGAACGCAAGCGAACCCAACCACTCACGGCTGACCGCATGAAAGAGGTAAGCTTCGACCGCATCTACCAGATTTACAACGAGCGCTTCAGCAATCTTGCCGGCATGAACCTCATCATTACGGGCGACATACGCGAGGACGACTTCGAAGAACTGATCTGCCAGTACGTTGCAAGTCTGCCTGGCAAGAAGAACACCAACAACGACTGCAAACCCGGAGAATACACTCTCGACATTCAGGAGGGAAAGGTTACGAAGGTGTTCCACAAAGAGATGGCAACTCCTTCGGCACAGACCAACATCGTCTATTCTGCACCAATAGCCTACACCGCCGACACGGACCTCAAGCTCGACGTGCTCTCTCAGATTATGCGCGGCGTCTACACAGAAAAGGTGCGCGAGGAAAAGGGAGGCACATACGGCGTTAACGTGGAGGGACAGTTCTGGAGATATCCAGCAGACGGATGTTCAATGACCGTCAGCTTCCGTTGCGACCCGAACAAATACGACGAGCTTCTGCCCGTAATAGACCAGCAGCTACAACGCATGGCAGCAAATGGTCCCACCGAGGAACAACTGGAAAAAGTGAAGGAATATGCTCGCAAGAACTACAGTCGCGCCGTGCTCACCAACGGATGGTGGGAATACGTGCGCTATCACGAACTGCGCGAGGGTATAGACTTCAACAAAGACTATCTGCAGAAGGTGGACAGTCTAACCACTGACAGCATTCGCGACTTCTGCCGACAGCTCACAGCGGCAGGCAATCGCATTCAGGTAACAATGAAATAACTCAGAAAAAGAAAAAGAAATGACAAAGAACATGCTTTCAATAAGGAAGTGCATCAAAAGAGGAGCAGCGACAACATTGCTGCTCCTCGCAGCCATCACCATCCAAGCCGACAACGTGATGAAACGACACGCCGACGGCACCTGCTCAGTAAACACCAGAACAATATGTAAAGCCCGTGGCTATCGCAAAGGCACCCCTGTAGAGGTGTACTTCAAGAACGGCAAGGTGCTGAAAGTGGTGGCTCTGAAAAACGAAGAAACAGTGCCTTACTTCGCCCGCATAAAGAAGTTTCTGCTGCCACTATACAACAACCTGAAAGTATCAAAGGCTAAGAAGCTCGCCGAGCGTACAGACATAGACGGATGCACAGGTGCAACGTTCAGCACAAAGGCAGTACAGAAAAACATACAGACTGCCATTGGATATTACGAGAAGAACAAGTAAGTAACCTGTCGTAATCTCACTTTTTCGTTGAGATTACGACAGTTTTTTTATACACAAAAGCATTGCTTTTCTGCAATATCACATAGATTTTGTGTACCTTCGCATAAAGATAGAAGAAAGGTGAAGAATATGAATCCTATTGATATTGCGCTCCGCATTGCCACTACAGCACATGCCGGTCAGCTTGACCGCGACGGCAATCCCGTCATTCTCCATCCCCTGACAGTAGGACTGATGGGACACACGGACGAAGAAAAAATGGTGGGCTTTCTGCATGACGTGGTTGAAGACACGCCCTATACATTTGAGGATCTGCTCAAAGAAGGCATCCCTGCTGGCGTAGTGAATGCCCTTCGTCTGCTCACACACAAGAAGGGAACTGATTATTATGACTATGTGCAGGACATTATCCGCTCTGGGAATCCCATTGCACTACGGGTAAAATACAACGACCTACAACATAACTTTGCCCGAGGCAAAGCATATCCTGACCTACAGAAAAAGCATGGCAAGGCTCTGGAAATGATAAAGTCTGCAATTGAGCAATAATAGAAAACAGAATGGCTCGCATATTCATAGCAATACGTTTTGACGACGAGGTTAAGAAGGCTTTGGTCGGTCTGCAGGACACGTTGAAGGCGAAAGGTGTTAGGGGCAACTATTGTCCTTACCGAAACCTTCACATGACGCTTGCCTTCATCGGCGAGAACTATGACCTACCGGAGATCAGCAAGGCTGTGAGCGAGGTGGAATTCGAGCCCTTCACGATGACCTTGAGCAAGCTCGGCACTTTCCCTACAAGAGCCGGCGTTATCTGGTGTGGCATAAAAGAGAGTGAGCAGGTCATGGCCTTAGCCAAGCAGCTACGCGAGCGACTTACGGATCATGGGGTAAAATACAGAATGCAAGCATTTTTCCCTCATATTTCCCTCGTCCAACATCCCACGCATATTATTACCGATATTGACGTTCCTGAGATATCCATAACGACGGACAGTATAAAGATAATGAAGTCAGAACGGATTGACGGGGAACTAATTTATTCAGATATGAACAAAACAGAAACTATACATCAAATAACATTCAGCCCTACCGGCGGAACACGCCGTGTAAGCGAATTATTGTGTAAAGCAATGGAGGCTGAGAGCAACATTACTGAACTTTGCACAAAGCAGGAGAACTTGTCATATCCACAAGTCTCTGCTGACGACTTGGTGATTATCTCCATGCCCGTGTATGCTGGTCGTGTACCAGCTTTGGCTGTGGAAAGGCTGAAAGGCATAAAGGCAAACGGTGCCAAGTGTGTGATTGTGGCTGTCTATGGCAACAGAGCCTATGAAGATGCCTTGGTGGAAATGCAGGATGTCTGTACGGAGATGGGCTTTAGGGTGATAGCTGCTGTTGCAGCCATTGCAGAACACAGTATTTGCAGGATGTACGGCGCCGGCAGACCTGACACCGAGGACGCCAAAGAATTAGCCTCGTTCGGCGCGGCTATAATTGGAAAGGCGAAGAAGGAACTGCCTTTCGAGCCACTTGTATTGCCAGGTAACCGTCCTTACAAGCAAGGTTGTGTTGGCCCCTACACCGTTGCCGGCGACCTTTGCACGGAATGCGGAATTTGCGCGAGCGAATGCCCAACGGGAGCTATATCACTGGACAATCCAAAGGGCAACAATCATGAACTTTGCATCGGTTGCATGCGCTGTGTGAAGGTTTGTCCTGCTCAGACAAGAGGCATAGGCGAACGTCTTAACATGCTGGTGGCTCACCTTAAACCGTTATGTAGCGAAAGAAAGAATAACGAGCTATTCATATAAAATAGACAACTTATGTTAATATAACATAAATATACAAATAAGGGAATACGGATAAATGTGGTATATAAAATAAAATATGTAACTTTGCACCCGCTATTACGAGTTAGTAGCATAATTCAAACCATAAAACAATAAAATAAAAAAATGGCAACAAAAATCAGATTGCAGCGCGGCGGACGTAAAGGTTACGCCTTCTATCGTATCGTTATCGCTGACTCAAGAGCACCACGTGATGGTAAATTCACTGAGAAGATTGGTACTTACAACCCTAACACCAATCCTGCTACCGTAGATTTGGATTTCGACCGTGCACTCTACTGGGTAGAGACTGGCGCACAGCCCACAGCTACAGCACACAACATCCTCAAGGGCGAGGGCGTATACTTGATGAAGCACCTCCGTGGTGGCGTTAAGAAGGGCGCTTTCGACGAGGCTACAGCACAGAAGAAGTTCGACGCTTGGAAGGAAAACAAGCAGAACGGCTTGAACTCTGTACGTGAGAACGAGGCTAAGGAGAAGTCTGCAGCTGCTGCTAAGGAACTCGAGGCAGAGAAGAAGATCAACGAGGCTATCGCTAAGAAGGTGGCTGAGAAGAAGGCCGCTGAGGCTGCTGCTAAGGCTGAGGCTGAAGCTGCTGCTAACGCAGAGGCTGCTGAGGCTCCCGCTGAGGCATAAGCAAGATAGCGTAATGATAAAAGCATTAAGCTAACAGACAAACACATGAATCCCAAGGACAAGACAGTTCTTGGGATTTATTGTTTTCAGACATATATACACATAATCCCTTTGTTGAACTAAAAGACAAAAGCACGTGAGCACATCACATCATACATCCACAACGTTCAACTGCAAGGCCATCGCTCTTGACCTTGACGGAACGCTTACAAATCACGAGAAGGTAATAACGCCTCTAACAAAGAAAGCCCTGCTTGAAGCTCAGGAGAAGGGCATCAGCATCATTCTTGCCTCAGGTCGTCCCACATACGGCATCGCCCCATTGGCGGACGAACTGGGACTGGACACAAAGGGAGGATACATCCTTGCCTACAATGGAGGAAAGATAGTGGACTGGCGCACCAAGGAAGAGATTTATTCGAACTGCCTTCCGGAGAATGTCGTACCCGAGATTTACGAATACGCAAAGACTCACCAGCATGCTCTCTTGGGATACAAGGGAAAGGAGATTGTGACGGAATGCCCTACAGACAAATATGTTCTTGAGGAGTCGCGCATCAACAAGATGCCAGTAAGAAAGGTGGATAAACTTCTGGAGGTAATCGAACGCAACCCAACGAAGCTGCTTATGACTGGTGATCCAGAAGAAATGAAGAAGGCTGAGACTGACCTTGCTGGAATAATGAAGGGAAGGATGGACGTGTTCAGATCAGCCCCGTTCTTTGTGGAGCTGGTGCCAATGGGCATCGACAAGGCAGAATCGCTGAAAAGATTGCTCGCCATCATGGGCATAGGAACCGAAAACCTTATGTCGTTCGGCGACGGATATAACGACATAAGTATGATTAAACTGGCTGGTATGGGAATCGCCATGGAGAACGCAGCGCAAGAAGTGAAGGAAGCAGCCGACTACGTCACGCTGTCAAACGAAGAGGACGGCGTAGCTGCAGCATTGAAGAAATTTATCGAATAAAGACAATAGGAGCTGTGGACAAATATGTCCGCAGCTCCTATTGTCTTTATTTTCTTGCATACGTCAATACATAATCATTATTGAACGTATAGTCTATACGGACGCTTTCGCCGGTTATGAGATTATTGCCGCATAACGCCCCACCCTGCTCCGCATCCATTATCTTGATGTTCTGGAAAGTCAGACGCTCGTCTGAATAGAGCTTATAGATTGTTTCCTTGGCACACCAGAACAGCAACGTGGGGATTACATCAGGTATGTGATGTCCCTTCTCATCTTTTTCCTTTGCAAACTGCAAAGCATTAGGCTTTTCATCCTCTCGCAGGAACCTGTCAGCTATACGAAGCACTCGTGTATTGATGTATTCAATATCCACAGCCACATCGCAAGACGTGGACAGTATCACAGAAACAAAGCCCTTGGTGTGGCTAATACCAATATTATAACCTTCCACATACGGTTTGCCTGAAGGTTCATGACCGATAACAAGATTTCTGTTGCCAGTCATGGCAAAGAGCAAGGAATAGACAGAAGCGGTCTCTTTTCGCCTGCCATCTGACAGACTCATCAGTCGATCGTAGAATGGCAAGGAAGCGAATTGCTCATAATTGAGATTCTCTTCCATCTTCCAAACACCAAGACGTACATCCTTATCGATTTCATTTATGAACAATAATGCCATAACGTATAACTACTATAAGGATTACTACTCATCAGAAGCCGACTTATCACGATTCTCATGAACAATTACCTTTACCTTACTGATACGGCGTTCTTCAATACTTACAATCTCAAAGGTATAGTTCTTATAGTCAATCTTCTCATGGACGCTAAGGAAGTCTCCCTTTATCTCAAGCAAGAGTCCGGCAAGCGTATCTGCATCACCCTCCACATCAGAGAACTCATCGTCGTCCACATTCAGAATCTTGCAGAAGTCGGTAAGCAAAGTCTTGCCCTCGAAGATGTACGTATTATAGTTCAACTTTGTGTAAGTCTTGTCTTCTTCATCGTATTCGTCGTTTATCTCGCCTACAATCTCCTCAAGGATATCCTCAAGCGTAACAAGACCACTCGTACCACCAAACTCATCCACAACGATGGCGATATGCACCTTGTCCTCCTGGAATTCTCGCATAAGATCGTCAATCTTCTTTGTTTCAGGAACGAAATAAGGAGGACGCATAAGACTCTGCCAACGGAAGGTGGTGGGTTTAGAGAGATGCGGAAGTAAATCCTTGATGTAGAGAATGCCGCGGATGTTGTCCGCACTATTCTGATAGACCGGTATACGGCTGTAATTGTTCTCAATGACACAGTTGAGCACTTCCTGGTAAGTAGACCTTATATCAATGCCAACGATGTCCTGACGACTGGTCATCACCTCCTTTGCTGTTTCGTCACCGAAGCGGATAATACCCTTAAGCATACTCTGCTCGTCCTTGATATCGTCCTTATCGGTAAGCTCAAGAGCCTGCTCAAGATCGTCTACACTAAGGACATGACTCTCCTTCTGCACCACTTTCTCAGCAAGAACGCCACTTCTGAGCAACACGTTCTCAATAGGCCAGAACAATTTACGGCAGAAAGTGATTCCTCCAACACACTTACGGCAGAACCCCAACGGATCCTGACGACTGTATACCTTCGGCATAATCTCGCCAAAGAGAAGGAGCAGGAAGGTAAGAAGAACCGTTAACGAAAGAAACTGCAACCAATATGCACGCGGACCAAAGTTCATTATGTGAGCAAAAATGTAATTGCACAACATAATAATGGTGACGTTCACGAAGTTGTTGGTGATGAGAATGGTTGCCAAAGTGCGCTCACTATCCTCACGCAAAGCCTGAATTTTCTTATCGCTGGACGTACGCTGGTCGCTAATCTCTGAGAGATCGGAAGGTGAAAGGCTGAAGAAAGCTATCTCCGAACCACTTGCAAAGGCAGAAGCTCCCATAAGCAACATCACCAAGAATATTGCAAACAACACACCCAACGTAGGTAGTTGGAAGGAAACGTCATTAAATGACTGTACGAAAAAATCTATATAAGGGTCAAGCATAATTATAATGATTAGAATGGCAAGGCGTCATCTTGAGTGTCTATCTTATTGACACCGGCACCCTGGTGTTGGCTTGCATCTACAGCCTGTGGTTTGGCAGAAGAAGCGTTACGAGGAGTAAGAAGCTCCATATTCTCGGCATAAATCTCAGTAACGTAGTGTCTGATGCCCTTCTTATCGTCATAAAAACGATAACGGATGCGACCCTCGATACAGATTTTGTCGCCTTTATGCACATATTTCTCCGTAATCTTAGCCAACTCGCGCCACACCACAATGTTGTGCCAGTCTGTACGATCCGGCACACGCGTTCCATTAGGAAGCACATAGCCACGCTCCGTTGTAGCAAGCGAAAACTGTGCCACAGCCTGGTCAGCGTCGTAATATTTCACTTCCGGCTCCTTGCCGACATTTCCGATTAGTAGAACCTTATTCATATCTATACTGTGTTTTTATGATGGTTGCTGATATATAAAAAAGACAAAGGGTGCCATGCTACTATGGCAGACACCCTTTCTTTATATCAATGTTCTTTCTCTTCTATTTCCACATTCCCAAATACTTGTAATGGAAATTCTTGCCTTTTGCAGACGGGAACTGCGAACGATTGTCCACTCTTCCGCGCAAATGCTCTACAATACGATTGTAGCAATCCTGACCAGAGTTGGCTTTGCAACGCACTACGAACTTCGTATCGCGATACTCATGCTTTCCGGTAGCAGGAACAAGGACAACGCGCTTGAAGTCGAGCTCACCTTCATACCATCCCATACGTTCTTCTGTAAGGCGATTAGTCGTGGCAGAAGCTCCGTCACGCTTATCAGCCGCCGAACCATTGTTCTGTCCGTTGGAATGAAGCGCCTTCTTCTGCTTGAAGTCAAGCATTGTAGCCGCTGTTGTCTTAATAATGATAAAATATACTCTGGGGCGAATTTTATACCTTTTAGGATAATAGACTTCACCTTGAGCATAATCCCTGATATCGGCCTCCAAATCTGGATTCATGCCTATCTCGGGAATTGAACTCAAAAAATCCAAAGCCTCGTCAACATTATGAACTAATGTCTCCTTATCAAAATATCTCAAGTATAAATTCATTGATTGTCGAAATCTGGTTTATAAGATAGGATAATAAAAAGAAGAGCGGCAAACGGGACTTGAACCCGCGACCCCAACCTTGGCAAGGTTGTGCTCTACCAACTGAGCTATTGCCGCATCATGTTTTGCTCTGAAAAGTTTCGTTCTCGAAAGCGGTTGCAAAGGTAGTGTTTTTTCTGAAACCTCCAAAACTTTTCAGAGCTTTTTTTCAAAAAAAATGCGTTTTTTCTGCATTTTCCCCTAATCCATACGCGAAAAATAGTCTTCTGGAGTGTATTCTCGCAGTATTTCGAGCTCATTCGTGCCATTATGCACCATAGCGAGTGCAGGGTGTGAAATGCCATTAAACATGGTTGTCTTCACCGTCGTATAGTGATTCATGTCCTCAAAAATGATATTCTCCCCCACCTGAAGCTCATGATCAAAGCGCCAAGCAGACATAAAATCGCCCGAAAGACAGCTATTGGCTCCAAGACGATATGTAAAAGGAACGGAATAATCGGGGCATTCTTCCTCTATGGTTTCGGCTCCACGTACAGCAGGATGGTACGGCATCTCCAGACAATCGGGCATGTGACAAGAAAAACTTACATTAAGTATGGCTGTCTTTATGCCATGATCCTCCACCACGTCCACAACCTGCGCCACAAGCGGACCCGTCTGCCAACCGAAAGCACTACCCGGCTCCATTATCACCTTCAGCCAAGGATAACGGGCACGGAAGTTCTTAAGCGTACGGACAAGCAAGGGGATGTCATAGTCCTTGCGAGTCATGAGATGGCCTCCGCCAAAGTTTATCCATTTAATCTGACTGAACCATCCTGAGAACTTCTCCTCTATATGAGCCAAGGTACGCACAAACACGTCTGATCCGTTCTCACAATGGCAATGACAATGAAATCCCTCTATGTCCGACGGCAACGTCTCTGGCAGAGCGTCAGCGCTAACACCGAAGCGGGTGCCAGGTGCACAAGGATTGTATATGTCTGTTTCAATCTCAGAATATTCAGGATTGACACGCAGACCAAGACTTATCTCGGGATTGACCTCCCTCACCCTATCGTGCAGGCGAGAATACTGCGAAAGCGAGTTGAACGTAAGACAGCTCGAGCAACGTGCTATCTCGTCGATCTCATAATCCGTGTAAGCGGGAGAGAAGGTATGTGCCTTCTCACCGAACTTGTCATACGCCAGACGCGCCTCAGCAAGTGAGCTTGCCGTAGTGGACTGTATGTATTCCTTAAATATAGGGAATGTCTTCCATAGTGCATATGCCTTGAAAGCAAGAATAATCTCTATACCGGCGCTGTCAGCAACGCCCTTTATGATTTCCAGGTTACGTCTTAGTCGCCACTCTTCGAGGACGTACATCGGACGTGTCAGTTCTTTATATGTGGTAGTATCTACTATCATCTTTTTCTTTTAGCGTTATATTGGTAATAATACCAGTAAGTGTTTCCGTATGTATCTGCCAGTTGCTTCTTGCGCTCTTTTGGGTCTGGCAACGAAGCCGACAACTTCTGGAAGTCCTGATAGTCGGCATTCGTCACAGCATTATCGTATACAACGGCAGGATTGGAATATCTGTGACGATAAAGTATCAGAGCCTCCTTGTAATGCTTGGGCAGCGAATCATTCAGCGTGTAATATTCAGGGAGCTGCTTGGCAAAGCCAGGCAGATTACAGTCCATGAGCATTCCGCACAGATAATAATCCACCGAAGCGCCACGCAACCTACCATGACGACGGAGATAATCGAAGTATCGTGAAGCCGACATGGGCTGTCTGAACCATCCTCCCATCTTACCATAGAAGACGCTGTCAGGATAGACCACAAAGCTTGTGATGGTTTTGTTAGGAACGAGCGAAGCCGACTTACCCTTGAGCTTATACTCGAAGAGTTCGTCTGCCATCGTGCCTTTCTTCGAAAGCGCATAAGCAGCAAGCATCGTCAGATTCTCGTCAGGCTCAGCATTACGAGCCACTGAAGAAAGAGCCCCGTCATAATCGCCGTCCAATATGCACTGTTCGGCATTTATGCGATTATGGAATGTGGCATCGTCATAGCTGAAGCATCCTATAAACAACATCTCTGCCGTCATAATGGCGAGGTTTACCCATAATCGTCTATATTGAGTGGGAACAATATCCGAAAGGACTTCGGACAGTCCGCTCCTGAACGAAAATATCACAAAACCAGCAAACACCACTAACAATACCGGCAAGGCTATCGGCCACCCTCCAAACGAGAACCCTCCGTCCTGAATGTCAGGATGTGCTGAGGTCAGAAACGTAAGAAGCAAGGCGGAAGGGACGTAGGTAAGAGAGTTTGCCACTCTCACCCCCTGACACAACCTCGAAACGCCACGCTGAACCAATAAAAGGATGAAGGTGATGAGCGACGCTCCGATAAGATGATTATAGTGAGTCTGTCCTTTGGAGAAGACATGCTGCATGGCTGTCAGCAGGTCTGCCTGATAACAGTATAGATACACAAATGTGAACACCACAAACACTATGGTGCATGTGATGTTCACAAATATGTCGTTAGATTTAATATTTCTGTTGTTACCCATTAGTTCTTCTTTAACACTACTGCAGAACGAGCCGGAACGTACAGCTTCAGCCATTCCTTATGCTCCGTAACGTATGCGGGGTCATAATTGGTAAGGTGTGTCATCGTGTCGTCAGCCAGACCGTTACCACCGAACTCCTTCGCGTCGGTATTGAGCACCACGTCGTACGATCCGGTCGGAACCAGGAAGCCGTAGTCGGTGAACGACTTCGTAGGATTGAAATTGAATATGAAGATAAGGTCGCCACGCATGTACGCCAATATCTGGTCGCCGTCGTTGTGCCAAATCTCCTGTACCGGCTTCGACTGGATGCTTCTCACCATCTTGAGCGTCTTGAGCATCGCACGGTCGAAGTCGCCGAGGTAATGATAGTCGAGTTCCTTATTGTCCACGAGGTTCCACTGGCGGCGTGCATACTTATAGCTCCATCCGTTACCCTCACGCGGGAAGTCGATCCATTCCGGGTGACCGAACTCATTACCCATAAAGTTGAGATAGCCACCGTTTATCGTGGAAGCCGTAACAAGGCGAATCATCTTGTGCAGGGCTATGCCGCGGTGCACACGCTCGTTCTCATCACCCTTTCTGAAATGCCAGTACATGTCCGAGTCGATAAGTCGGAAGATAATGGTCTTGTCGCCCACGAGTGCCTGGTCATGACTCTCACAGTAGCTTATCGTATGCTCGTCGGAGCGGCGGTTGGTCACCTCCCAGAAAATGCTGCTTGGCTTCCAAGCCTCATCGGGCAACTCCTTGATGGTCTTAATCCAGTAGTCGGGGATGTTCATTGCCATTCTGTAGTCGAAGCCGTAGCCACCGTCCGTGAACTTGGCTGCCAATCCTGGCATACCGCTCACCTCTTCTGCGATGGTTATGGCGTTCGGATTGACCTCATGGATGAGGAGGTTGGCAAGCGTCAGATAGCAGATGGCGTTGTCGTCCTGATGTCCGTTAAAGTAGTCGCCGTAGTTGCAGAATGCCTCTCCCAAGCCATGGCTGTAATAGAGCATTGAGGTTACGCCGTCAAAGCGGAATCCGTCAAAGCGGAACTCCTCCATCCAGTACTTGCAGTTGGAGAGCAGGAAATGCATCACGTCGTCCTTGCCGTAATCGAAGCAGAGGCTGTCCCAAGCCGGATGTTCGTGGCGTTCGCCGGGATAGAAATACTGGTTGGGGTCGCCAGCCAGATTGCCGAGTCCCTCCATCTCGTTCTTCACAGCGTGGCTGTGTACGATATCCATGATGACGGCGATGCCGTCCTTGTGTGCCTGATCGATAAGGGCCTTCAGTTCCTCCGGCGTTCCGAAGCGGCTGGAAGCAGCAAAGAAGCTGCTGACATGATAGCCGAAAGATCCGTAATAAGGATGCTCCTGAATGGCCATAATCTGAATGCAGTTATATCCGTCTGCCTTGATACGGGGCAGCACGTTCTCACGAAACTCGTTGTACGTGCCAACCTTCTCTGCGTCCTGCGCCATACCGATGTGGCATTCATATATAAGCAGCGGCGACTTTGTCGGTTTAAACGTCTTCTTCTTCCATTCATACTCCTTCTCAGGATTCCATACCTGTGCGGAGAATATCTTTGTCTGCTCGTCCTGCACCACGCGGTTACACCATGCCGGTATTCTTTCGCCATGACCGCCGTCCCAATAGACGTGCATCTTGTAGAGGTCGCCATGCTTGATGGCCTTAGCCGAGAGCTTCAGCTCCCAGTCGCCATGTTCGTTAAGGCGCTTTGCCTTATACTTGTCTGATTCCTTCCATCCGTTGAAGTCGCCCACGAGATAAATCTCTGTGGCGTTCGGTGCCCACTCACGGAACACCCATCCGCGTGTGGTCTTATGCAGTCCGTAATATTTGTGTCCGTTGGCAAAATCGGTAAGGTTCTGCTTGCCGTGGTTTGTCAGGTTGTCAAGTTTCCACAACGCATGATCATGACGTCCCTTTATAGCGTCCTCGTAAGGCTCCAGGTAAGCGTCATTCTTCACCAGTCCGATATGTTTCGCAGTCGGCTTTGCTTTTGCTGCAGCCTGCGACTTCTTTGTTTTTACTGCCATTGCTGAGTGATTTATGGTGTTTATAAATGTTTACTATATATTATAATGTATAGACGTAGGCTTGGCGCATCAGTCCTCGAAGCGTTTTCCGCGCTCGTAATGTCCGCGCTTCACCACCTGTCCGTTACGGTCTTTCTCCACGAACTTGCCGTCGCGACGTCCGTCCACGTACGAACCTTCGAAGCGGTTGCCGTCCTTTGTTTCCTCGATGGCGGGTCCGTTGGGCTTGCCGTTCTTGAAGACGCCCTTAAACTTCAGGCCGTTGGCATAATGGATAATCACCTCGCCGTCCACCTTGCCGTCCTTGAAGTTGCCCTCAAAGACGTCGCCGGCTTTCTTTACCAGCTTGCCGTGACCGTTCTGCATGTCGTTCTTCCAGTCGCCTACGTACATGTCGCCGTTACGCCAAGTGAACGTTCCCTTGCCGTCCTTGTCGCCCTCATTGAAGTGACCCATGTATTTGTCGCCGTTACGATACTTGAAGATGCCTTCGCCGGTGCGTTCGCCCTGCACATAGTCGCCTTCATACACGTCGCCATTCTGGAACTTGTAAATGCCCTTTCCGTTCTGTATGTCGTTGAGCCAGTCGCCCACATACGTATCGCCGTCAGCATACTTGTTGGTGCCTTTGCCCGAGCGCTGATTGCCTAACCACATACCGTCGTATGTGGTGCCGTCTCCCCAAGCAAAGAAGCCTTTTCCGCTTTTCTGGTCGTCCTTCCAATTACCGTCATAGAAAGCGCCGCTCGCAAAGGTATACTTGCCCTTGCCCTGACGCTTGTCCTGCTGCCAGTAACCGTCGTATTTGTCGCCGTTATAATAATACATAACGCCGTGACCCTGCTGATAGTCGCGATACCACATACCCTCATAGCGGTTATTGTTCATAAACCAGAATGTGCCGTATCCGTGCTGTTGGTCCTGAAACCATTCGCCATCATACTTTTCTCCGTCAGAGAAGGTATAGATGCCTTGCCCTTGGCGCTTTCCCTTTACATACTCACCCTCATAAGTGTCCCCATTCTCGAAAAGTGTGTTACCTTTTCCGTGTGGTTTTCCAGCTTGCATTTGTCCCTTGTACTGGCCGTTGTCATGAGTCTTGCACGAGCCAAGGGTTATCTTCTGCGCCATCATCGTAAACGGGATGGCGAGAGCCAATAATGTAGAAAATATATGTTTTTTCACTTTATTCCTTCTTTTAAAGTCGTCTTGAAACGAAAACTTACTGCCAAAATTAGCCAAATAATACGAAACAACAAAATGAATTTAGGATTTTTATGAAAGAAGAAAAGGAAAAAGCCAAGTCACACAGGTTATCGTGTCCTGTACGACTTGGCTATTATGTGCGTTTAAAGTCCCTGATTGATGGTTCTTGAGAGCACGTCGAGCTGCTGCTCACGTGTCAGCTTGACGAAGTTTACGGCATATCCGCTCACACGGATGGTGAGCTGCGGATACTTCTCAGGATGCTCCATAGCGTCGAGCAGAAGCTGACGGTCGAAGACGTTCACGTTGATGTGCTGGCCTCCTGAAGGAGTAAAGTAGCCGTCAAGCAGACTCACGAGGTTGGCTGAGCGCATCTCAGGAGTCTTGCCGAGTGCTGAAGGAGCGATGGCGAAGGTGTAAGAGATGCCGTCGCGTGAGTGCTGGAAGGGAAGTTTGGCTACTGAAGCAAGAGCTGCAACGGCTCCCTTCACGTCGCGTGCGTTCATCGGGTTGGCACCCGGTGCGAACGGCACACCCTTCTCTCTTCCGTCAGGTGTGGCGCCTGTGTTACGGCCGTACACCACGTTGGAGGTGATGGTCAGAAGGCTCTGTGTCGGAATGGCGTCGCGGTATGTGCGATGCTGACGCAAATACTCCATAAACTTCTCTGTGATGGAAACGGCGATTTCGTCTGTCTCGTCATTATTGTTACCGAACGGTACGTACTCGCCCTCCTCTATCTTGTAGTCGACAGCCAGACCGCTCTCATCGCGGATAATGCGCACCTTGCAATGCTTCATCGCTGCGATTGAGTCAGCCACGATGGAGAGACCAGCGATACCCGTAGCACGTGTGCGCTCTACGTCGCCGTCGTGCAGAGCCATCTCGAATGCCTCATAGTCATACTTGTCGTGCATGTAGTGGATGATTTTGAGGGCGTTGACATAAGTCTTAGCCAACCATCTCATCATCTGCTCGAACTTAGGCATAAACTCCTCGTATGTGAGGTAGTCGCCCTCTACGGGAGCATACTGCGGAGCAATCTGCTCGCCCGACATCTCGTCGCGTCCGCCGTTGATGGCATAGAGCATACACTTGGCGAGGTTTGCACGAGCTCCGAAGAACTGCATCTGCTTACCGATTTTCATCGGCGATACACAGCATGCAATGCCGTAGTCGTCGCCGAGGTCAGCACGCATAAGGTCGTCGTTCTCATACTGGATGGCTGAGGTGTCGATGCTCACCTTGGCGCAGTAACGCTTCCAAGCCTCGGGGAGGTGCTCGCTCCAGAGAACCGTGAGGTTAGGCTCGGGCGAAGGACCCATATTATATAATGTATGGAGGAAGCGATAGTCGGTCTTCGTAACCATCGAGCGTCCGTCGATGCCCATACCGCCGATAGAAGCAGTAGCCCAGATCGGGTCGCCAGAGAAGAGGTCGTTATATTCCGGTGTGCGGAGGAAGCGCACGATGCGGAGCTTCATCACCATCTGGTCGATGAGTTCCTGTGCCTCGCTCTCTGTGAGCGTGCCGTTCTTGAGGTCGCGCTGGATGAAGATGTCGAGGAACGCACATACACGACCGAGCGACATGGCAGCTCCGTCCTGGTCCTTAACAGCTCCGAGATAACCGAAGTAAGTCCACTGTACAGCCTCCTTGGCGTTGCGTGCGGGCTTTGTAACGTCGAAACCGTACGAAGCACACATTCTCTCAAACTGCTTCAGAGCCTGTATCTGCTCAGAAACTTCCTCGCGATGACGAACTATCTCTTCTGTAAACTCCTGTATGTCGATGCGCTTGAAGTAACGCTTCTTCTCCTCGATGAGGTTAGTAGTTCCGTAGAGTGCCACACGACGATAGTCGCCGATGATACGTCCACGTCCGTAAGCGTCAGGCAGACCGGTGATGATGTGGGCATGACGTGCAGCCTTGATATCATCGTTGTATGCTGAGAACACGCCTTCGTTGTGTGTCTTGCGATACTTTGTGAAGATGGTCTTTGTTGCAGGATCGAGCTCATAGCCGTATGACTTGAGAGCCTTCTCCACCATACGTATGCCGCCCTTCGGGAAGATACCACGCTTAAGGGGCACATCGGTCTGCAAACCTACGACAACCTCGCTATCCTTGTCGATATAGCCGGCACCGTAGGTGTCGATGCTCTGCGGCAGCTTGGTCTCGGCGTCGTACACACCCTTCTCACGCTCTGTCTCGAACATGCCAGAAAGGATGTCCCACAAGTGCTGGGTACGCTCAGTCGGACCTTCAAGGAACGACTCGTCGCCCTCATACGGTTCATAATTAGACTGGATAAAATCACGCACATCGATTTCTCTCTTCCAATTGGAACCCTTGAAATCGGCTTGCAAATTTTGAAGAATCATAAATTTGTGTTTAAAAAATGAATATTATCTGTGTGTAATCTCGGTGCAAAGTTACATTTTTTCCATCACATATACAAGCTTATATTATCTAATTTCGAGGTTTCGCCGTCCAAGACAATATATTCTCATTGTTTTCAGTCTAATCAATATGAATCAAATAAATCACATTGATTTAAAAAAATCAAGGTATAATCTTTGATTTAGCAAAAGAAGAGTATTATCTTTGCATCAGTAATCATCAATTTTAAAATCTATGATAAAAGGCGTTATCACGGGAGATTTAGTAAACTCCACTAATATAGCTGCCAAATGGAGGCAAACAGTAATTTAATTGTTAATGACATCTACAGCATATTTTTCCTGCAAAGGGTCTATAGCCATCCACCTGCCCAATACCGGATCGTACTATCTTGCTTCATGATCCTGCATGTTCCATCCGTACATCATGTCAAGTTCCTTGCCTATGTACTTGTATTTGTTTCAGCTCACGCCACAGCGGTCGCCCATCAGAGCGCTGAAGGGGTAATAATGGTTCACCTCCTCGATGTTGCCGTTGCCTTCATCCACACTTGCGTAGCCGCCGTAGAAGAGGATGGTGGAAAGCCTGTCGTTGTCGTAAACGAGATTTGAACAGTAATGGTAGTATGTATTTGTTATCATGTTTATTTATACACTATGTTTCTAAATTTTTCTACTTGAAGAATTTTATAGTTAGAATCATAGCTATACGAAATCGCGCGATGATTGCACCATTTATTAGTTCCTATTTTTCTTCTCATCGAATATTCGTTCGTAAGGCATCTTGTATTTGGCTTTCAATTCCGATTCTTCGTTTATCTTTCTGTATAGCACACTTAAATTAATATACTTTGTTGCCGGCGTTTCCGTAATAAACTTCATCAGGACATTGTATGACCATGTGTCGTCATACGACATCAACGCCTTAGCCATTTTACTAGTGGAGAAGCCTACCATATAAGGTAATACATTGTCTTTTCTCGTCCAGCGATTGTCATTATAATTCTTGCATGACTCCTCCAACAATGGCTTGAATGCTTTGTCAGGGAAATAGCTGACAGCTATAAGCGCAATATCACACAAATAGTCGTTCTGATTCCATTCTTTCTCCACGTCAAGTGCGTCTTGACTATAATAATCCCAATATAAGGGTTTCTTTTTCAAGGCATCCATAATGACGGGAATATCTTCTTTACGACGAAACCGAGCCATATAAATCAAGGCATAATTGTTATATCCATCCATATAGTTGCGCTTGGCTATGGAATATAGTTTCTCTGAAAGAGGGGCATTACAGTAGAGCTTCCTGAAATAAAAGAACGAATAAATCTTTGGGGTGTTCAGCAATACGCTGTCCATCCTTAACGAATCGTTAACGTCCAACGATCCGTAATAAGGATAAAAATGCATAATGTCGAACATTGCCTCCATCATGGGTTTGTCATAGTAGGCTCTACCCTTTGAGTTATTGTATTCGTCATCATAAATAATAACGTTCCGCATGTCATGTATGTGACTGATAGCCACATCGCAACCCAATGACGGATTCTTCTCACGCAATATTCCGAACGCATACATTTTGACAAACGTTGAAGGATGGTTTTCGATGAAAAAAAGAAGTTCCTTCTCAGTCAGCGTTTTCTTCAGCTGCTCCCTACAGCGAAGTGCAACAGGAATCTGATACAAATATTCCGGATGATAATATACCACCCTGTCTGTTGCATACACTATTTTATCAAACAGTACATATTTATCCAGACTGGGAGCCATGACCCAGCAGATTATCATCGAACAAAATGATAATCCCAACAATATATACATGAAAATGTCGACCGCTTTTTTCATAAGGTATAGATTGGACTTTACATATTACGAATTTAGTGAAATTATGCATAGGGTGTGCGCGGGAAGCTGTTCTTTTAACAAAATTTGCACAAGAAAGAGGGGGCAACGACTCTGCATATGCCTTCTTACCTAAAAAACATGTCTTCATGTCTTCTTGTCTAAAAAAGTCTTCTTGTCCGCCATGCAAATATCGTACAAAGAGTAAAAAGCTGTTACAAAATAAAAATTGATTATAGAGTTCCGGATTGCTGTTTTTACGGTGTTTGCTGTGCAAACAGCACCCGAGCTTAACAATAGCGCCACTTTTACACTACAATAGTGACTTAATACAGATTTGCTTTACACGGTTTTAACAATTCAAAAACAGTGTAAGT
>OOCI01000494.1_pt1 | contig 37436 bp, 32 predicted proteins | sample 1671761 | NCBI WGS metagenome assembly OOCI01 (sample SAMN06348190, study PRJEB24527) | human gut metagenome | biome: human gut; feature: ankylosing spondylitis patient; material: feces | host: Homo sapiens | place: China | collected 2015-10
GATGGTCAGCAGGCATTGATAATTGCCCGGCGAACTTTCCAGTACCACGGCGGGTCGGAAACCGTCCTCCTGCATCTTCTTCAGGCTGTCGCGGGTCATGTCGTCGATAAGGATGTGATGCCGGTCATCAGATAGCGGCGTGTAGTAGATATTTTCACCCCGCTTCTGGAAACGCAACATCTCCGGTATGTGAGCCTCCAGTTCGTCCGGGGAAAAACCTCTGGTCATGCCGCCTTTTTTGTCCAGGATGAAGGTCTTTTTGCCGCCGTCCTCTTCCATCTTTATGCAGGTCACACGGTAGCGTTCCGCATTCACCGCATCCGCATACTTTCTGAAATTCGCAAGCTCCCGCATGGTTTCCACTCCCTTTTCCTGTCTTTCGGCAGGGGACGGGGCGTATCTTTTTTCCTCCCGTGCCGCCCGATACCGCCAGCGATTTGCCTCCTTTTCCATGCCTCGCGACCGCAGCCAGTTCTCAAAACGCGGCTTGCCGCCACGCGCATTTTTCCGGCCAGAACGCAAGGAACGCCGTTCCGCTCTCTGCTGCGCCATCAGGCAATGCCGGGCGATATTCAGAACCGGCAAACCATATTTCGCCAGGTGGGAAAGCGCCTTTTTCCTCTCGAACCTGTGCCGTTCCTTCATCCGGGCAAGCTCGGCATTACCTGCTGTTCCTGCCCTTTTCTGGCCTCCGACGAACTCTTCCTGATACATTTTCCATGCTTCCAGATTGACGGAGCTTACCGGCTCCGGGGCAATCTTTCCCAAGGCATCCGGGTACGTTCCTTCCTCAAACTCCCCCAGCCTTTTGCACAACTTTCCCATGCTGAACGCACGGTCTACGGAGGATGCCTTCACGGCCTTTTCCCCCACAAAAATGATGGCCCCGGAGCCTTTCTTCTCGAAACGCAAACCGACTTCCGCCAGTTTTTTGTGCAGTTCGGGCCACGATTGCGCGTCTTTTATGATGGAATACCCGCGCTCCTGCGCGATGCGCTGGGCGGATTTTTCGCCGGTGGCATGTTCAAAATCCAGCGCGGCCTGCTTCGGTTTTATTTCGCGGGCCGTCCTTCTTCGCGCCAGCTCGCCATTTTCCAGTACCGCATACATGGAGTTTTCTTCACTGGCCCATCCCTGCCTGCCTTCAATATGGGCCACGAGCTTGTGCGCCTCCTGAATGTCCAGTCCGTTGAAAGGAAGCACGACCTTTCCCGTTTCCGGGTCCGTCCTGTTGACCGCGATATGCAGATGATAATTGTCGGTGTCATAATGCACCCCATACACGGTCTGATGTCCGGTCAGCCTCATCTTTTCCAGAAACATGTCCACCACTTCCTCTACCTGTTCCCGTGTGGGCTGTTCCCCTTCCTGCCAGGAAAACATCCAGTGCTGCACCGGCATGTCGCTGTGAACAGACTCCCTTGCCAGAGCAATCATTTCCATCTTCTGACCGGTATGTGTTGCTGAAAGAAAACCTCTTCCGCCCGCGTATTCGATTTTCTCCCGTGGATTTCTGTTGTGGGGGAACCGGATGTAATCCACGAGGTCGCCTATCTGCCACGCCTTGGGCTTTTCAGCCTTCGTATTCCTGATTTTTTTGACAATCATGATGACACCGCAGCGAGATTTTCTGGATGGCCCAGACCAGATTCCGCAGGGCGTCCTCCTGCCGTTCCAGAATATCCGGGGGAGCTTTCGCCTGCCGAAGCGTCTCGAAATTGTGCTTGAGCAGGCCGCCGATCCGACGCAGTTCCGCAACTGTACTCAGGTCTGCATGAGCCACCAGCGGTCTGCCTCCGAAAAAACGCCGCCGCATGTATTCCGACAGGGACAGTCCGGCGATTTCCGCCTGCTCCATGAGGCGCGTTTTTTCTCTTTCGGTGACGCGGATCGTCACCCATTTCCGGGCGGCGCTCCGGCCGCCGTCTTCGGTCTTTCCGTCTTTCATGTCTTTTGCCTTTGGACTGCGAGAAGCGAAGCGCCGAGCGGTCCGGGAGTCCAGAGGGCGTCAGCCTTCTGGCAGGATGGGGTTGTGGTGTAGCACAACCCCCATCCTGCCACGAAGAACCCGCCTCGTGCAGTGGCCAAATTGTATATATGGAGAAATTTCTTGTATGCTGGCGGCACTCTTTCCCAAGGAGGAAATGCTATGGCCCAGAACGCGACAATCCGTCCTCAGCAGATAGAACGGGCAAGAAAACTGCTTCAGGATTTACCGGAGAAAGAAGACAGAAAAACACGCCCGGAAGCGGCGGAACTGCTGGAGAGGGATTTCAGAAAAGCAAAGGAAAAAGGCTACAATCCCAGAGAACTGAGCCAGATGCTCAAGAACGAGGGCATCATCATTCCAGCTTATCTCATAAAACGATTTTTTGCGGAAAACGAGAATGCTTCCGTCCCTCAGAAAAAGGAGACGACACCTGTGGAAAAACAAGTCCCGAAAAAAGCATCTTTTATTGTCCCCGATACTTCAGACGAGGAACTGTAACATGAACATGCCCATCTTTTATGTTGGAGGAAGCAAAGGCGGCGTCGGCAAGAGCAAGCTGGCCTTCGCCCTGATTGACTACCTGCTCGATGATGGAAAACAGGTGCTTCTGCTGGAAAGCGACACCTCGAATCCCGATGTGTACAAGGCCCATCATCAGCATGAAAACGGTATGCTGGTCTGCAAGGAAATAGACCTGGATATTTCAGACGGGTGGATAGAGCTGGTCAATGCGGCTGACGAATTTCCCGACCATTGTCTGGTGATAAATTCCGCAGCCCGGAGCAATACCGGCATTGCCAAATACGGCTCGACTCTGCGTGAAACACTGGCGGAGCTGAATCGAAATCTTGTTACATTCTGGGTCATCAACCGGCAACGGGATTCCGTCGAATTGCTGCGCGGTTTCCTGAATGTCTTTCCCGATGCGCTGATTCATGTCTGCCGGAATCTGTACTTCGGAAGTCCGGAAAAATTCGAGCTGTATAACCGGTCAAAGTCCAGAGAGATTATCGAACGCAAAGGTCGGACGCTGGATTTTTCCGATCTGGGGGACAGAGTGGCCGACAAACTGTATTCCGGCAGAATGCCCATCAAAAAGGCTCTGGAGGAACTGCCCATCGGAGATCGCGCTGAACTGCGCCGCTGGAAAAATGCCTGCGCGGAAATGTTCCGTACAGCTCTCAATGAGGTGTAGTCATGGATAAGGAAACCACGGCCATTCTGGAAAAACTGCTGGAGCGGAAACTCGAAAACGGAGAGAAAGAACGCCTGCAACGGATACAGGATACTCTGCGCATCGGCCCGAATGACGCGCTCTGGGCTATTATCGCGGCTATGGAATATCCGCGCATTTATTATGAGGAAATACCGGAGAAAATCCGCGCCGTCACAGCCGGAATTTTTGAGGACATTGCCAAGGCTTCGGAAAAAGAGGTCGCGCTGGCGCAGAGCCGTCTGACGGAAAGCGTAGTGAAACAGGCGGAAAGTCTGTCCCGAAAATATCATATCCATATATGGATGACATGGGGAGCCGCCGCATCTTTTTTACTGCTGCTCTACGGAAGTCTCCTGCTGTGGGTCGGATTCCGGCTCGGTTCGGGGCAGGTGCAGCCGCCCGCCCTGTTACGGATGCCTGCGGGAATCATTCTGGCCGCAATCTGCCTCTGCTGCGGCATCTTTTTCGGGATGCTCGCCGCAAAAAAATTCTCCGAAGAAAATCGGGGCTGGCGTAAATTTCTGCTGGCGGCAATCGCCTGCATCGCGCCGGGAGGATGTATCATCGCATTGACTTTGGTATAATGTTCCCTCTTGTCTCATACATAAAAAAAATGCCGTGTGATAAAAATCTTCACACGGCATTCTCTTTTTTATCAAGAGTGAATACAAGCAAAAAACTTTCACGACAAGAGCATTTATGGAATCAGATTCAAAAATATTTTCTTTTTTCCTTAATACGCTCTATGTTACCGGAATAAAACCTTCAATAGCGTATACTTTCAGCAAGTATACAACAATTCAACAGGATAGGAGAAAAACATGACACAGGCCGTCCTTCTTTTCCCATGTGGAACCGGCGCAAACACCCCAATGCGGCTCATACGAGATTGCCGTAGTTTTATGGTCCATCGTCAATCTTTTATCAGGAGAACGCCGCATGGTTCGCCGCCGTCCGTCAGTTTCCTCCACAAGCTCGCCGTCTTTGCCGGTCAAAAGGAACAGCGGGCAACCGGAGCGCAACACCTTCAAGCTTGATGGTTTTGTTTCATCTGTCTATCTGCCGCATATCCGGTTGCGCAAGCGGAGCTGGAGCGTGGATGAGCGCATTGCGCGGCAACATCTGTCCCCGACGTTCGGAGCGCGGGAACTTGCCGACATACAACGCCACGAAGTGGAAGACTGGTTGCACGGGCTGTCGTCCAGCGGTTTGGCTCCGGCCACCTGCAACCGTATTCTGGCGGTCTTCAAGACAATCTGTTCTCTGGCCGTAATGCGTGGCCTTCTGCTCGCGGGACAATCTCCGTGCGCGGGCGTCTCGCCCTTCAAAATCCACACTCAACGGGAGCGCTATCTCTCGCGGGATGAGGCACAACGGCTCATGCGGGCGCTGGAAAAAAGCGACCGGCCGGAAGCCTTTGCCATCCGCCTGCTTTTGCTGACCGGGGCGCGCAAGAGCGAAATCCTCAAGGCACGATGGGAATACGTTCGGCTGGATTTGCGGCTGCTCATCGTGCCGCTTTCCAAGTCCGGCAAGCCGCGCCATATCCCGCTGTCCGACGAGGCCATAGCGGTCATTCGCACCATTCCACGCCAGCCAGGCAATCCGTGGCTGTTTCCCGGCCATGCTCCGGGAAAGCCCCTCAGTGACCTCTATCTGTTCTGGAACAGGCTGCGGTGCAGCATGGGGCTTGCGGATGTGCGTATCCACGACTTAAGGCACCCGTATGTCAAGCACACGACAAAAAAATATAATTCTGAAAAGCAGAAAACCCAAGCTACCAAGATGAATTTGATAGCCTGGGTTTTCCGTTTTTGTACCTTCAATTATTCAAAGAGGTCATGGACTTTGTAGATAATCTCAATGCGGTTGTCGGGGAATACATACACCTTTTCAATCAGCAGATCGGTCAGCTCAGAGGTCAGCACATCCGCTTCTGCAATCGAGTGAACGATTTCTTGTCGGCTGCTTTGGCGGGCCTGTTCTTCTCGCTTCAGCTTTGCCTGGGCGGTGACAGCAGCATAGGCATTTTTGACTTTCAGTATTTCTGCGTCATAAACTGCTTTCTCCGATTTATATGTGTCCAGCTCGATCTGCCCCAAGAGATACCGTTCAAAGAGAGCTTGCTTCTGGTCCTTCAGAGCTTCCAGTTGCTTCTCATACTCAGAGCATTTGGCAGCGGTAGCCTCCAGGTGAATGGTGCCGTCTTTATGTACGGGCAGCAGGATTTCCAGCTGCTTTTTCAAAGTGAGGAGGACGGCTTCTTCCAGCCCAGCAACATCTGCCCGGACATCGCGGCAGCGGCTGTTCACATCAGCGGTAGAATGGCGGCACATATAAAACGGTCTCTTTTGGGCGATGCGGGAAAGTGCATGATCGCAGCAGCCACAATAGACCTTGCCTTTTAGTGGGTACTCCCTGGTTTTCTTGGTCGGCAAGGAGAATCGGCGCTGCACAGCCTGCACCTTTTCAAATAGTTCTTTGTCAACGATTGCCGGATGATGGTCGGGAATAATGAACCATTTGTCCCGGTCCTTCTTGCGGCTCCGTGTGCTGCCCACTTCAATGACTGCACGACGCCCGATGACATAGGAGCCGATATAGCGTTCGTCCTCCAGGATACGGAGAACCGTAGAACTGCTCCAGCGTCCGCGGGAGCGGGAGACATCGTGGTACTGCTGCCCATGCGCTGCTTTGTATTCTCCGGGGGTCGGTATGCCTCGCTTAAAGAGTTCCCTGGTAACGGCTGCCGCTCCAATTCCGGTTGCGGCAAGTTGGAAAATGAGCTGTACCACAGCAGCGGTTTCCGGGTTCGGTTCCATTCTGCCATTGGCGCTTTTGCGATACCCGTAAGGGCAAACTTTGCTCTGGTATTCACCGCGCTGCATTTTGGCGTACTTGGCGCTTTTGGTCTTGATGGACATATCCCGGCTGTAATACTCGCTGATTAGATACTTGAAAGCCACATCCATACCGCCGGTATCGCCCTTGTGTTGATCGCTGTCAAAATCATCGTTGATGGAAATGAACCGGGTGTGAAACAGCGGGAACACACGCTCAATGAAATAGCCAGTCTCAATGCTGTTTCGTCCAAACCGGGAAAAGTCTTTTACGATGATGCAGTCGATCTTATTGGCCCGCACCATCTCAATCAGCTCTTGGACTTTGGGACGCTCAAAGTTGGTCCCGCTATACCCGTTGTCGATAAATTCAAGGATTTCTGCATGGGCGGACTCCGGCATGGAAGAAACAAATTCGTTCAGCGCAAGGTGCTGGTTTTCAATGCTCATACTGTCGTATTTATAATCCTCCAGGGAAAGGCGGATATAAAGGGCAATCACATATTTCTGCACTGGCTCAGCACCTCCTCACAATGCTCAAATTCACTTTGGAAACGGAAACGAACCGTAATCCGCTTTTCTCTTGAGACCTCTACACGGTAAATCAGGCGGTCAATCAGGGCTGCCGTCAGTTGGCGATCTTCCTTGATATGCTGTGCATCCTGGGACAGCATTTTATACTGTTCCAGCTGCTTGGCGAGAATCGCAAGCCCTGCTTTCAGCTGCTCGATTTCTTCGCTGATCGCCTCGATTTTGGATTCGTACTTCTCTTTGAAGGTAAAATACTCGTCTTTTGACAGATGGTTCTGGATCAGTCCCTCATACAATCCACGCTGGTAGGTACGCAGCTGCTGGATTTCCTGCTTTCGGCTGAAGATTTTAGCCTGTATGTTTTTCTGCTCCTCGGCTTCTTTGGTGAGGTTTTCCAGACCGAGAGAGTATTGCCCCAGCGTGGTATCAAGCTGTTCCTGTATCATATCGGCCAGGGCGTCCAGCAGCTCTTTTTCAAAGATAAATGCACCAGGACAAACGCCCTTTTTGATACGGTTGTTGCTGATACAGTGGTAGACATATACCTCCTGTGACTTTCTGCGGACGCATTTTTGTCGGTGAAGGCTGCGTCCGCAGTGGGCGCAGAAGATTTTGCCTCTCAAAAGATTAGGAGACCAGGAATGTATCTCCCTGTCTTTTGCCTGCTGTGCAGCCTGGTCCAGTGCTTTTTGAACAGCGGCAAACAGCTCCCGGCTGATAATAGCTTCATGGGTGCCGCGTACCGTTGTCCATTCATCGGCGCTGGCTCTGACCTGCTTGTGGTCGATGATTTTAGATACCCCTTGCACCAGATCTCCGGTATAAACTTCTGCGCGAAGAATTTTGGAAACGGTGCGGGTTTGCCAATGCCCATTGCCCACCAAATTCTCATGGGTGATCTCTCCCAAGGTTCTCTTGTAGTGGCTGGGAGAGAGATACCCGGCCTCGTTCAATCGTACTGCTATGGTGTTTAATCCTGCGCCCTCGGCGGCCCATTGGAACATGGTTTTGACTACCTCGGCAGCCGCCGGGTCAACAATCAGCTGGTGGCAGTTATCAGGAGCTTTCAAATATCCATAGGGTGTACGCCCGCCAACATACTTGCCGTCTTTCATGGCCTGCCGCTGCTGGGCTTTGATTTTCCTGGCAATATCCATCGCATAGGCTTCGTTAATCATGTTCCGCAGCGGAATGATGATACCATCATGGGCATTATCCGGGGAAGAAGAATCGTAGCGGTCATTCACGGCAATAAACCGGACTTTCTGCATAGGAAAGTAACGCTCGATATAGTAGCCGGTGTCTATGACATTTCGCCCCAGGCGGGAGAGGTCCTTTACAATGACGCAGTTGATAAGACCCGCTTCAATATCGGAGAGCATCTGCTGGAAACCGGGGCGGTGGAAGTTCGTACCCGTTGCGCCATTGTCAATATAGGTCTGTACCACAACAATCTCCGGGTTCTGCTCCAGATACCGGGCGATAATCAGCTGCTGGGTTTCGATAGAGGCGGTGTGAGTATGCTTATCCTCAACGGAAAGCCGCACATAAATTCCGGCGCGGCAAGAGGTATCCATCTCCGGCGCAGGAAGCACCACAGTTTCTTTTCTGCTTTTTCTTGCCACAAATCATCCCACCTTTCTTTGGCTTGTTTGCTCTGCCAGCTGAATCAGCTGGATCGCTTTCTGGTATTCATCCTGGTATGTAAAGGTGATCTCCAATTCCTTTTTCCCAATCACCTTGATGCTCTGTATCATGTGAACCACAGCTTTGCGGTCCAGGGTCTCCATCGTAGAAAACTGTGTGAAGTGGGAAATCCAGCGGTTCCGTTCACTCCGGTTCTCCAGAACATCAGCCAGCTTTTCCTTTAAGACCCGAATGCTCTCTTTTGCATTTTCCGCAATCCTCGTGTATCTGGCCTTATAGTCGGTATATTCCTCTTTGCTGATGGTGCCGCTAATCAGGCTTTCATACAGTCGGGCCTTAAATTCAAGCGCCTGTTCCACCTGCTGCTCATTGGCGGCGATGTGGGAGGCGTATTCATTGGCAAGCGCCTGATTGATGCTGCTCTGGTCGATACCGTCCAGGATAGCTTGCAGACAGCTCACATTGTCGATGTAGCCTTTCAGACTGTTCTTGACGCACTCTACAAGATCACTTTCCTTGAGCATTACCGGGTTGGCGCAGCCATGCTTTTTCCCGGTGGGGCAATAATAATAGTGGTATTCCTTGCCCTTGACCCGGTTCGTTTTCCGCGTCATGCGGCTCCCACAGCAGCCGCAGATCAAAACGCCGGAAAACAGATACACCGTATCCTGTTTGGGAGAAGTCCGGGTATCCAGTCTGCGGATACGCTGGACCAACTCAAAATCCTGCTTGGCAATCAGCGGCTCATGGGCGTCAGAAACGCGAATCCATTCAGAGGATGGCCGCTGCTCCATCTGCTTGATTTTGTAGTGTGGGGTGCCTTGCTTCCCCTGTACCAATGTGCCGATGTAGGTTTCATCCTGCAAAATGCGGATGATCGTTGTAGCAGACCATTTGCAATCCTCTTTGTCGGCATAGCCGTGTTTGGCATAGGGGAAACCATTGTTTTTCTTATAGGCCAGGGGGGAGAGGATGCCCATTTCGTTCAGCACGGTGGCGATCCGCAGGGCGCTTGTCCCATCCAGGCGCATACGGAAGATGTCCCGGACAACGCGGGAAGCATACGGGTCAGGTACAAGAAGATTTTTGTTTTCCTCGGATTTCATATAGCCGTAAACGGGAAAGGCTCCAACAAAATCTCCGTTACGCCGTTTTATATCCAAAGAGGTACGGGTCTTGATGGAAATGTCCCGGCAGTAGGCTTCGTTCATAATGTTCTTGACGGATACGGTCAGATCGTCACCGCTGCCTTCATGGGCGGTGTCGATGTTGTCCGTGATGGCAATAAAACGGACCCCATAAGTGGGGAACACCCGACGCAGGTAGCGTCCGGTTTCGATGTACTCTCGTCCCAGGCGGGAGAGGTCCTTCACAATGACGCAGTTGATCTTGCCATCGGTGATGTCCTGCATCATTTCCTTAAACGCCGGACGGTCAAAAATGATACCGCTGTAACCATCGTCGATTTTTTCGGATACGATTTGAATGTCCGGGTTTCGTTCAATGAAGTTCTCAATTAGCTTCCGCTGGTTGGTAACGCTGTCGCTCTCGCTGGAGCGATCATCTGTGTAAGACAGACGAATGTAAGCTGTTGCCTGATATTTTGGCATGAAAAAGCACTCCTTTCCTCCCGGAAGCTCCCGCAAGAAAAGAGTGGATTTTGAGGTTTTCAGTTTTCATCCTTTTCCATGCACATCGTAACACGCTTTTGGAAAAAGAGCGAGGATGTCGATTACCTTAAAATCCCTTGCAGGCATTCCTCCAATGTGACTCCGTTGCTAGCAAATGCGGCGTTTACTACAAAATCGCCGCAGCGAAAGCGATAGGGGTTTTTGATCTGGTGAAGAAAGGCCGCGATCCGTTCCTCTTTGGGGAGGTCTTTGTCTACCGTGACTTCACGGATGTCAACCAATTCATCGGTTGATGTTTGTGTTAGCTGGCTCATAAGGGTTCTCCTTTCTTTGAAGTCGGTTTCAAAATCACATGAATGAGCTGGCAACCAGAGCTGCCAGCTCATGGTATCTGACTTTGAAAAGAAAGGACTGCACCCAAATGATGCCTTGTTGTTGCTAACAGCAAATGGACGCAGCCTTTCAGATTATATCCGTTGCTTTCGTCACATTTGCCACGCGCCCCTGACGATAGGGGCATTCCTGGTCTCCGCTGGCGCGGCTGTCATAACTCCGCAGCGTCGTTTTACTCGTGCGCCGCAGGGTTCCCCCCAAGTCTTTAGGAGGCCGTGAGGAAGTATCTTTAAGCCCCCATGCAGTCACCGCGACCCGAAGTGCCACCTCCGGGTTTCAGGCTTGCGTTGATCGCTCAGGACAGCCGGTTCATCACCTCCTTGGCTTGTCCTTCCTGGCGGCGCGCCTGATTCGCTCGTACATGGGCTATGTACCAGAAATGCCGTCTATTCGGTTGTCAAAGAACAGAGAAGAAAAAACTCCTTCTTGACAACCATGACAAAAATAGGTGATTTGTCCTGTCTGGTAATGCGATTTTTTTGAAAATATTTTTGGTCTTGCCGCCTTACAAGGAGTTTAGTGAAGAGCAAGTACCCAGCAAGCAAAATAAAATAGGTACTATCGTACTTAAAAACACCTTTTATAAGGTTCTTCCGACAGGAAAATGGGCACGATAAAATATTATTAAGGAGACGATAGTACCTATGGAACTGTTAAAAGAATTGGGACGAAGGATACAAAAAGCGCGTAAGGAAAAAGGACTGACGCAACAGGAACTCGCAGATCAGAGCCATTTTTCGCTGAAGCACGTTCAAAGCTGTGAAAGAGGGGTAAAGAACCCTTCCTTTGAGGTTCTGCGTGCTTTTTGCAAAGTCTTGAATTTGTCCTTGGATTCCCTGATGAATCTCGATTTGCCAGAAGATGAGCAAGCCGCCAACGATATGCGGCAGCTTTACCTTTCGTGCCCTCCGGCTGCCAGAAAAGTGCTGTTAAACTCGACCCGCGCGTTGGCTGATGAGCTGAAAGAGATGGTACAGACAGCTGGGGTTGATCCAGATGAACATTTAGAGGATAAGTAAGCTGGTGGAGGAATAACAATCCTCCACCAGCTCAGCCTGTCGAGAAACCCGGTCTACCTATATAAGTAGGCCGGGTTTCCGGCGTAAAGCAAAAGAAAGAGTCGAGATAAGAAGGAAGGAGAGTTCTCCTTCCACAGCCATCTGGCCAGCTTTTTCAGATTCATGGCAGCAAATTTAAGCTTCACCCAGTTTGTTACCTGGGTCAAGCCTCTGTATTGAGTATAGCGCATGGCGTGTTTTTCCTTGGCGTCGGCAAAGACCCGTTCAATGGTCTCCTTGCGCCGCTTGTACAGGTCCTTGTACTTTGGGGTGTAGCGGGCGTCGTCGGCCAATTCTTCATAATCCTTCCAGATATGCCGCTGTACTGTTTTGACACAATCTTTGGAATGGGTGCACAGGTGTCGGGTGGGGCAGCCGGCACAGATCTTCGGGTCGCTTCGGTACTCCCGGTATCCGTCCCGGTTGGTGGTCCGGTATGCCAGCACCTGGTATTCCGGGCAGAGCACACAGTCATAATGCTCGTCATACACATACTTCCACCACTGGTGACCGCCCTTCAGGGTCTGCGGACGCTTATAGGCTGTGGATAAAACACGGCCATCTTCAAATACCTTTTTACAGATATGCGGCGTTTTGTAGGCGGAATCGGCAACAATCGTCTCTACTTCCGGAAATGCTTCTGTCACCCGGTCATAGACCTCATCAAAAGCCACACTGTCATGCACATTCCCCGGGGTAACGACGGTCTCCAGCACAAATCCATGCTTATCGCAGGCCGTGTGGGCCTCATAGGCAAACTGCCGCTTGTGGTCTCCCTTCACAAACAAGCCGCTGTCCGGATCCGTTACACTCCGGGTCACCGTACGCTTCTTTTCCTTCTTCCGCCGGGCCAGCTTCTTTTTGGAGGTGTTGTCCCGGCGTTTCTTTGCTGGGGCCGGAGGTTCGTCATCATCGTCAAAGGGCTTCTTTCCGTGGGCCTCCCGGTCTGCGTTTACCTCTTCCATCAGTTCCTTGGCGTAGTGCTTGGATGCGGCAGGAACCTGCGCCTTCACCTGCTTTTTCGTGTTGGCGTTGGCCTTGATGTGCGTGCCATCTATGAATACCGCCTTGGGGGAAAGGTATCCCGCCTCCGCCACTTCCTCCAGGATCCAACGAAAGACCTGGTCTACCGTTTCCTCGGTAAACCGGTGCCGGAAGTTATAGCTCACCGTGGAAAAATGGGGCGTTTCATCCTGTAAGGTGTACCCCAGAAACCAGCGGTAATAAATGCTGCCGCTTACTTCCTCCGCTGTCCGCCGCAGAGACGGCAATCCGTACAGATGCTGGATCAGCACCATTTTGAACAGCACCACAGGGTCTATGCTGGGTCTGCCATTGTCCTCACAGTATAACGGCTCCACCTTTTCATATAAACGGTTAAAGTCCACTGCCTTATCTATCTTCCGCAGCAGGTGCTCCTTTGGCACCAGGCTGTCTATCCCCACGATCTCCACTACATCCCGATCCATTTTTCCTCGTTTCAGCATCTTTCTCACCACCACTTCCATTATATCTTATACATGCGAAAATGCCCAGCTTTTGCTGGACTTTTTCGACAGACTGAGGCTCCTGTTTCAGACAGGAGCCTTTTGGTTTGCATGGACCGGCGCGTGCCGCGGACCGGTGGGGAGACGGGACACGCGGGACGCTGTCCGGTCAGGGGCTAGAACACAGGGTTATTTGTACATCGCCATGTACGGGCCGTGGGCATCGATCAGCTCGTCGCACATTTTCACGATGTCGTCGATCGAGAGCTCGGCGGCCGTGTGCGGGTCGAGCATTGCGGCGCGGTAAATGTCCTCGCGTTTGCGCGTGCGCGCGGCCTCGATCGTCATGAGCTGCACATTGATGTTCGTCATGTTCATCGCGGCGAGCTGCACCGGCAGGCGGCCGACGTGGCAAGGGTTGACGCCCATTCGGTCGATCAGGCACGGCACCTCGACGCACGCGTCGGCGGGCAGATTGTCGATCAGGCCCGCGTTCAGCACATTGCCGCCGATCTTGTACGGCACGCCGGTGAGGATGGCCTCCATGATGTATGAGGCGTATTCCTCGGAGCGCGAATGGCTGACCTGGCCGTCCTGCAGAATCGAGGCCTTTTCTTCCTTCCAGCCCTTGATCTGGTTGACGCAGCGGCGCGGGTACTCGTCGAGCGGGATGTTGTACGCATCGATCAGCTCCGGGTATCTGGATTTGATGAACAGCGGGTTGTATTCGGCGTTGTGCTCGCTCGACTCGGTGCAGTAATAGCCGAGGCGGCGGATATACTCGTAGCGCACCATATCCTTGTGCTTTTCCGCAGCGTTTTTCTCCGCGGCACGGCGGCGGATCTCGGGATACAGGTCGTTGCCGTCCTTGTCCGTGATCTGCAGGAGCCACGCCATGTGGTTGATGCCGGCGATGAGCTCGCGGCGGCCCTCGAGCTTATCCTCCATGCCGAGGCCCTTCAGCAGGTCGCGCGAGCAGGTCTGCACGCTGTGGCAGAGGCCGACGGTCTTCACATTCGTGTAGCGCTGCATATAGCCGGAAAGCATCGCCATCGGGTTCGTGTAGTTGAGGAACCACGCGTCGGGGCAGACCGCCTCGATGTCGCGGGCGAAGTCCTCGAGCACCGGTATCGTGCGCAGGGCGCGCATGACGCCGCCGATGCCGAGCGTGTCGGCGATCGTCTGGCGCAGGCCGTACTTCTTCGGGATCTCGAAGTCGATGACGGTGCAGGGCTCGTAGAAGCCGACCTGGATCGCGTTGACGACAAAGTCCGCGCCGCGCAGCGCCTCCCTGCGGTTTTCAACGCCGCAGTAGGTCTTGAGCGTGGCCCGGTCCTGGTTTGTGTTGTGGTTGATGGCGCTGAGGATGATGTAGGATTCCTCAAGGCGTTCCGCGTCGATGTCGTAAAGCGCGATTTCGCTTTCGCAGAGCGCGGGCGTACACATGCAGTCGCCGAGCACATTGCGCGCAAAGACCGTGCTGCCGGCGCCCATAAAGGTGATTTTTGGCATAGCGATTCCATCCTTTCCCTAAAAAGATCGTGATTCGTAAAATCTTTTTGTGTCTTTATTATAGTTGGGGAACGCGCGCGTTCTCAATAGCTTTTGTTTCGGAAAATTGTTGTTTTGTTGTATTTTTGCCGGAAGTATGGTATACTGGAAAAAACGCAGGAGGGAAGAACATGAACGCCATCAAGCACCGCGCTGAAAACCTGAACAACGGCGGGTCCGTGACCGTCTATTACTGCGGCTATGAGAAATGCGAAAGCGGGCACTTCTGGGGGCCGGCCGTGCGCAACCAGTATCTGCTGCACTATGTGATTTCCGGCTGCGGCACGTATGTGGTCGGCGGGGAAACGTATACGCTGCACGCGGGCTCCTGCTTTCTGATCCGCCCCGGGGAGCGCACGCTGTACACCGCGGACCGCAAAGACCCGTGGGAATACATGTGGGTGGCGTTCGACGGCTTCGACGTGCTCGAGATCCTGCGGCGCACCGGCCTTGTGAACCGGTGCGTCGTCGCGGTCGAAAACGGCGAGGAGTTCGCGCGCTATCTGCGCGAGATGATCGAGGAGTTCAGCGGCGGCAGCCTGTTCAAGGTGATGAGCTGCTTTTACGGCGCGATGTCCGTGCTGGAGAAATCGGCGCACGGCGGCACCTATACGCGCGAGCACGAGTATGTGAACAAGGCGATCGGCTACATCAAGAGCAATTACGGCTACCCGATTCAGGTCAGCGACCTCGCCCGGTACATCGGCATCGACCGCACGTACCTTTACCGCATCTTCTTCGCCTCGGAGAGCATGTCGCCGAAGCAGTACCTGATGCAGGTGCGCATCAACGCCGCCAAAAAGATGCTCCTGAGCGGCGCGTACACCGTGGGGGAAACCGCGCTGTCCTGCGACTTTTCGGACGCCTCCTCCTTCTGCAGCCGCTTCAAGCGCTGCACCGGCATGACGCCGAAGGCGTTTATTCTGAACAGTCGGAGTTCGTCCCAAAGTAGCGTGGAAGGGGAATGACGATGTGTGAATTTAGTAGTCCGCAAATTCCAATAACGGATATTGAGAAGGCCATGGAACGGATCGGAAGTCCGGTGAGAGAACTTCGCCGCTTGGATGCGGGGGATGACAGCGAAGTGCTGCTTTGCAATGGGCTGTTTGTCATCAAAATCCCCAAACGGCCATCTGTGCGCGTGACACAGCAAAGAGAATTTGCAGTATACTCCTTTCTCAAACAGTATGATTTACCTGCTTTGATTCCGGAAGTGATTTTTCAATGCAATGAATTTAATGTTATGTCGTTTATCCCCGGAGAAAACTTTGGCTTTCAAGAATATGCCTTGCTTTCAGAAAAGGAAAAAGAAGCGCTTGCTTCAGATATGGCGATATTTTTGCGGAGATTGCATGGTATATCGGTGCCGCTTTCAGAGAAACCGTTCTGTCAAATCTTCGAAGATAAACGCAAAAGATATTTGGAAGACCAAGAACAGCTGCTTGAAGTGCTCGAAAACCGAAAACTCTTGAATGCACCACTCCAGAAAAATATCCAGACGATATATGAGCATATCGGTCAGAATCAGGAACTGTTTGACTATGCGGCCTGTTTAGTTCACAATGATTTTAGCTCTTCCAATATGGTGTTCAGACATAATCGTCTGTATGGCGTGATCGATTTTGGAGATGTAATTGTCGGTGATCCGGACAATGATTTTTTATGCCTTCTGGATTGCAGCATGGATGACTTTGGGAAAGATTTCGGGCGAAAGGTTTTAAGACATTATGGCCATCGGAATCCACAATTAGCAGAAAGAAAAGCAGAAATCAATGATGCTTACTGGCCGATACAACAAGTCCTGCTTGGTGTTCAGAGAGAAGATCGGTCGCTTTTCTGTAAGGGATACCGTGATCTTCTGACCGTAGATCCAGATGCCTTCATTTTATAAAAAACACAGCAAGGATCCTTGCTGTCAGCCTGTAGAAAAACCTGCTCCGGCAATTAAGCCAGAGCAGGTTTTTTGCTTGGAAACGAAAGCGGAAACGGAAAAAGCATCAAAACAACAGCTACACTTTTCCCCCATCCTGTTCGTTTTCCGCCATCCGGCGCCGGATGGCGGCCATTCCATTTCCAAATGGCCAGCTTTTTCAGATTCATGGCAGCAAATTTAAGCTTCACCCAGTTTGTCACCTGGGCCAAGCCTCTGTACTGCGTGTAACGCATCCCGTGTTTTTCCTTCGCATCGGCAAACACACGCTCAATCTTCTCTTTTCGCAGCCGGTACAGTTCTTTGTACACCGCCATATGCCGGACATGCTCTGCCATCTCCACATAGTCCTGCCAGACATGGCGCAGTACGGTTTTCTCGCACTTGGCGTTCTCGGTGCACATCCCTCTGGTGGGACAGGTCTTGCAAAGATAGCCTCGGCTCTTGTATTCCCGGTAGCCCTCCCGGTTTGTGGTGGAATAATGCAGCGCACGGTATTCCGGACAGATCACATCGTCAAAGTATTCGTCATACACATAGGCCCACCAGGGGTGGCCGTTTCCTTTGGTCTTGGGGCGGGTATAGCAGGTGGAAAGAACGCGGCCGCTGTCGAAGATTCTCTTGCAGATCCAGGGGGTTTTGTAGGCGCTGTCCGCCACCACGGTTTTGTGCTCGGGGTAATACTGGCATACTTCATCGTACAGAGGATCAAAGGCTACACTGTCGTGGATATTGCCGGGAGTGACGTGAACACCAACAACAAAATTGTGCTTGTCACATGCTGTGTGCGCTTCGTAGGCAAAGCACTTTTTGTGCTCCCCCTTGTGGAATACACCGCTTTCCGGGTCGGTGGTGGACACCACCGTTTCCTTCTCCTCCGGCGGCTTTTTGTCGCTGTCATCCGAGAAAGGTTTCTTGCCGTGTTCCTCCCGGTCTTTGTTTACCTCATTGAACAGTTCCCTCGCATACCGCTTTGCCTGCTTGGGGGCCGCCTTTTTGGCCTGCTTTTTCAGATTAGCACTTGCCTTAATGTGGGTTCCGTCCACAAAAATCGCTTCTGTGTCCAGATATCCTTCCTCTGCCGCGGCTTTCAACACCCAGCGGAACACATATTCCACCGTGGCGTGGTTGAATCGGTGCTTGAAGTTGTAACTCACTGTGGAGAAGTGCGGTACCGCTTCATTCAGCGGATATCCAATGAACCACCGGTATGCCAGATTCATGCTCACTTCCTCCAGGGTTCGGCGTAGGGAAGAAATTCCATAGATATGCTGGATCAGCACGATCTTGAACAGCACCACCGGGTCAACGCTGGGCCGGCCGTTGTCCTCGCAGTACAGATCCTCCACAAATTCGTAGATTTTCTTGAAGTCGATGGCGTCGTCGATTTTCCGCAGCAAGTGATCCTGCGGGACCATGTTCTCCAAACTTACAAATTCCAGCTGCTCTCGATTTTCTGCGTTCTTTACCAGCATTTTTATCACCCTACACCATTATACCGCATTTTCTCTCTCAATACGAGAAAAAAGGCCACCAAAAGGTGACCTTTTTCGACAGGCTGAGCTGGTGGAGGAATAACAATCCTCCACCAGCTATTTTTTTGCCACTATGCGGCGGTCATATTATCGGGCCATTCCCAGCAGACGCGCCAGTTTCTTCAGTCCGCGCCGGATGCTGTCCCACACGCGGCGGCGGTCCGCGCCCTCGATCCGGGCAATCTCGGCCACGGTCATGCCCAGGTAGAACCTGGCGTAGATACGTCGGGCCTGGATGGCAGGCAGCTGTATCAGCGCGGCGTACACTTCCTCCCGTAGCTGCTTCTGCTCCAAGATTTCCTCCGGGGTGAGCGGCCGGTTGAGGGCATCGTTTTCAATGCCATCCTCCCGGTTCAGAGAGTAATGGGCCTTGTGCCGGAACTTCCGGCGCTCGTAGGCAGCATCGTCCTGCTCCTGGCCCCGGATCGCCGCCAGCACTTCCTCGGCCACGTCCACAAAGACATCGGTTTTATACACATCGGGATACAGTTCCCGAAGATTGATCTTCTGCATTATGTACCTCCATTTCGATTCACAGGTTGATGAGTGAACCGAAATGAAGGCGGTGAGCGGCACCTTTCGGGGAAATTCCCGAAAAAACGACAAGCAAAAGCGCCAGCATCCGAAGAACGGCGGCTGGCGCTGCTAAAATAGGACTTATGACACTTATAGACCAGCCACGATAGTGCCTGTTTATAAGCAGATGGAGGTTGATTGACGGTCAGGCTTTTTTTGACAGGTAAATCCCTGCCGAATCATGTCGAAACAGTCTTTGTTTCACGGCGGCTCCCTCCTAAAGCCGCCGTATCAGCGTATGGGCGTCACTCCTTTGTCGAGGGCATAAGGAACGGCGGCCTTGATTTAACAAAACCGCCGCAATACTCTGAAAATTCATTATGAGCGCACGAAGCTACCTGCCCTGCAACGGTTTTTTTCTTTCCCCGTCTGGCGGGGCAGGATAGCTTGGCGTATTTAGTTTAGTCTTGCTCCTGTGCAGCTGCCTCCTTTAGCCGCGAAAAGCTCTCGTCGCTAATGATGTGTTCAATCCGGCAGGCGTCGGCCTCCGCAGTTTCAGGGTCAACGCCCGCTGCGATAAGCTGCTCAGTGAAAAAACAATGGCGCTCGTAGATTTTTTCGGCAACTGCCCGGCCTACATCGGTCAGGTGCAAGAAATAGTCGCTGCCCATCGTGAGAAAGCCACCGTCCCGCAGGGTTGCCACTGCATGGCACACACTGGGCTTTGACACCTCCATGTGCCGGGCCACATCTACGGAGCGTACCATACCGAATTTCTTTTGAAGAACAAGAATGGTTTCCAGATAGTCCTCCCCGGACGCATGAATGTTAAAACTATTTACAACGCTGCAAGCGGATTTGTTCTTTTGTTTCATCATTGCCTCCGCTATAAGCCATGGAATGGGGGGTGAGCATTATACATATCCCCTTCGTTATAGAGTAACTAACTTTATGAGATGCTCCAACCTTCGGATTGCTGCCGGATGGAAACAAAATTCTGATAGATGCCAGGTTTCTTAAGAAGTTCCGCATGTGTGCCGTTCTGGACAATTTTCCCATGATCTACAACAAGAATTTGATCTGCATTTTCAATAGTAGCCAGCCGATGCGCGATAATTAGAATAGTTTTACCGTGAGTAAGTGCGCTGATAGCCTGCTGGATTAAATGCTCATTCTCAGGGTCTACGCTTGCTGTAGCCTCATCTAAAATCACGATGGGGGCATCTTTAAGCATAGCGCGGGCAATGGAAATTCGTTGCTTTTCACCGCCAGAGAGAGTTGCGCCGCCATCCCCGATCACTGTATCAAAACCGTCTGGAAGGCTCATGATAAAGTCGTAGCAGCACGCTTTTTTAGCAGCTTCTATGACCTCTTGTTTCGTCGCATCAGGTTTACCAAACTTAATATTGTTGGCAATCGAGTCCCTGAAAAGATATACATTTTGAAAAACCATCGTAATATTGGCAAGCAGGCTGTCGCACTTCATATCGCCGATTTTAACCCCACCAATTTTGATGCAACCGTTATCCACATCATAGAAACGGGCAAGTAGATTGCAGATAGTGGTTTTGCCAGATCCAGATGGCCCAACAATGGCCGTGGTAGTGTTCTCTGGAATGTGCAGGCTTACATGCTCTAATACCTTTTTTTCGTTGTATCCAAAGGAGACGTCTTCAAAGTCAATATCAAACTTGGACAGTTTAATGTCTCGCCCGTTTTCATCAATCGGAGGTGTGTTTTTTATGACATCCAATTTGTCCATAATAACATCGATAGTACGAAGGACATGAATTGCATTATTCATAGCCTCAGTGCTGCTGAACATCATAAAAGAAAAAATGACGATCATCAGCATCATAGGGATTTTCAAAGTACCGCACAGTACAGAGTTGGATGCCAGAAGAATCATGGCTACCGCTGCCGCTTTTAGTGAGAACAGATGAAGCAGATTGAGCGGAACAAAGTTTTTCTCAATTTTGATGTTGATTTCCTTGCTATCCCGATAGGCTTTGGCAATGCTCTCTACAGCCACGCCCTCTTGCTTAAAGGACTTGACGATTGGCATCCCCCGAATATACTCCAGTGTCGCGCTGATCATGTCATCCTGGGCTTTCTGATGTACCGGAGCATTCCGCTGACTTTTGCGGCCTAGGTTCAGGACTCATTAAATATAAAAGATGACAATGGCAGCGAGACAAATGGCCGAAAGGAACGTGTGGGCACAACGGTCATAACGCATGGCTATTCTGCGCCAATCCTTGAGTCGGCCGAACATGATTTCTATCTTGTGCCGCTGCTTATAAACCTCCTTGTCATAGACCACCGGAGTTTTCCGGCTGTGTCTGCCAGGAATGCACGGCGTGATTCCTTTACGGGACAAGGCATGACGAAACCAGTCGGCATCATAGCCTCTATCCGCCAGAAGCTCCCTGGCCTGCGGCAGAGTATCAAGCAGGACAGCAGCGCCTTTGTAGTCGCTCACCTGACCGCCGGACAGATGGAAGGCCAACGGTTGACCGAAGGCATTGCAGACAGCGTGGAGTTTTGAATTCAGGCCGCCTTTTGTGCGTCCGATACATCGGGAAGGGCCCCTTTTTTCAGCAAACTTGCTGCTGTCCTGTGTGCCTTGAGATGTGTGGCATCAATCATCAGGCGTGTTGTGGAGCCGTTTTGCTCAACAAGCTCCGCAAAAATCCTGTTAAAGACACCCAATCGGCTCCAGCGGATAAAACGATTGTAGAGAGTTTTGTATGGTCCATACTCGCGCGGAGCATCTTTCCATTGCAGGCCGTGCTTGATGACATAGATAATGCCGCTGACGACACGTCTGTCATCGACTCTCGGAATGCCATGGGAACGAGGAAAGTAGCATTTGATACGAGCAATCTGTTCATGAGAAAGATAAAAAAGTTTCTTCATGGCATCCTCCCTATGCCGGCAATAAGGACTTATTATCCTTTTGGCAATTAATGAGTCCTGAACCTAGATGGACACTTGCCAAGCCTGTGAGGAAGGCTTATATAAAAAGGGAACTCCGGTTCCTGCGCTAACAGAAACCGGAGCTGGCGCGGCGCGTTACAGCGCCCCGCACGGTTGCCTGAGGTTTTATTTTTCACAGCCCCGGCCCATCGCGACAATGGGCCGGGGCATTCTGCTATCTGGCGTCAGACGCCAGCAACAGTACCACAGCCAGAGCGATAAGCGAGACCATGATCAAACGTCTCATGGCCGTGCTCCTTTTCCGGCTTGCGCCGCGCCGAGCGCAGGCATTTCAGAGAAAAGAAGCAACCGTGCGGTTCGTCTTATATCCTTCTCTTTCTCTTCGCGCAATGTGAAAAGCATAAAGGCAATTACCAAACATCAGCCAAGACGAAACGCGGACCTCCTTCGGGACCTTTCGATTCTTCCCTGCTCCCCCTTTTTCAGTAACATTAACCATACATCTTGTTGATTTCTTTTTCTATTTTTTGCAAAACTTGAAAAGTATATAAATTGGCCACTGCCCGGCCTGATTTCTCCATGCTACACAAGATTCAATCCCTTTGAGTCTGTTTTAGCCATTAGCGAGGAGAAGTTATGTTGGAGCTATTGACCAGGAAAGAACAAGATGTCGTCAATCTGCTGATGAAAGGTACAACTCCAAAAAAAAATTGCCCGTGAACTACGTACATCGCGTAGGATCATACATCTGCATCTTTCCCGTATCCGCAAAAAGTTTTCCGTACACACAACGATAGAGATTATGCGTTGTATCGGGGAGATGATGGACTGTTCCAAGCATAGCATAAAACTTACACCTCGCGGAGCGGAAGTCTTTCGACTGTCCCTCGACGGATTCAGCACCACAAGAATCGCCCGATGTCTGAAAATCACTCGAAGCGGCGTCCGACGCCACAGAGAAAAAATGCTCATGGTAAACGGATGTAATTCCATATTGGAATTGGTTGCAAAGTATTACGGGACATACGCAGAGTAATATTCTCAAGGAGTTTTCATGGAAACTGACGGACGTACCATCATTATTTCCACGCCGGAAGAACTGCTTCCCCTTATCACGGAAGCCGTGCGACTCGCCGGTTATGAAAATGTTCGGGGTACTTCTGACCGCCCGACCCAGAAACTGCTTGCCCCCAAAGATGTTGAAAGAGAGTTCGGCATCCGCCAGAAGACTCTCGCCTACTGGCGTCAGGAATGTATCGGCCCGGCATATACAAGTTTCGGCAGGCGCGTTTTCTATGAACGTGCGGTGCTGGAAGAATACATCGCCTCTGGACGCATTCAAACCTTGGACACTCTCAGATGATGGATTTATCAGGTAAGCATATCCCCGATAATCGAGAGCTTTTCGCTTTCCTGTCCGGGGAACAAATGGGCATACCGCATGGTCATGGTGATGTTCTTATGACGCATGAGTTTTTGCAGTTCCATGAGCGTGACCTTGCCGGACTGTGCCAGCCAGGATGCGAAAGTGTGCCGCATGGTATGCAGGGTGACGGCGTACAGGCTGTCGCCGTCCTCCGGGGCCAGTCCGAGTTTTCTGACGGCGGTCTGAAAGCAGGCGGGTGTCTTGGTGAACGCTGTCTTCTTCCGTGGCTGCTGGAAGATGGGTTCCGCAGGCTTGCGCCTGTATGCCTGGAGCATCCGGATCATATCTTCCGGCACACGGACGAAGACACGCTTGCCTCCTTTCTGGAAGATATGGAGGCCGCAGGCGTTGGCGTCCACGTCCTGCCCGCGCAGTTTGAAAATCTCCGTGGGCCGGAGGCCGGTTCGCAGCGAGAGCAAAGCCATGTCGTGCAATTGCGGATGCCGCTTTTCAAGGTCGTCCAGAAGGGCCCTGGCTTCCTCTCTGGTCAGGAAACGCAGTCTTTCATTGTTGGCCGTTACCATTTTCCATGTGCCGCCTCTGGTGGACAGGGGGTTGACGCCACTCCACATGCCGGTGGCGATAGCGCGGTTTATGGCGGAACGCATGAACGAAAAGATATTGTTCACAGTCTGTCCGGCCAGTGTTTTCCGCTTCCCTGTTCCGGCTTTGGAATTACCTGTGGCCTTTTTGGGTTTTGTATTTCCGGTAGGCGTCTTCAGGAGCTGCGCCTTGAGTGTGGAAAGCAGATTGGGGGTCAGTTCGACCACGGGCAGTGCGTGAATTTTGTCCTTGAGATGCGCCTTGTATTGGCTATAATGCTGGCTGACGTACTTTCCTTCGCTTTTGCCCCATGCAAGATAGGCGTCCACCAGGTCTCCGATGGTGACCTTTTCCCGTTCGACGGGGGTGACGCCGGTGACGGCAATCTCCGCGAGGAATTTTGCGCGCTCTTTTTGAACCAGAGCAGGACGAATGCCCTTGCTATGTCTGCCAACAGTTTTCCAGTGGCCTTTACCCTGGATGTCCGTGTAACAGAAACAGTAGATACGATCCGGCAGGCCGGTTCGCGGATCACGTTTGGCGGACTGGCGGTAGAAAACGCCCTCGAACTTTGTTTTTATGTATTTTCGGCTGGTTACGTCGTTCATGGAAACATGATAACGGCGAATTACTCAAATTGGAAGATGATTATCCATTCGTTATCCAAAATGTATTTTTCTGAAAAATTTTCTAACGATAACTCGTTTGATTTACTTATTATTTTAGCAATAATACTGGCAACATGTGAGGGACAGAGAGAAAGAGACCGTCCTCCCCGTACCAGCCAGAGATCCTGCCGCTTGTTCGACGCTCCATAAGCATGGCATCCCGCCCAACCCTTTGCAGGCTTTCAACGCAGTCAGCTTTCCGCAAGCCGCCCCTGCACATATAAAAAGGGCCTGCCCTTTACAGGACAGGCCCTCCTCTGGTCTTGGGTCGGTTCGTTGCCTAGTCGGGACGGCGGCCGATGCAGAAGTAGGCGAAACCACGGCTGCCCATGGCGGCGGGCGAGTAGAGGTTACGGCCGTCAAAGAGCAGCGGCGCGGTCAGCAGGGACTTGATGCGGTCGAAGTCGGGATTGCGGAACTGGTTCCATTCCGTCACCACCAGCAGAGCCTGGGCACCATCGCACACGCCGTACTGATCGTCCACGATCTCCACCAGGGGGTTGTCCTGGAAGATACGGCGGGCGTTATCGGCCGCCACGGGGTCGAAAGCCCGCACCTTCATGCCGGCTTCGGTCAGGGCGTTGATGATGTTGATGGCAGCGGCTTCACGCATGTCGTCGGTGTTGGCTTTGAAAGCCAGGCCCCACAGGGCCAGGGTCTTGCCCTTCACACCACCCTGCGGCGCAAAGTATTCCTTGATGCGCTCGGCCATGTGCAGCTTCTGGCGGGCGTTCACGGCTTCCACGGCATTGAGCAGCTTGGGCTCCATACCGGCGGCTTCGGCCGTATGGATCAGGGCCTTCACGTCCTTGGGGAAGCAGGAACCGCCGTAACCAACGCCGGGATAGATGAACTGGTAGCCGATGCGGCTGTCAGAACCGATGCCGTTACGCACGTCGCGCACGTCGGCGCCCACACGCTCGCAGATGGTGGCGATCTCGTTGATGAAGGAGATCTTGGTGGCCAGCATGCAGTTGGCGGCGTATTTGGTCATTTCAGCGCTGCGGATGCCCATGACGATCAGTTTGTCACGGGTACGGGCAAAGGGCGCGTACAGTTCGCGCATGGTGGCAGCGGCCTTGTCCGACGAGGTACCGATGACCACGCGGTCAGGCTTCATGAAGTCGGAGATGGCGTCGCCTTCCTTCAGGAACTCGGGGTTGGAGACCACCTCGAAGTCGAAATTTTTGCCGCGGGCAGCCAGTTCTTCGGTGATGATGGCGCGCACACGGTCGGCAGTGCCCACCGGCACCGTAGACTTGTCCACCACGATGAGGTCGTTTTCCATGGTACGACCGATCTCGCGGGCCACCTGCTCCACGTAGTGCAGGTCGCAGGAACCGTCTTCTCCGGGAGGGGTACCCACGCAGATGAAGGCGCAATCAGCGCCAACCAAACCTTCCGCCAGGCTGGTGGTGAACTTCAGGCGGCCATCGGCATGGCTGCGGCGCACCATGGGTTCCAGGCCGGGCTCGAAAATATGCACGGAGCCGGCATTCAGGCGGGCCACAACATCCTTGTTGACATCGATGCAGGTCACGGAGTTGCCCATTTCAGCGAAGCAGGCAGCACTCACCAGACCCACATAGCCGGTGCCGACGATACACAATTTCATATGTTTTCTCCCTTGGGGCGCTCTTGACGCCCGACAGTGATAACGTCAAAACAAATCGATTGAGTGTGCAGTATAGCGTTTTTTTTCCTGAGCTTCAACTCCGGGGGCGGACATGCTGGTGGGACTGGGGATGGACCTGACCGATATCGGGCGTATGGAACGGGCCCTGCAACGCCATGGGGCACGTTTCGCAGCCAGGATCCTGGCACCTGCCGAACAGGAGGCCTGCCCGGAGCTGCGTCCCGCCTTCGTGGCCGGACGCTGGGCTGCCAAGGAAGCCGCCGTCAAGGCGCTGGGCTGCGGCTTCAGCCTGGGGATCGGCCCACGTCACATCGAGATCCTGCCCACGCCGACGGGCAAACCGGAGTTGCGCTTTACCGGCCCGGCCCTGGAGCGTGCCCGGCAGCTGGGCGTGCGCCATATCCATGTATCCATCACGCATGAACGAACCACGGCAGCCGCGGTTGTCGTACTGGAGGCCTGACGATGAACGGGGAATGGTGGTCCGCACTGCCGCCGCTGCCCCTGCCGCACGAGATGCAGCAGTGGGACAAGCAGGCCGTGGAACTGGGCATCCTGCCGGAGATCCTGATGGAAAATGCCGCGGCCGCGGCGTTCCGCCAGCTGAGCGCCCTGTGCCCCCGGCTTGCGGAAAAGCAGGTCTGGCTGCTCATGGGCAGCGGCAACAATGGCGGCGATGCCGCCTGCCTTGCCCGTTATCTGCTTGATGCCGGAGCCTGCCCGCATGTTTTCCATACCCGGCCGCTGGAGCATTACCGGAACGAAACGGCATATCATCTTCGGACGGCCCGGACATGTGGCGTCCCCTTCCTTCCGGTGGCCGCGCTGACGGAGACGCCCCTCCCCCATCCCGACATCCTGGTGGACGGGCTGCTGGGCACGGGTTTTTCCGGCCAGCTGCGCGACGACGCCCGACGTCTGGTCTCCTTCGTGAACGAACTTTCTCCCCGGCCGCTGATCCTGTCCCTGGACGTACCGTCGGGCCTGGATGCCACCAGCGGCCTGCCCTGTCCCGAGGCTGTCAAAGCGGACATGACGGTCAGCTTTGCCGCCGCCAAGCCCGGCCTGATGCTGCCGTGGGCCCGTCCGTATACCGGGGAATGCCATGTGGGCCCCATCGCCATGCCTGCCAAAGTCCGGGAAGAAGGCCCCTGCTCTTTCCGCCTTCTGGACGGCCATGCCCTGACCCTGCTGCCTGCCATGACGGCCGCGAGCTACAAGAACACCTACGGGCATATCCTCGTCATGGGAGGACGCCCCGGCATGTGCGGTGCCGGACATCTGGCCGCCCAGGGGGCGCTGCGTAGCGGTGCCGGCCTGGTCACGGCAGCCATGCCCGCCGCCGGTGAAGATCAGGTGCGCATGGGCTGGCCCGAGATCATGACCCTGCCCCTGGGCGATCCCGGAAACAGGGATTGGCCCGCCCAGCTCCCGGACGACCTGCGGCAACGCCTTCACCAGTGCCGGGCCCTGGTCATCGGTCCCGGTATGGGACGCGGAGAAGACAGCCATGCGTTTCTGGCAGCCCTGCTGAAAGAACCTGAACGCCCGGCCTGTGTATTCGATGCCGATGCCCTGATGCTGCTGGCAGGGGATCCCGCTCTGCTGGCGGCCCTTGGCCCCGGAGACATCCTGACGCCGCACCCCGGCGAGGCCGCCGCCCTGCTCCACTGCCCGGGCAGTGCTGTCCAGCAGGACAGGATGGCGGCCCTGAAGGCCCTTTGCGCAGCCGTCCCCGCAGCTGTCGTCCTCAAAGGCGCAGGGACGCTGGTCGGCCAGCGGGACTGCCCCACAGGCCTCAGCCCCCTGGATGTCCCCCAGCTGGCCATGGGCGGTTCCGGCGACGTGCTTGCCGGTTGTACCGCGGCCCTGCTGGCTCGCTTGCAGGAAAGCCCCCGGGCGGCCCATCAGGCCGCCTGCCTGGCAGTGGCGCTGCATGCCGCTGCCGGCCGGATACTGGCCCGTACCCATCCCCACCGGGGCAATGTGGCCGGCGAACTGGCCGATGCCCTGCCCCAGGCCATGACACTTTAACCGGATACCCCCGCTATGGATGCCTTTACCTTTGTGCTCGAATCCCTGGACGATACCGCCCGCCTCGGCACCTTGCTGGCCGGCATGATGCAAAACGCCCCCCAGGTGCGCGCCCTGCTTTTGCAAGGAGATCTGGGCAGCGGCAAAACGACCCTGACGCGCTCCCTGGTCGCGGCCCTGCCGGGTGGCGACCAGGCCGAGATCTCCAGTCCGTCCTTCACCATCTGCAACAATTATCCCACCTGCCCGCCTGTCCTGCACTGCGACCTCTACCGTTGCCCGGCCTCCCTTCCCGACGAAGTCTGGGACGCGCTGGACGCCGATGCAGGCATCTGCATCGTGGAATGGGCCCAGTATATCCCCGAAGCGGCCCTTCCCAAGGAATTTCTGGACATCCGGCTGGAGTCATGCGAAAAGGGACGATTCCTGACGGTAATGGCGCATGGGCAGGCGTCTCAGGCTCTGGCTCAGGAGCTGCATACAGCCTGGACCACATCCGGACGGCACGGCTCCCGGACGGATCTGCCCCTTTTTTCGTGAGACAGGTGCATCAATGGAATCTGGCATGAAAATCTTAGTTCAAAAATTCGGTGGCACTTCAGTGGCAAACCTGGAGTGCATGAAGAAAGTGCGCGAAAAAGTGCAGGCCGGGTTGAACAAGGGCTACAAGATGGTGGTCGTGCTTTCCGCCCGTTCGGGCGAGACCAACCGTCTGCTGGCCCTGGCCTCCGAGTGGTCCTCCACTCCGGACCCGGCGGAATGTGATTCTCTGGTCTCCACCGGGGAACAGGTCTCCATCGCGCTCTTCACCATGCTGCTCAAAGACGCGGGCATCCGTGCCCGTTCCCTGCTGGCATGGCAGATCCCCATCATTACCGATGACGACCACGGCAATGCGCGTATCGAATCCATCGACAGCCAGCGCCTGCGCAGCTATCTGGATGAATACGACGTGCTGGTGGTCGCCGGTTTCCAGGGGTGCACGGAGTCCCAGCGCATCACCACCCTGGGCCGCGGCGGTTCCGACACCTCGGCCGTTGCCCTGGCTGCCGCCCTGGGTTCGGTGGAATGCGAGATCTACACGGATGTGGACGGCGTCTATACCACCGACCCCAACATCTGCTCCAGCGCCCGCAAGATGGATCGTGTCGCCTATGAAGAAATGCTGGAAATGGCCAGCATGGGCGCCAAGGTGCTGCACATCCGTTCCGTGGAATTTGCCAAGAAGTACAAAGTGCCTGTGCGCGTCCGCTCCACTTTTTCCGACGACCCCGGCACGCTCGTTACCCAGGAGGACTCCAGCATGGAAGCTGTTCTTGTTTCCGGCATTGCCTATGATAAGGACCAGGCTCGTGTGACCCTGCACGACCTTCCCGACGTGCCCGGCGTGGCCGCCGCCATCTTCGGCCCCCTTTCCGAAAAGGGCGTGCTGGTGGACATGATCGTCCAGAACACCAGCCTTGACGGCCATACCGACATGACCTTCACCATCTCCCGCAAGGATCTCAAGCAGACCCTGGCCATCATGGAAGAAGTGAAGGAACGCACCGGCGCCACCGACGTGGTCTCCGACGTCAATGTGGCCAAGGTCTCCGCCATCGGTGTCGGCATGCGCAACCACTCCGGCGTGGCCGCCCGTGCTTTCTCCGCCCTGACCCAGGAAGGCATCAACATCCTGATGATCAGCACCTCCGAGATCAAGATCACCATCCTGATCCAGGAAAAGTACGTGGAACTGGCCGTGCGCATCCTGCACGACACCTTCGGCCTGGACTGGGACATCAACTAGTCCCGCTCCGGCCTGCCGTCGGCAATACGCCCCATACGATAAGAAAGCCCGGTATCACAGGATACCGGGCTTTTTCTTTCTCATGCGAATGCTCGTAACAGGCCTTTACCGCGGAAAATCTCCTCTTCGTAAACTGATGCCTGTCACAGGAGCAGCGGCCTTTTTTCATCCACTTAGGACAGCGTCCCGCCTAGTGGCGCATCTCGGCCCCCAGGGCCAGCAAAGTCGTCTGCAGATCCGTCATGCTCTGGCAGATATAGTCAGCATGGACGGACTCCAGTTCCTGACGGCTCCCGTACCCGTACAACACGCCCACGGTCTTCATGCCCACGGCATGACCGCCGACCACGTCATGGAACCTGTCCCCCACCATCAGCGAATGGGACACATCCGCGCCCGTTTCCTGAAGGGCATAACGCAGCACATCGACCTTGTCGTTGCGGGCCCCGTTCAGCTCGGCACCGGCCACAAAGGAAAAGTAACGGCTCAACTGGAAATGATCCAAAATCTGACGGGCGAACACCTCCGGCTTCGATGTGGCCAGATGGATGCGGTGTCCCTGCTCGATCAGACGCTCCAGCATCTGGGGCACCCCGGGATAGACCTGATTTTCAAACATCCCCTGCCGCCGGAAGTACTCGCGGTATTTTTCCACCGCCAGTGCGACACGGGCGCTGTCTCCCGGAAAATAGCGGGCAAAGGACTGCTTGAGCGGCGGACCGATGAAAAAGAGCAGGCTGTCTGCACTGGCCCTGATCCCGAAATGGTTCAAAGAATACAGGACGGAATTGATGATCCCCTGCTTGGAATCGGTGATGGTGCCGTCAAGATCGAAAAAGAAAGAAGTATGGGCCATAGGCATACCGGGGGTTGCGACTACGAAGAATGCTGCCGGACGTTTTTCTTACTATTGCCTCTTGCGGCCTACTGGTCAAGCAGTCCCAGGTGATCCAGCACCAGGGCCGGCTGGCGCTCCAGTCCGGGAAGGTCGGAACGCCGGGCTTCTCCGCTCAGGACCAGCAGGAAATCGATGCCGGCGTTCTCGGCCAGCAACTTGTCGGTGGACAGCCTGTCGCCCACCATCAGCATGTTTTCCGGCGCATAACGCTGCAGCAGGCCGGAAAGCAGGGTCGCATCCGGCTTGCCGAAGATGCGCTCCGGTCTCCTGCCTGTGGCGGTGGCGTACAGGGCCAAAAAGCTGCCCACGTCCGGCAGGGGGCCTTCCGGGGAGGGACAGACCAGATCCGGATGCGTGGCCAGGAAGCGCACATCATCCTTTTGCAGCAGCAACGCGGAACGTGACAGTTTTTCATAGGTCAGTTCCGTATCATAGGCCAGGATGACGGCCTGTGCGCCTTCTTCCTGCTGCTTCAGTTCGGGCATGCGCTGGCGCAGGTCGGAAACGAAATCCCGGTTGCCGACCACATACGCCGTATGGATGCCTTCCGCCTCCAAAAAAGCCACCAGCGGCGTCACCGGCGAGAGCAGCTGCTCCCTGCGGGCGGGGATACCCATGCCGTTCAGCTTTTTGATGTAGGTCTCCGGTGCCTTGGAGGTATTGTTGCTCAGGAAGAAGAAGTCCACATCTTCCCAGTGCCGCTGCACAAAGGCCACGGCCCCCTCGATGGGCTTGTCCCCCATATAGATGGTACCATCCATGTCCAGAACGATGCAACGTTTGTCAGGAAGCCGCATGCCGTGTCCCCCAAGTTTCAGAAATGAAAAAAATGACGGCAAAACCGTGGCGCCCCCGTCCGGCACCCGCCGCCGTACCGGGATTCTACACAGGCCGATGGCCTGCTGCAAGCGGCGTTTTTCCCGCCTCTTGCCCATCTTGACACAACAATGTCCTGTAAGTAGAGGAAAGGGACGACTTCCCCGTATAACTTTCGCAAACGAAGATTCCAAAGCTATAATTGTCGCTCCTGTGAGCGGAGGACAGCGTGAAAGAAACCACAGTGATCATCATTGGCGGTGGTGCGACAGGTATCGGCATTCTGCGCGACCTGAGCATGCGCGGCGTGCCCGCCCTGCTGCTGGAACAGGGGGGCCTGGCCCACGGCACGAGCTCCCGTTTCCACGGCCTGCTGCACAGCGGCGCCCGGTACGCTGTCAGTGACAGCGAATCCGCCCGGGAATGCATCGAAGAAAACATGATCCTGCGCCGCATCGGCAAGCAGTGTGTGGAAGAGACAGAAGGCTTTTTCGTCCGTACCAAACTGGACGACCCGGCCTTCGAACCCGGCTGGGTCGAAGCCTGTGCCCGTGCGGGCATCTCCGCCGAGCGCATCGATGTGGCCGAAGCACGGCGGCTGGAGCCCAATCTGGCTCCCAATATCTGTTCTGTTTACCGCGTGCCGGACTCCTGCGTCGACGGCTTCCGTCTGGTCTGGCACAATGCCCTGTGTGCCCGGCGCTACGGCGGTGACATCCTCACCTACCACGAAGTCATCGCCATCAAGCAGAGCAACGGCAAGGTCACGGGCGTCACGGCCCGCAACCGCATCACCGGCGAAGAACTGGACATCGCCTGTGAATACGTGGTCAATGCCGCCGGTTCCTGGTCCGGACAGATCGCCCAGCTGGCCGGTCTGGATGTCAGCGTGTCGCCCGACCGCGGGACGCTGATCGTCTTCAACCACCGCTTCACGTCGCGCGTGGTCAACCGCCTGCACAAAAGCTCCGACGGTGACATCTTCGTCCCGCACGGTTCCATCACCATCCTGGGGACCACGTCGACGCCTACCGACCGCCCGGACAACAATACGCCCACGACCGAGGACGTTTTGCGTCTGCTGGATATCGGCGAGCCCCTGTTCCCCGATCTGCGCTCGTACCGCATCCTGCGTGCCTTTGCCGGTACGCGTCCGCTCTACACCCCCAACAATGCCGTGGGTCGTGCCGCCAGCCGCAATTTCCACATCGTGGACCACAAGCAGGACGGCCTGGAAGGCATGGCCAGCATCTTCGGCGGCAAGCTGACCACCTACCGCCTGATGGCGGAACGGATGAGCGATCTGGTCTGCCGCTATCTCGGCAATAACGAGCCGTGCCGTACGGCGGAAGAACCCATCATGGAGGATCCCTCCCCCGAGCTGATGCAGAAAGCCGCCAAGGTCTTCCCGCTCAATGGCGCCGTCCTTGCTGCCGACCGTCTGGGCAGCACGTTTGCCGATGTGGTGGAAAAGGCCGCATCCGAAAAGGACAACGAACTGCTGTGCGAATGCGAGATGGTCAGCATGGCTGAAGTGGAATATGTGGCCCGCGACCCTGCCACCCACTCCCTGCATGATGTCCGCCTGCGCACTCGTCTGGGCATGGGTACCTGCCAGGGCACGTTCTGCTCCCTGCGCGCCATCGGCGCTTTGACCGAGCGCAATGTTCCCCTGGCCTTCTCGCCCACGGAAGACGTCTCCCAATTCCTGCAGGAACGCTGGCGTGGTCTGCGCCCGGCCCTGTGGGGCAAGCAGCTGAAAGAAATCGAACTGGGGCGTGCCATCTACGCGGCCACCCTCAATCTGGATGGAGCCGGCAATGAACAAGAGAAATAGCGACGTCCTGGTTATCGGCGCCGGCATGTCCGGCCTTGTGGCGGCCCTTGCCGCTGCCCGGCGCGGCCGCAAGGTCACTGTCCTTTCCCGGGGCGTGGGAGCGCTGGCCATCGGTAGCGGTTGCGTGGACGTCCTGGGCTATGTCAACGGCCAGGCTGTTTCCGGCCATCCGCTGGATGCCATCGAATCCCTGCCCGAGGCCCATCCCTATCGCCTGCTGGGACGTGATCGTGTGGCCGAAGCCTGCTCTTTCCTGGAAGAAATCTGTACTGCTCAGGGCCTGTCCCTGCTGCCCATGAAAGAGAACAATCGCCTGGTCCCCAGTATCATGGGCACCCTTAAGCCGAGCGGCCTGTGCCCGGCCAGCGCCGATGGCGATCTGCTGCTGAAGGCCAAACGAGTTGCCGTGGCCACCATCGAGGGTCTGCGCGACTGCCAGCCCAATCTGATCATCAAGCAGTTCCGCCGTTATCCTGCTCTCAGGAGCATCGAGTTCACCGAAGTCGTCCTGCCCTCGCCCCTGGGCAAAACGCACCGCAATATCACGGCTCTGGATCTGGCCCGCTATGTGGACCGTCCCGAAGGGGTCTTCTGGCTGGCCGATGCCCTGAAAAAAGCCTGCGGCCGACAGGACCTCATCCTGCTGCCGCCTGTGTGCGGCGTGCGCAACTTCCTTTGGAAAAAACTGGTGGAGCTGCTGGATTGCCCGGTGGTGGAAATGCTTTCCATCCCTCCGGGAGTCAGCGGCCTGCGTTTGCGCACCTGTCTGCTGAATGCCCTGCGCGAGCTGGATGTCACGCTGCTGGAAAATACGACGGTGATCCGTGCCGACGTCGCGGACGGGCATTGCCGCGGTGTGATTACCTCCGGTCTCGACCACGAACACGTCTATGCTGCTGATCAGATCATCGTGGCTACCGGCGGTTTCATGGGCGACGGATTCGAAGCGGAGCCCGGCAAGATGCAGGAAAGCATCTTCCAGCTGCCGCTCTGTCTGGAAAATGGCGAGATGCCTTCCGCCGATCCTTCTGACTGGTCGGAAGAAAACGTCTTTGCCCGCCATGCCTTCGCTACCCTGCGCGTCCGCGTCGATGCACAGCTGCGTCCCTGTTCTGAGGAAGGCTCGGTGCTGCTGGACAATGTCCGTTTTGTGGGCCGCTCGCTGGGCGGCTATGATTTCGCTACTGAAAAAAGCGGTAACGGCGTGGCCCTTGCCACGGCCTGGTATGCCGCCCAATGTGTGTAAGGCAGGTGCATGATGGCTCTCAAACATCCCAATCCTGATGCCTGTATCGCCTGCACCACCTGTGTGGTACAGTGCCCGGTGGCCCAGGCCACCACGAACTTCCTTGGCCCCCGCATGATCGGTCCCGCCTATGAGCGCTTCCGCCTGCTGGGTCTTGCCGAAGAAGAATCCCTGCACTATTGCGCCAACTGCAAAAACTGCGACATCGCCTGCCCCCAGGGCGTCCCGATCTCCAGCCTGAACATGATGGCCCGTGCCGAGCAGTGCCGCAAAAAGCGCCCGCCCCTGCGGGACTGGATCCTTGGGCACGGCGAACTCATGGCCAAGCTGCTGCGCTACGTGCCTGCCAAGCTGAAGAACTTCGGCATGCTCAATCCCGTGACCCGCTTTGCACTGGATAAGCTGGGCATCTCCGCCAAGGCTCCCATGCCGGCCTTTGCCGAAAAAAGTTTCCGGCAGCAGCTGAAAAAAATCTGGCAGCCCCATACCAACAAGTATGTCGTCCTCTTCCCCGGCTGTTATCTGGATGTCTATGATCCGCAGACCGGGCTCGACTTTGTGTGGGTGCTGAACCAGGCTGGCTACCATGTCATCGTTCCCGAGGAATTCGTCTGCTGCGGTCTGCCCATGGTCGCCAACGGATTCTGGGATGACGCTCGCGCCAATGCCAAAAAGAATATCGCGGAACTGCAGCGCTGGCGCAAGGAAGGCATCCCGGTCATTACCGGTTGCCCCAGCTGCGCGTTGATGTTCTCCTCCGATCTGCTGGAATACTATCCCGACCTGATGATCGATGGCGTCTCCACTACCCTGCTGGATGCGCAGGCTTTCCTGCTGGATTGCGTGGATAAGGGAGAACTGCGTCTGCCCGAAAAAACTGTGGACAGTTCCGCGGTTCCTTCCGAGCTCATCTATCATGCCCCCTGCCATCTGCGTGCCCAGGGCAACGGCCTGCCCGGCCTCGATCTGCTCCGCTCTCTGCCTGGCATGCATGTCAGCAATGCCGATGCCGGATGTTGCGGGATCTCGGGCAGCTATGGTTTCAAAAAGGAAAAGTATCCCATCGGCATGCAGGTAGGCTCCGCCCTCTTTGATGCCGTACGCAAAAGCCCGGCTCCCGTGGCCGCTTCGGAATGCGGCACCTGCCGTGTCCAGATCAAACACGGCTCCGGCAAGGATTGTCTGCATCCCGTCTCCGTGTTGCGGCGCTGGATGGAAGCTGCCCGCTAGTCAGGGATTTGAGGACAAAAACATAGTGAAGAGGCCTCTGCATCATGCAGAGGCCTCTTTTTTTCACGCAAGATTTTCTTTTTGAAATCATATTATCAGCATATACTTAAGAAGTTTAACTGCCTGCTGCAGTTAAACATGAAACAGGAGACATTACTTCCACGTTACCGCAACGGAGAGCCTGCCATATCAGCGTATATAAAATCTTAAAGTTTACATAATTATATGGAGAACGTCTTTCTTAAGGGCTTAACCTTGATTGCGCAGCAGCTTGCCCAAAGTAACAGAAGATATGACCAAAAGACTCCTCAAAAGGGAATAAAAACTTTTTCCTGAATCCGCCTCTCTCAAGATACTGCTGTCCACCAGGCTTTCGGCGCCTCCCCTGCCTCCGCAAAACCCGATATTTGCAGTATCAGTTGATCCCAAAAAGCTTGGCAGTTGTTATGCGTCCAATCCGTACAAAGGGAACAGAACATCTTCAGCAGACGCAAGAGGTTACAGCCAAAATACCGGAACGTTGTGACAATGCTGTAGCTGCACTCCCTGCCATATCTACCAAGAGTCACAGATTTCTGTACAGGCCCACCGGCAAAAGTTTTTGGAAGAGAGGGGTACGGGGAGGGAGAACCTTTTTCCAAAAAGGTTTCCCTCCCCGCAAGCTTTTCTCCCTCTCTTCAAATCTTCAGGCGTCTGCCTGCCGCCCTTGCCGCACGATGTTCCCCTTGAGAGGTGACCGCCTAGACCAACTCCCACCAGGCACAGCTCTTCTGCGGGGAGCAGCGGGCATCAGGAACAGGGACGAGCGTTGACGGTAATTCAGCCCGTCCCTTCCCTAAAACAAAAAAATCCCCGGCGGAGCGGGGACAAAAAAAGACCCCCTCGCGCTGTGAGCTGCAAGGGGGTCTCGAACAATCTTTGGCAGCGGCCTACTTTCCCACATGACGTTATGCAGTATCATCGGCGATGGAGAGCTTAACTTCCGAGTTCGGAATGGGGTCGGGTGTACCCTCTCCTCTATGGCTACCAAAGAAATTTGGCAAATTTATTGAAATAGGGTGGAAGGATTTTTTCGAGAAACAAGACGCACGGGCTATTAGTACTGGTCAGCTCCACCCCTCACAGGGCTTCCACCTCCAGCCTATCAACGAGGTCGTCTACCTCGGCCCTTCAGGACTTGCGTCAGGGAGAACTTATCTTAAGGCAGGCTTCCCGCTTAGATGCTTTCAGCGGTTATCCCTTCCACACATAGCTACCCTGCTGTGCCGTTGGCACGACAACAGGTCCACCAGTGGTGTGTCCATCCCGGTCCTCTCGTACTAGGGACAGGCCCTTTCAATTCTCCTACGCCCACAGAAGATAGGGACCAAACTGTCTCACGACGTTTTAAACCCAGCTCGCGTACCACTTTAAACGGCGAACAGCCGTACCCTTGGGACCTGCTTCAGCCCCAGGATGTGATGAGCCGACATCGAGGTGCCAAACCGCATCGTCGATGTGAACTCTTGGATGCGATCAGCCTGTTATCCCCGGCGTACCTTTTATCCAATGAGCGATGACCCTTCCATTCGGGATCACCGGATCACTAACACCTACTTTCGTACCTGCTCGAGATGTCTCTCTTGCAGTCAAGCTCCCTTTTGCGTTTGCACTCGACGGCTGGTTTCCAATCAGCCTGAGGGAACCTTTGCATGCCTCCGTTACATTTTGGGAGGCGACCGCCCCAGTCAAACTACCCACCAGACACTGTCCTCTTACCGGATCACGGCGAAGAGTTAGGGACCTGAACAAACAAGGGTGGTATTTCAACGATGGCTCCCTCCATACTGGCGTACAGAGTTCACAGCCTCCCACCTATGCTACACATGCAGGCTCAAATCCCAATGTCAAGCTATAGTAAAGGTGCACAGGGTCTTTCCGTCTTTCTGCGGGTACACGGCATTTTCACCGCGACTTCAATTTCACCGAGTCTCTGGCCGAGACAGTGTGGAGATCGTTACGCCATTCGTGCAGGTCGGAACTTACCCGACAAGGAATTTCGCTACCTT
>OOCI01000501.1_pt1 | contig 37037 bp, 31 predicted proteins | sample 1671761 | NCBI WGS metagenome assembly OOCI01 (sample SAMN06348190, study PRJEB24527) | human gut metagenome | biome: human gut; feature: ankylosing spondylitis patient; material: feces | host: Homo sapiens | place: China | collected 2015-10
GCTGTGATTCATATTTAAAGCTAAAGAAGCTCATCATTCTGAAAGTTGGATGGTGAGCTTCTTTTTATATTTTATTAATTTAATTTCTTCCTACAGTCCAAATGCTATTCCTGCTGCGGCGGAGGCTATGATGTAGAAGAAGGGGTGTTTTTTGAATTTGACTAGTGTGTAGTAGACGACGGCGGCTAGGATGATGCATTTCCAGTTGAAGAGGGATGCTATGGATCCTGTGGCTTTGAAGGTGTCCATGTGGAGGAGGGCTACTTTGACTACGCCTATTTCAGCCGCTGCAATGAGGGCTGTGGAGGCGGGGCGGAGGCCATAGAAGATGCGGGCTACGGCCTGGCTGGTCCTGAATTTGTTGAGGACGGAGTAGATGGCGGAGATGATGAAGATGGCCGGGATGGTGAAGGCGATGACGGCTGTGACGCCGCCCAGGACGCCGGTGGTGAGGTAGCCGGCGTAGGTGGCCATGTTGACGCCCAGGGGCCCCGGGCAGGATTCAGCGACGGCGATCATGTTGGCAATGTCGGATGTGGTGTACCAGCCTGTGCGCTGGCCGATGTCGGTGATGAAGGGGAGGGCTGCGAGACCGCCACCGATGGCGAAGAGGCCTGTTTTAATGAATTCCCAGATGAGGCTTAAGTAAATGGTCATTTTTCACTGCCTCCTTTGATGGATTTGTCGGCATAGGGCTTCATGAAGTAGCCTACGGCAGCTGCGATGAGTACGGAGATGACGGGGGAGAATGGGGCAAAGAGGGCAAGGGCGAGGATCGCGAGGAAGATGAAGAACATGCCTTTGTCTTTGACGGATTTCTTCCCGAGTTTGATAACGGCGTCGAGGATGAGGATGCAGACGCAGGCGCGGATGCCGGCGAAGGCGTGGACGACGATGGGGTTGTTCTCGAACTGCGTTAGGAAGAGGGCGATGATGGAGATGATGACCATGGATGGGAAGATGGTGCCGAGTGTGGCGAAGACGCCTCCCCAGAAGCCTTTGAGTTTGAGGCCAATGAACGTGGCAACGTTGACGGCGATCATGCCGGGCGTGACCTGGCTGATGGCATAGTAATCCATGAGGTCGTCCTCAGTCGCCCAGTGGCGGTCCTCGACAATTTCTCTCTGAAGAATCGGCAGGACGGCGTACCCTCCGCCGAAGGTGACGGCGCTGCATTTGGCGAAGACGAGGAAAAGTTCCAGAAGTAGTTTCATTTTAATCGGTCCTTTCTTACGAGGGTGATTGCGCTCTCTTTTCGATACTTGTATGATAGCAGGTAAGAAAGCATATTTAAAATATCTATTTCTTTACAAACCATACGAAAGGGCTATGGATCATGGATATCAAGCAGCTGAAATATTTCGTGGCAATTATTGAAGGGGGGACCATCACGGGCGCGGCAAAGCTCCTTCATGTTTCGCAGCCGCCTCTTTCGAATCAGATGCGTCTTCTGGAAAATGAGCTGGGCGCTGAGCTTTTCAGGCGAGGGGCCAGGCACATCACTCTCACGGAGGCGGGCGAGGTGCTGTACCGCTATGCGGTGGAGATCCTGGAGCTGGAACATGTGGCGAAGGAGGAAATCGGATCGATGCGCGCGGGGCAGAAGGGAAATCTCCGGCTCGGCCTTGTCTCTTCGTGCGCTTCGAATGAACTTTACGATGAGCTCCGTCTTTTCCATAAGGACTTTCCGGAAGTGCATGTAAAACTTTTTGAAGGAAATACGTATGAGCAGATGGAAATGCTCCGGAAAGGAAAGGTGGACGTCGCTGTCCTCCGCACGCCTTTCCCATCGTATGGCCTCGAGAGCGTGACAATCCGTCATGACAGGATGGCGGTCGCTGCCGCAAAGGGAAAGCTTCCGGTGACGAATGGCACTCTCACTCTCAAAGCGCTTGAGAAACGTCCGATCATCATTTACCGCCGCTGGGAGAAGCTGGTGCTCGATGAATTTGAAAAAGAAATGGCGGTGCCGGAAGTCTACTGCGTGACGGACGATGCAAGGACGAGTCTCCAGTGGGCGGAAGCCGGAATCGGGATTGCGATTGTTCCTGAGTCGATCCTCGCCTGGGGCAAGAATCTGGAGACGGCCTTCCTTGCTGAAAAGAATCTTGCGTCTTCTCTTTCCCTCGTCAAGCGCCGCGGTCAGCTGGCGAGCCCCGTGGCGGAATCGTTCTTCCGTTTTTTCAAGGAAGAGGAGGAGCGCGTCGAGGCAGAAAGACGATCGAGGGAAGGGATTTCAGATAAATAGAAAGTTTTCAATTTTGTATATTGACACTGTGTCAGTTGGTGGTATACTTAAATTGTTGACACAGTGTCAGCAAACTATTTTCGCTTCTCAAAAGCGCGCTGCATGACAGGAGGGAACATGAAAGATTCGAATGAAAGATCGATCGAGATTGTGATGGCCTGCCGTAAGTTGTACCGCACGATGAGTTACCAGGAGATCAGTCTGAAGGAGATCAGCTGCGAAATCAGCATTTCCCGTCCGTCAATCTACAATTACTTCGTTTCCAAGGAGGAGATTTTCCTTGAAATTCTCCGCGAGGAGTATGAGGCGTGGAGCCGCAGTCTCCTTGAAATTCTTCACGGGAACGAGAAGATGACGAAGGATGAATTCGCAGCGGCGCTGGCTCATTCGACGGAAAGGCGTGAGACGCTTTTCCGGATCCAGTGCATGAATCTCTATGACATCGAGGAGCACAGCAGGATCGAACGCCTGACGGAGTACAAGAAAGTCATCCGGAAGGTGATGGAAATCCTGAATGCCTGCCTCGTGAAGTTCTTCCCTTCGATGACCGAAGAGGAGAGGATTGGTTTCCTGTACACGCTCCTTCCCTTCATGTACGGGATTTATCCCTACGTGTATCCGACGGAGCGGCAGAAAGAGGCCATGCAGCGGGCAGGAATCCCCTGCCGCGGCGTGACAGCGGCGCAGCTTGTCTACGCTTGTGTCAGGAAGCTGCTCGGCTGAGCGGCTTCGGGTCTTTAGAATCATAATAATAATAGGTCAAGGGAGAAAGGCAGGAAGTCATCATGAAGAAAGTTGTGGCATATTTCTCGGCATCAGGTACGACGGCTGAAAAGGCAAAGGCTCTGGCAAAGATTGCAGGGGCGGACCTGAAGGAAATCGTTCCGAAGGAAAAGTACACGTCCAGGGATCTGAACTGGATGGACAAGAAGAGCCGCTCGTCCCTGGAATCAGCGGACGAAGACTGCCGTCCGGCCATCGAAGGCGGCGCTTTCAATCTCTCGGGCTATGACAGGGTGTACATCGGTTTCCCGATCTGGTGGTACACCGCGCCGAGGGTCATCCAGTCTTTCATCGAGACGAATGATCTCTCCGGCAAGGAAATATACTTATTCGCCACATCGGGCGGAAGTGATGCGGCCAAGGCTCTTTCAGATATGAAGAAGCTGTATCCGACACTTTCCTTCATGGGAGCTTCTCTCCTGAACGGCCCGGTCACAAAAGACATCGGCGGCTGAAAGGGTGGAACCATTCCGCTCCGGGCGGGCGGACATCCCGCAGGATTTCTCCTTAAAAGATTGTTATAAAGATTTGTGTTTTTTTCTTTGCTATGTTAAAATATATCTTGCAATTTAGCATACTCGAAAAAGCATGTAAAAGGTATCGAATTGTCGGGCATCCGACGGTGGTAGGTATCAATTTGTCGGAAAGCCGACTTAAGGAGGAATAGTTTTTATGAACGTTAAGGTAGAGGCACTGGACCAGCACAAAGTATCTCTGAATGTGGAAGTACCGGCAGAAGCAGTACAGAAAGGTTTCAAGACCGCTGTAGCACGCATCGCCAACCAGGTAAAGATCCCTGGCTTCCGCAAGGGCAAGGCAAGCCGCAAGATTCTTGAAATGCATTTCGGCAAGGAAGCTGTCGAAGCAGAAGCTAAGGACGTCGTCATCAATGACGCACTGAACGAAGCTCTGCAGCAGGAAAAACTGATTCCTGTCACAACTCCTGATGTAAAGGAAGACAAATTCTCTGAATCCGAAGGCGCTGTATTCACTGCTACTTTCGTTAAACGTCCGGAAGTAGAACTCGGCGAATACAAGGGGCTGGAAGCAGAACACGCTCAGCCGGAAATCTCTGACGATGAAGTCATGGAACAGCTGAAGCGCGGTGCTGAACAGAGCGCAAGACTTGAAAAGGCTGAAGACGGCGCTGTCCTGAAGAAGGGCGACTATGCTGTCATCGACTTCAAGGGCTTTGTTGACGGCGAACCATTCGAAGGCGGCGAAGGCAAGACCTATCCGCTGGAAATCGGTTCCCAGAGCTTCATTCCAGGTTTTGAAGACCAGCTCGAAGGCCACAAGGCAGGCGACGATGTAGATGTCAAGGTTACATTCCCGGCAGACTACTTCGTAGATGCTCTGAAGGGCAAGGAAGCTGAATTTAAAGTTCATATCAATGATGTAAAGCGCAAACAGCTGCCGGAAATCGATGACGAATTCGCTAAATCCGTCAGCCAGTTCGAAACCATCGACGAGCTGAAGGCAAGCCTGAAGCAGCAGATGCAGCTGCAGGCTCTCCAGCAGGCTGAAGAAGCTTACCACGACGCACTGGTAAACCAGGCTGTCGCAAACGCTAAAGTAGATATCCCGCATGAAATGGTTGATCAGCGCATCGACGAGATCGTTGAAGAAATCAAGATGAACCTCGAAAGCCAGAACATGTCTCTTGATGACTACCTCAAGAGAATGAACCAGACAGAAGCACAGCTCCGTGCTAACTACGAAGCTACTGCTGCTGAACAGGTAAGACAGGGTCTCGTCCTCGAAGCAATCGCTGACAAGGAAGACCTCCAGGTCACCAATGAAGATCTGTCCATGGAAGTTTACAGCATGGCTCATCAGTTCAACGCAGACCCTAACGATGTCATGAAGATCATTAAAGATGAAAACCGTGTAGGCATGCTCATCAACTCCGTCCTCCGCAAGAAGGCTGCCGCATTCATTTACGGCGCTGCCAAGAAGGCTGAAGCTGACAAGAAAGCTGAAGAAACCGCCGCTGAAGAAGCTGCAGAAGCAGCAACCGAAGGTGCCGCAGAAGCTCCGGCAGTCGCAGAAGACCGCGAAGCTGAACTCAATGCCATGACGGTCAAAGATCTGAAGCAGTATGCATCCGAAAAGGGCATCGCTCTGGATTCCAAAGCTAAAAAGGCTGAAATCATCGAAACCATCCTCCAGGCTGAAAGCAAGTAAGACTTCGCCCGAAGGTATATAGAAGAACCGCTTTTGCGGTATCGGAAATTTCATGTAATACACCGGTTTGCCGGTGCGGGGGAAGAGACGCGGGGATGACCGGCGTCTCTTTCGCCCATATGGAAAACGGAGGATTTCCCTGTTTTCCGCGGGAAAAGCTTAGAATCCGACTTCATTCATTTCCTATTTCCTTATCGGAAAGCCCGCTTCTTAAGGGAGAGCGGAATGAATGATTCATGAATGTGAATGCGCCGACGGCGCCGTTCAAAAAGAAAGGATGTTTATTTATGGCTTATGTACCGATCGTAGTGGAACAGACCGCACAGGGAGAACGTTCCTATGATATTTATTCCCGTCTTTTGAAAGACCGAATCATTTTCCTCGATGGTGAAATCGAGGATCATATGGCAAACATCATCATTGCCCAGCTCCTTTTCCTGGAAGCTGAAGATCCGTCGAAAGACATTCACCTCTATATCAACAGCCCGGGAGGCGTCGTCACCGCGGGCCTTGCTATTTATGACACCATGCAGTACATCCGTCCGGATGTGTCGACCATCTGCATCGGCTCCTGCGCCAGCATGGCAGCCGTCCTTCTCACTTCCGGTGCGCCGGGCAAGCGTTTCGCTCTCCTGCACTCCAATGTGATGATCCATCAGCCGCTGGGCGGCGTACAGGGCCAGGCTACGGAAATTGAAATCCATGCCCGTGAAATCCTGCGCCTGCGTGATGAACTGAACGGCATCCTTTCCAAGCACAGCGGACAGCCGATCGAGACGATCCGCCGCGATACCGAAAGAGATAACTTCATGACCGCGGAGATGGCGCAGAAGTACGGCCTCATCGACCGCGTACTTACCAGAAACGAGCTGGATGAATTAACGAAGAAATAAGGGAGGCTCCCATTGAACGAGAAACATGAAGGAACACCGGTCTGCAGCTTCTGCGGACGTTCCGGCGAAGAAGTTGAAAAGCTGATCGCAGGGCCGGGAGTCTATATCTGCAATGAATGTATCGAAGTGTGCGAAAACATCCTCAAAGAGGAAATGAAGGCAGACAAGCAGAAGTCTGTTCCGCACTTCAAGCTTCCCGTTCCGGAAGAAATCAAGAAGTACATGGATCAGTACGTCATCGAACAGGACGATGCCAAAATCGCTCTGGCCGTTGCCGTATACAACCATTACAAGAGAATCCAGTATGAGTCCACGGACGATGATGTAGAACTCCAGAAGTCCAATATCATCATGCTCGGGCCGACAGGCAGCGGCAAGACGCTCCTTGCCCAGACGCTCGCGCGTTTCCTGGACGTTCCTTTTGCGATTTCCGATGCAACGACCCTGACCGAAGCCGGCTATGTCGGCGAAGACGTCGAAAACATTCTCCTGCGCCTGATCCAGGCTGCCGACTATGATATCGACAAAGCGGAACGCGGTATCGTCTACATCGATGAAATCGATAAGATCGCAAGGAAGTCTGAAAACCCGTCCATCACCAGAGACGTATCCGGTGAAGGCGTACAGCAGGCACTTCTGAAGATTCTGGAAGGCACTGTTGCCAGCGTTCCTCCGCAGGGCGGCAGAAAGCATCCGAATCAGGAAATGATCCAGATTGATACATCGAACATTCTCTTCATCTGCGGTGGCGCTTTTGCCGGCATCGACAAAGTTATCGACAGAAGACTGACGAAGAGTGTCATGGGATTCGGCGCCGATATCGAAAAGAAGGATTCCAAGGACATGGCAGAACTCCTGCAGCAGGTCCAGCCGGAAGATCTTCTGAAATTCGGCCTCATCCCTGAATTCATCGGTCGTCTGCCGGTCATCGTGGCTCTGCATCCGCTGAATGAAGATGCGCTCGTCAGGATCCTCACGGAACCAAAGAACGCACTCGTCAAGCAGTACCAGAAGCTCCTTGCCATGGATCATGTCGAACTGGAATTCGACGATGGCGCCATCCACGCCATTGCCCGCCAGGCCATCGAGAGAAATACAGGAGCCAGAGGACTTCGCGCCATCATCGAGAAAATCATGCAGCATGTCATGTATGAAATCCCGGGGATGAAGGACGTCAGGAAGTGCATCGTCACTGAAGACGTCGTGCTGAAGCATTCTGATCCGGTCCTGATCAAGGAAGACGGAACAAAAGAATAATCCGTGCCCCGAGGGGCCGTATTCCAAATAAAAGCACATGGAGGCCGGAGCCAAATGGGACAACCACTTGACTCCGGCTCTTTCTGTAGAATCAGAGAGGGAAGAGACTGAGATATCGAAGTTTTTAAATTAAAAAGTAGACGCTTTAGGCCTTTCATGTGATACAATAGAGATATATTATGGAGGAACTATCTATGGATGAAATACAGAACGGAAATCAGCCTCTCAACCTCCCTGTAGTGGCGCTGAGAGATATAGTCATTTATCCCCGCATGTCCGTCAATCTGGACATCGGAAGAAAAGAATCCGTCGAAGCCGTGCGCTTTGCAGGGAAAGGCGAAAGATACCTCGTCATGGCCATGCAGAAGGATTCCCGCGTGGAAGTACCGCAGGAAGACGACCTTTACGACGTCTGCACTGTCGTCAAAGTGACACAGATGCTCCAGATGCCGGGAGGCCTCATCCGCGTGCTCGTCGAAGGAGTATCCCGCGTGAAACTCCTGAAGGTCACCCGCGGCGACCGTTTCCTGTCCGCTGATGTGGATGATATCGAAGAAATCAAGCCGGAAGATGAACTCCGCGCCGAAGCTTTCAGAAGAACACTCCTGAAGTCCTTCTTCGAATGGCTCCACAACACGAAGCAGGGCCTGCCCGAAGACCAGATGGAACAGCTGAAGAGCATCACCGATCCCGGCGAAACCGCCGATTTCATTGCGTCCCAGCTGCTTCTGAAGCCGCAGCAGAGACAGAGAGTCCTCGAAGAAGCCGACGTCGCATCCCGCCTGAAGCTCGTCCAGGGCTATCTTGATATGGAAATCGAGATCGTTCATCTCGAATCCGAAATCAGCTCTGACGTGCGCCAGAAGATGGACAAGGAACAGAAGGACTACTACTTAAGACAGAAAATTAAATCCATCCACGACCGTCTGGGCGACACCGTCAGCCAAGATCAGGAAGCGGAAGACTACAGGAAGAAACTGGCAGACTCTGCCATTCCTGAAGAATACAAGAAGAAACTCGAGAAGGAAATCAACCATCTCGAATCCATGCCGCCGATGATGGCAGAGACCGCTGTTGCCAGAAACTATCTGGACTGGGTCTTCTCTCTGCCATGGGACAAGGAAACGAAGGACTCCCTCGAACTCAAGAAGGCGCAGGAAGTTCTCGACCATGACCACTACGGCTTGGAAAAGATCAAGGAAAGAATTCTGGAATACCTCGCTGTCCGCATCCTTGCGCCTGAAGCGAAGGCTCCGATTATCTGCTTCGTAGGACCGCCAGGCGTCGGCAAGACATCGCTCGCACAGTCCATCGCCAGAGCCATGAACAGGAAGTATTGCCGTATTTCCTTAGGCGGCATCCATGATGAAGCTGAAATCCGCGGCCACCGCCGCACCTACATCGGTGCTATGCCAGGCCGCTTCATTGAAGCCATCAGCGAAGTCGGCGTCAACAACCCGCTGATGCTGCTGGACGAAATCGACAAGGTCGGCTCTGATTTCCGCGGTGATCCTGCTTCTGCACTGCTTGAAGCACTCGATCCGGAACAGAACAAAGCTTTCCACGATAACTACATCGACATTCCCTTCGATTTCTCGAAGGTTTTCTTCCTCGCGACGGCCAACAGCGTCTCCACCATCCCGGCTGCCCTGCTCGATCGTATGGAACTGATCGAACTCACTGGCTACACGGAAGAAGAGAAGCTGGAAATCGCGAAGAAATACCTCGTGCCGAGACAGAAAGAGAGAAACGGCCTGAAGGACGGAGACATCCGCTTCACTCCGGCGCTCCTGAAGAAAGTCATCACAGGATACACCAGAGAAGCAGGCGTCCGTAACCTTGAAAGAACCATCGGCGCCCTCTGCCGCAAGGTAGGCAAGAAGATCGTCCTCCAGGACGACAAGCTGCCGCCGCTTTCCGTCAAGACACTCGACAAGTACCTGGGACCAGTGAAATTCCTCCCGCTCGCTGAAGAACATCCGGATGCCGTAGGCCGCGTCAATGGCCTCGCATGGACGATCGCAGGCGGCGAAGTCCTCGACACCGAAGCCGTCACCATCAAGGGCAAGGGCCACCTGATCCTGACAGGCCAGATGGGCGATGTCATGAAGGAATCCGCTGAAACCGCGTACACCTACATTAGAAGCAAGGCCAAGGACCTGGGACTCAAGGATGATTTCTATGAAACCCTCGACACCCACATCCACCTGCCAGAAGGCGCCGTACCGAAAGACGGCCCGTCCGCAGGCATCACGATGGCAACCGCCATGGCATCTGCCTATACAGGCAGAAGAGTCAGAGGCGATACTGCTATGACCGGGGAAATCACCCTCACCGGCGAAGTCCTCCCGATCGGCGGCGTCAAGGAGAAAGTCCTGGCTGCCAACGAATTCGGCATCAAGCAGATCCTGCTGCCGGAAAAGAACAAGAGAGATCTCGAAGAACTGCCGAAGTCCGTACAGGACAAGCTGCAATTCGTCTATGTCAAGAACGTGCAGGAAGTCCTCGAACACGCATTGGTGAAATAAAGGAGGCATGAAGTGGCGGAAATCAAGGAAATAGAAAAATTTCATATTTTCTCGTCAGTATATTTCAGCTCTGCCGTCAACCGTAAGCAGTACGTGAACGACGGGCGGAAAGAAATCGCCTTCATCGGGCGTTCGAACGTAGGGAAATCCTCCCTCATCAACAACCTCTGCGGGCAGAGAAAGCTCGCCTACGTCAGCCGCGAACCGGGCAAGACAAGAACCATCAACTACTACGCCATCCAGTCCAGAAGAACCGTGGACGAACAGGAACAGCGACAGGAATGGTACCTCGTCGACCTGCCGGGCTACGGCTTTGCAAAGACAAGCCAGGAAAACAAGGACACATGGTCCACCTTCATCGACGACTACATCAAGAGCTCCCCGAGCCTCGTCATGGTAGGCCTCCTGATCGACCTGCGCCATCCAGGACTTCCGATCGACATGAAAGCCTACGAATGGCTCAGAGAAATCGCGCCGTCCTTAGTCGTCATCGGCACCAAGGAAGACAAGCTCAAGAGAAACGAAGCCAGAGAAAACCTCAAAAAGCTGAACAAACTCTTCCCGGCTGATTACCCGGCTATTTCCTACTCCTCCCTGAACGGAGACGGCAGAGACAGCCTCTACCGCCTGATCGAGCAGAAAGTCTGTGAATGACATGAAGAAGATCCTTCTTCTCGCATCCCTCTTCACCGCCTGCGCCATCGAGGCCTTCGCCTACAACGTCTATGCGCCGAATTCCTTCGACACAGTCAGCAAAGTAAACTACGCCTACAAGACCGTCTACACCATGTGCGAACAGGGCAAAGCCCCTGACTACACCACAGCCTTCTTCGACCGCCAGCTCACCAGATACGAACTCGCCGGCGTCATCAAGGATATCCTGGAAGGCGGCAAGACAGTCCCCGAAGACAACCCGAGCCTCATGAAACTCAGGAAAGACTGCGCCAGAGAACTCGAAGCCCTGGGATGGAAACCACACAAGAGACAACCCTCCAAAGAAAAGCCCATCCTTGAAATAGGAGGCGACAGCCGCATCCGCTACAACAACGGAGGCGACGCCGACGCCAGAGTCAGAGTAGCCGGAAGATGGAACATCACCGACAACACCAGCATACAAGCTGGAGGAGAAAAGAACGTAGAATGATGAATGAAAAACACCGCTGTTCTAAGCAGAAACTTGGAGCAGCGGTGTTTTTGCGTGGGGGAGGACCCTGAAACGCGAGCACCGCCAACACTCGCCTTCCCTGACGGGGAAGGGGGACCAGCTCATCTTTAAACTGTTGCTGGTGGATAGGGTTGATTATACCTTTAGGTTTTTATAAGTAAGGTTGTTTTGAACTTTCCTACAGCCATAGGCTGGTTGGCATATTTTCCCAATCACCATACTTGGCGGTTGTATGGTTTCTATATAAGAGCTTATTGATAGGAAAGCGTACCTTTGTCTTTTAGTGGTGCTGCCGGAGCGGAGAGGAAACCGAACAACCTCGCTTCGCTCGATAACTACATCTCATTCGAGAAATTTTTAAAAAGCAAAAATTTCCCACCTTCTCCTTCGGAGCAAGGTTAACACCCTTAAACCTCGCTGCGCTCGAAAAAAGTAAGGACTCAGTACATCGCAGTTGATAATAGCGGTACATGCCGATACGGAAGGTGTTGACCTGCCCCAGCGGGGAAAGAGCGGTCAGCCCATCATTTAACTGTTGCTGACGAAAGGGGTGCAGTATTCATTGGTTTTTATAAAAGGTTCCACGAGCGTAGCTCGGTTGTGTGGTGTTCCAATTCGCCATACTTGGCGGTTGTATGGTCTCTATATAAGAGCCTTTAGATGATAAGGCGTACCATGGCACTTTTACGGCGCTGCTGCCGCAGCGCTCGGTTGTGTGGTTTTAAAACTCCCACCACAAAACCCCCATCCGCATTGCGGATGGGGGTTCAGCGTTCCTGTATTTTTTTATTCTTCCTCGTGTTTTTCTTCCCCGAAGATGGTGAGGAGTTCGGGGCGGCCGGAGATGTTTAGTTTCCTGTAGATGGTGGACATGGCTTTTTTGATGGTTATTTCTGCCACTTTTTGTTCTTCGGCGATTTCTTTATTTTTGAGTCCCTGTACTGCGAGGTGGATGATTTCCATTTCTCTCCCGGTCAGTTTCTTGATCTGGTCTCTTCTCATTTCTTCGAGGGAGGGGATCTCGGGGCTGGTAGGGCGGGTGTATTGGGACATGGTTTCTACGATGGAGGCGCTGTGTCTCGGGGCTCTGACTTTTTTCCAGAGGTCCTTGAGTTCATCGGAGAAGAGGATGAAGGGGAGGATGAGGTGGTCAGGGCCGGCGAGGGTCAGGGCTTCTTCGAGTGCCTGGAGGCTGTTTTCTTCTTCGCCGAGTCTCTTGTAGGCGGCTGCCTGGTTCAGGAGGGCGAAGATCATGCCGATGACGGATTTCCTCTGACGGGCATGAGTTTCGTGGGTTTCGGCTTCTGCGAGGAGGTCGGTGTCTTTTCCGTCACGGAGGAGGATCCTGTCTTTCATGATTCTATGTAGGTGTGGGACGGGAAGTAGAAGCGCTGGGGATCGAGGATTCTTTTGTATTCTTTTTTGATGTTGGAATCGGTGCCGAACATGAGGTGGAAGCCGCATTCGCTGAGGCTTGCTATGAGTGTCTGGTATCCGGCGGTGGATGCGAGGTAGCCGTGCATTTCTGTCTCGATTTCCCTAATAGAGGAGGCTCTTCCTGTTACGAAGGCGAGCCAGCCTCTGAGGTAGGCGGATCGGATCTTGACAGATGGGTTCGCGTATCCCGGGCTTGCTTCGAGGGCGGAGAGTTCTCCGAGGCCTTTTTCCCAGTCTCCTGTGAGGAGGTAGTATTCAGCGTGGAAGAGGTGGCTCCATGCGCTGCCGTATTCGTGGCGTCCGATTCTTTCGAGGGTGGACTGGAGTTCGGCGAGTTTCTCTACTTCGGTGAGGAGCTGGCCCGGTGTGGAATGGTAAAGAAGGAGGAGCGTCGGGCAGCAGAAGCCGAGGTGCGGTGTCTTGAATTCTTTCCACAGGTTGTAGCGCCGGATGGTGTCGAGTGCTTCTTCAGCGCCTGTGATCATAGGATCGAGGTTGTTGAAATTCGTCATGGTGCCGAGGAAATGGACGGCAGCTCTTTCGGATACGCCGGCGTCGATTTCACGGAGTCTTGCGTACTGGGTGCGGAATTCGTCTTTCATTCCGGAGTAGTAGAGGTCGTAGACCATGAGGCAGATGGTGTGGATGTGGCGTTTCACGACGTTTCTCGGGCAGCGTTTGACGAGGGATCTTCTGTAGGTGCGGCGGCCGGAGAAGAGGATGGAGTCGGAGCCTCCGGCGAGGATGTTGAGGGCCATATCGTAGTCGTCGCCTTTGTCAGCGGCCTGCATGGCTTCGAGGTAGTTTCCTGCGGCATAGTGCCAGCGGGCGGCCTTGAGGTAGCAGCGGGACTGCCACTTGGGGTCGCGGGCGGAGAATTCTGCGGCGAGGAACTGGCGCATGACGGGGAAGAAGCGGTAGCTTCCTGTGGTGCCTTTAACGAGGTAGAGGAAGAGTCCTGATTCTTCTTCTTCGCGCATCATGGCGGTGGTGTCGCCGGAGGGATACATGTATTTGGCCTGGCTCAATGTGAATACGTCGAAGAGGGAGAGGGCGGTCAGCATGTCTTTCTTTTCCTGCGTGAAGTGGCGGAAGACTTTTTCCTGAAGGAGGGCATAGAGGCTTCTTGTTTCGTCCAAGGAAAGGTCGCCTGTCGTGAAGCGGTTCAGGTAGCGCAGGTTGTCGAGGCTGCATGAAATTTCAGGGAGCTTGCCCGGTGCTGTCTTGGGGGCAAGTGTAGCAACGGCGAGGTGGATGATTTCCCATGTGCTTTCGTCGGTGTTCTTGTCTCTGAGGCGCCGGAAGATGAAGGTGAGTTTCCTTGTCTGGTGCAGGGTGAATGTCTTCCCGGGATGCACAAGGAGGGCGAGGTTTGCAATGCAGAGGGAGTAGCCTTCTCCGAGGTTCTTGGCTTCGTAGGATTCTGATTCGACGTAGGAATTGAAGAAGCCTTCCTTCCAGGCGGTCAGGTAGCGGGCGGCTTCCTCTTTTCCGCCGCTTTCTTCTTCGCTGAACCAGAGTACGTCCGGTGCGAGCCTGTTGATGAGGGAGGCGGAGCCGCTTCTTTCGAAGTAGTCGTGAAGGAGCTTTTGCGTGGTTTCCGCGATTTCCTCTGTCCGGTTTTTGGTTGTTATTGTATGATCGGCTGACATAGTGCACCTCATATCTGTCAATTTGTGATGAAATTCCCATACTCTCCCTATTTTAATATAATTATATAGCGGGCAAGGGAAATTGGAAAGAGCTAAAGAATCCCATTTGTACGGCATGTCAGGCGAGGGAAACTATGTTCTGGGTGTAACATGGTTTCCAATTGTGTTATATTGTTTAATATAACTTTCAGGAAGTCCCTGAACCAATACATTTTTGAGAGGTGAACCTACATGAATATTATTGATGAACTGAAGTGGCGCGGCGCTGTCAACCAGCAGACGGATGAAGAGGGCTTGTACAAGCTCGTAGGGGAGAAGTCGATTTCCCTCTATTGCGGCATCGATCCAACCGGTGACAGCATGCACATCGGTCATCTGATTCCTTTCATGATTATGAAGCGTTTCCAGCTCGCTGGTCATCATCCGGTCATCCTGATCGGCGGCGGCACGGGATCGATTGGTGATCCTTCTGGCAGAAAATCCGAGCGTGTGCTCCAGTCTATGGAACAGGTCCAGCATAATGCAGAATGCCTGAAAGAACAGATGAAGAATCTCTTCGGCGAAGACGGTTTCCGCATGGTCAACAACTATGACTGGCTGTCCAAGATTTCCCTTCTGGACTTCCTCCGCGATTACGGCAAGCTTTTCAATATCAACACGATGCTGGCCAAGGATATCGTCGCATCCAGACTGGATACGGGCATTTCCTTCACGGAATTCTCTTACCAGATCCTCCAGTCCATCGACTTCAAGATGCTCTATGACAATTACGATGTACAGCTGCAGATCGGCGGCGCTGACCAGTGGGGCAACATCACAAACGGCGTAGAACTCCTCCGAAAGACCGAAGGCGTCTCCGATGCTTACGGCCTCACCATCCCGCTGATGCTCAAGGCTGACGGCACGAAATTCGGTAAGACAGCAGGCGGCGCCGTATGGCTCGATCCGAAGAAGACAAGCCCGTACGAATTCTACCAGTTCTGGTTCAACCAGGACGACCGCGATGTCGTGAAATACCTGAAGTACTTCACCTTCCTCTCCATGGAAGAAATCGAAGACCTCGAAAAAGAAGTCGCTGAACATCCGGAACACAGAAATGCGCAGAGAAAACTCGCTGAAGAAGTCACCCGCTTCGTTCACGGCGACGAAGGCCTCGCTCAGGCAGAAAAAGTCACCCAGGCCCTCTTCTCCGGCAACATCCAGGAACTCACCGGCGATGAAATCGAAGGCGCCTTCAGAAATACAAAAGGCGGCGAAGTCGCAAAAGCTCCGATCAACATCGTCGAAGCCCTCGTCGAAGCCGGCGTAGAAAAATCCAAACGCCAGGCCAGAGAAGACGTCACCAACGGCGCCATCCGCGTCAATGGCGAACAGGTCAAAGACACCGAAGCAGAAATCTCCGCTCACCCGAACACCAATGGCAAGTTCATCATCATCAAAAAAGGCAAGAAGAACTACTTCTCCATTGCAGTGAAGGAATAAGAATAGAAATAGGAAAAGGAAAGCTGTGAAATCCAAAACGATTTCACAGCTTTTTTCGGTGGGGGCATTTAAATAACCAGTGATAATAGCCGCTCGCATCGTAGCGGAAGGTTTTGACCTGCCCCAGCGGGGAAGGCGTCCGGCCTATCTTTTAACTGTTGCCAGAGAAAGGGGTGCAGTATTCATTGGTTTTTATAAAAAGGTTCTTCGTGCGATAGCGAGGTTTTATGGTTTTCCATCAGCCGAAGGCTCGTTTAAGGGTGTTTGACCTTGCCTCGTAGAGGAAGGTGGCGGCGGAGCCGACGAATGAAGTTCATTTCGTGTGTGCCGTCAGGCACAGTTGTATGATGTTTTCCTTATTCTGTTTTCCAATTCGCGCTACGTCGCGGTTGTGCGGTGTTTATAAGAAAGAGCTTATTGATAGGAAAGCGTACCTTGGCACTTTATCGGTGCTGTGGGAGCAGCACTCGATCGTATGGATTTTTCTTTCCTCTGTCGTCATCCTTGTCGTCCGGTTTCATTTCCCATCTCAATTTATATGTATTTGGAATTTTCTATATATAGTATGGACACTTTGTGGTATACTGTTTAATACAGCGGACATGGAAAATTGAGGTGTCCGGGGAGACGCGGGGCGTTTCCTTTTCGTTTTGATGAGGAGAGAAAGAATGAAATTTAAGTTTAACCATAACAATTTCAACGTACTCGATTTGGAGAAGAGTATCGCATTTTATGAGGAAGCGCTCGGGCTGAAGGTAGTCAACGAGTTCAAGGCTCCCGACGGCTCCTTTATTCTGGCTTACATGGGCGATGGCAAGACGAAGCATCGTCTGGAACTGACCTGGCTTCGCGACAGGAAGGAAGCGTACAATCTGGGCGACAATGAATTCCATCTGGCTTTCGATGTCGATGATATGGATGCTGCGCATGAGCTGCACAAGAAGATGGGATGCATTTGTTTCGAAAACCCGGCTATGGGCATTTATTTCATCAATGATCCGGATGGTTACTGGATTGAAATCATCCCGGGAGGAGAATAATGGACCCCATATTTGTACGTACTGCCCGCATTATGGGTGAGGAAGGGGTAGATTTCCTTTCCACGAAGACTGTCGCTGTATTTGGTATAGGCGGCGTCGGATCTTATGCTGCTGAAGCGCTTGTCAGAGTCGGGATCGGCCACCTGATTTTCATTGACAAGGATGTTGTTGACGAATCGAATCTGAACCGCCAGCTGGTCGCTGACCGGACGACGATCGGAAGAAATAAGGCAGAGGTGATGGTGGAGAGAGCGCACCGCGTGAATCCGAACTGCATCGCAGAGGCAAAGCCTGTCTTTTTCCGTCCGGGCGATGAGGATTTCATCAAGGATCTGCATGCGAATTACATTATCGACGCGATCGATGATGTGCCGGCGAAGCTTGCTATTGCGGAAATCTGCTGGAAGATGAAGATTCCGGAAATTTCCTCGATGGGCACGGGCAACCGCCTGCGTCCGGAAATGCTGCAGATCGCAGATATTAATAAAACGTCTGTCTGCCATCTGGCTAGAAAGATGAGAAAAGAGCTGAAGGACCGCCGCGTGAGGCACCTTACAGTCGTATATTCGAAAGAACTGCCGCATAAGCCGATCGGCGAAGGACACGCTCCGGGTTCCACCTCGTTCGTTCCTCCGGTGTCCGGCATGATGATGGCAGGCTATGTCGTAAGAAACCTCCTCAAGGAGGCGGGGATCCGCTGATCCGGCGCGGGCCGGGGATCTCCGTGTTATTTGAAACGGGAAGGGATAAACATGATGATAGAAATCCGTCATCTTGAATGGATCACCGTGACCGCGGACGGACGAAAGGTACTCGGCTACAATCAGGAGTGGTATCCTGAAAAGCGTCAGAAACTGGCAGGCTGCGGCCCGACTGTAGGCGCCATGATTGCGGCCTACGTGGAAATGAAGGAATGGCAGATGCCGGTCACGACCAAGGAAGGCGCTACGTCCAAGATGCTTGACATCTGGAAGTACGCAACTCCCCGCATGCACGGCCTGTACAAGACAAGATGGCTCAAGGAAGGCCTGGAAGCATACATGAAGGAAAGAGGACTCAAGGGTACACCTGAAGCGATGCCGATTCCTCCGATCCACATGCTGGCTCCGAGCTTTGAAAAGCTGAAGAACTTCATCGCAGAAGGCCTCGCTTCCGACTGCCCCGTAGGTTTCCTGAACCTCCACAGCGGCGGAGAACCGATTCCTTATCACTGGCACTGGATGCCCCTCGTGAAGATCGAGGAAAGAGATGGCAAGACCCTCTGCACCCTCTGGGACGAAGGTGTCCCGTACATCTTCAACCTGGAGAAGTGGCTCGCCAATACGAAATTTGGCGGCGGCTTCGTCAGGGTCATGGGGACTGAGAGGGAATTGAAGTAAAACTTGGGAATTTGAAAGAGACATAGAATTACGAAAAAAGGCCTGTCGAAGGCCTTTTTTGCGTTGTCAGACTATGCTGACGAAACCGGACAACCTCGCTTCGCTCGAGGTAATCAACCCTATCCGCCCTCCGGGCACCTTCCCCGTCTGGGAAGGCAAGTGTTAGCGGCGCTGCGGCAGCGGAGTGAAAACCGAACAACCAAGGCTGACGCCTTGAGGAACTGCTGTATCCGACGCCTCCGGCGCCACCTTCTCCTTCGGAGCAAGGTTAACACCCTTAAACCTCGCTTCGCTCGAAAAAAACGCAATGAACACCTCTCGGTTGGCATGTTTTCCGCTTGCGTCAGCAAAGTTTGCTTGTTTCCCCCTTCGCGCTCCGCCGCGGTTTTGAAGGTGTAATAAGAAAGAGCTTTTAGATATTAAATCGTACCATGGATTTTTTCTGCGCTGCGGCAGCAGTGCAGGACTCTGGAATGACGAGGGCAGCGAGTTCTGTTTTTCCGTTCGTACCTTGGCGCTTTGGTTTTTGTTCTTTTATTTCCCTACGCAGAAGCGTTCGAAGATGCCGTTGATGAGTTCGTCGTCTACGGTGTCGCCTGTGATGGCGCCCATCTGGGTCCAGGCTTCGGTGAGGTCGACTACGATGCAGTCGGCGGGCATGCCGTTTCTGACGGATTCTAAGGCTCTTTCTACGCTTGCCAGGGATTTCTTGACGAGGTCTACGTGGCGCAGGTTGGTAAGGAAGAGTTCTCTTCCTGCGTCTGCGTCCTGGTGACCGGTGATTTTTCTGAGTTCTTCTTTGAGGTCGTCCATGCCGCTTCCGTATTGGGCGGAGAGGCGGATGCAGGGGATGTTTCCGGAAAGTTCTCTGACGTCTTCGATTTCTGTTTCCTGCGGAAGGTCGTATTTGTTGAGGATGACGATGGCGTTTCTTCCTTTGAGTGAGGAAAGGAGGTTCCTGTCATCCGGGGTGAGCGGCTGGGATCCGTCGATGACGGCGAGGATGAGGTCGGCTTTTTCCATGGAGGCTCTGGCTCTTTCTATGCCGATCTGTTCGACGCGGTTGTCTGTCTCGCGAAGGCCGGCTGTATCCATGAGGACTAAGGGGACGCCGCCGATTTTGATGGATTCTTCGATGGTGTCTCTTGTGGTGCCGGGGATGTCGGTGACGATGGCGCGGTCTTCCTGGAGAAGGGCGTTCAGAAGGCTGGATTTCCCTGCGTTCGGGCGTCCTACGATGGCTGTCCTAAGGCCGTCTTTGATAATGCGTCCTTCTTCGGATCTCTGGAGGAGATCAGCGAGGGATTTCTGGATGGTGACGAGGCCTTCTTCCATCTGTTCGTTGGTGAGGTCTTCGAGGTCTTCTTCCGGGTAGTCGATGGTGACTTCGAGTTTCGTGATGAGGTCGGTGAGTTCGTCGCGGCAGGTGTGGACGAAGCTGGAGAGTTTCCCGGAGAGGTGGCTTTCTGCCTGGGAAAGCGCAGCGGCACCTTTGGCTTCGATGACGTCCATGACGGCTTCGGCCTGTGTGAGGTCGAGGCGGCCGTTCAGGAAGGCGCGTTTCGTGAATTCGCCTCTGGCTGCCGGGACGGCGCCGTTTTCAAGGACGAGCGCGAGTGTCTGACGGAGGGCTTCCATGGATCCGTGGATCTGGATTTCGACGACGTCTTCTCCTGTGTAGGAGTGCGGCGCTTTCATGAATACGGCAAGGCCTTCGTCGACGATGGTTTTGTCTCCTCTGACGACGTGGCCGAAGCGCATGAGGTATGGCGTGGATTCGGCGAATTTCCCGCCCCTGGCCTGAAATATTTTATCGGCGATGCAGCAGGCGTCGATGCCGCTGATGCGGATGATGCCGATGCCGCCTTCGCCCGGGCTTGTCGCAATCGCTGCGATGGTTGTTTCTTCGTACATGTAAAACTCCTGTCTTTACGCGGATTTTCCGTACAATGTGTCTGTAATATTGAAAAAATTATATATTATCTTATTGTAACAGATACAGTGGAAATTTCCATAGGTGTTTTATGGAATTGATGGTAATTCTCATGTTTATTTTCAAATCTTTCTATATTTGTTATAATAATAATGTGGACTCAAGTTTGTAAAGATTTTTTCAAGACTTATTTTTATAACAATCGTACTCTATCGCTTTTTTGGATAAGGAGACTTTCATGGATAAACCATTCACGATTCTGCCCGACGCGCCTGCCATGCCGGGTGCGAAAGCCTCGCCTTTCTATGTGCAGAAGGAGAAGAAGGGCGAGCAGAAATCATACAGAACGATCACTCACTGGCACGACGAGCTGGAATGTCTGACGATCCTGGACGGGACGCTGGATTTCCAGCTGAACGAATCCGTTATTTCCCTGCAGAAGGGTTCGACGCTGATTGTCCTTCCGGGAGCGATCCACAGGAACCTGCCGAAGCCGGAGGATACAGTATTCATGCGCATCCTGGCCAATCCTGCGCTTTTGACGGCAAATGAGGAAATCTGGGAGAAGCTGGTCCGCCCGCTCCTCCAGAATGCAAGCCGGGAGTATTTCTACATCCCTGCGGGCTCGGATGATGCACCCAAGGTGCAGCGCCTTTTGAGGGAACTGCAGGCTTCCAAGGACAGCAAGGAGCCGGCAGCGCCTTTCCGCACGGTGGCTCTCATCCACATGCTTCTTTACTACCTCTACCGTTCATTCCCTCCGATGCTGAATGCGCTCCCGCAGCCTTCCTTCTCGGACCGTGCTGTCCAGAAGGACATGGTCCATTTCATTTACGAGCATTACCAGGAAAAGATCACGCTGGCGGACATTTCCGCGGCCGGCAAGGTGTCCCGCAGCAAGTGCTGCTCGCTTTTCAAGATTTACATGGGAAGCTCGCCGATCGACTTCGTGAACGACTACCGTCTCGAGGTCAGCCGCTCGCTTCTGCAGTACACGGACACCTCCGTGGCAGACATCGCCTTCAACTGCGGCTTCACGAGTCAGAGCTATTTCACCAAGCTCTTCAGCCGGACGTTCCACATGACTCCTACGGAATTTAGGAATAGTACAAAGAAAATCTCTATATAAGACTATTTTTAGCAATATCGTCGCGAAATCCCTTTTTTTCTTCGGGTTTCGCGATTTTTTATTGAAAATTTATTTGCGAATAATTTGCTATATCGAAAAGTGATGATATAATATAAATAGATATAGATAAACACGAATGTGTTACCCCTACTATAACTCCATCTTTCAGGGAAAGGATCTGTTGCGTACGTATAGGAAGTGACAAATCCTTTTCTTATACGGAAATGTTCCTTTCTCTCCAAAGAGAAGCTAAATCGGAGGTTAACCTATGAATCCACTCTTATTCTTCTTTCAATCTGCGTCGGCGGGCGGAGTGCTCCTCTTCCTGGCCGCAATCCTGGGCCTTGTGATGGCGAATACCGGTCTTGCTCCTTACTACGAGCATTTCCTTCATGCTGAGCTGGGTCCTCTTCCTGTGCACTTATGGATCAATGATGTGCTGATGGCCATCTTCTTCCTGCAGGTGGGACTGGAAGTGAAACGGGAAATGATCCATGGCGAGCTGAACACGAATGCCAAGCGCTTCCTGCCGGGCATCGGGGCCTTCTTCGGGCTCATCTGTCCGGCCATCGTCTACACGATCGTGAATTTCTCTTATCCTGAGTATCTCTCCGGCTGGGCCATCCCGACGGCGACCGACATCGCGTTTGCGATAGGCATCGTCTCCGTCCTGGGCTCCCGGGTTCCCATATCCATGAAAGTCTTTCTGACGACTCTGGCCGTCATGGATGATCTCATGGCCATCGTCATCATTGCTCTCTTCTACACGCAGGAACTTGCGTGGATGTACCTTCTTGGCGCAGCGGCGGTCACGGCTCTCCTTTTCTACATCAACAGAATCGGTTACATCCGTCCGATCCCCTACCTCATGCTTGGCATCGTCCTCTGGTACTGCGTCTTCCGCTCGGGACTTCATGCGACACTGGCAGGCGTCATCCTCGCCTCCGCCATTCCCTTCCGCGGCATGCGGGAAGGGCGCACAGTCTCCCCGGTACAGGAATGGGAGCATGCCCTCACGAACTGGGTCACTTTCCTCATCGTGCCCCTCTTCGGATTTGCGAATACCGGTGTTTATCTCGGTCATTTCCAGATCTCGGATCTGTTCCAGCCCGTGGTCCTTGGCATCGCCATCGGACTATTCCTGGGCAAGCAGGTCGGAGTCTTTGGGACAATGTATATCCTAGTCAAAACAAAACTGGTTCCCATGCCGGCAGCTGCGACCTGGACACATGTCTACGGCATAGCACTCTGCTGCGGCATCGGCTTCACGATGAGTCTTTTCGTCGACCTTCTCGCATTTCCTCCAGGCGACGCCCGCGAACTTGCGAAAGTCGGCATATTCCTCGGATCACTTCTATCCGGCATCGCCGGGTACCTGGTTCTCCGCTTCGCGGCCACGCCTCACCCACAAAATTTGGAGGCAAGTCCGATAACCAACGTGAATTAAGCCGGCCATTCCCCTGCATAGAACCGGATGCGGCACCCGCCGGGGGAAAGGGAACCATCATGGTAGAAGCCACCTTCACCAAGAGCATGCGCGCGCTGCTTTCGCGCACCAAGGGATCCACACTCCTTTCTTACGAATGTGCGAAAGACGAGCGATTTTCCCGTACCTACGGAAACTGCCGGATCCATCTCAATGACGGAATCATAGAAGTCGCCAATGAACCGAAACAGCTCCCCTTCTTCGGAGCTATGGAAAGCATGACCTGCTTCACCTGCCACCCGATCAGAAACGAGGGGCAGCTGAAGAGAGACGAATTCTACCTCCCCTACAGCACATTCCCCGTAGGCGGCAAGATCAATTCAGTAGAAATCGTCACCGACTACGTCAACGTCAACCACGGAGCCTACCAAGTCTCCTTCGACATGGCCCTCCTCTTCCACATGGACAAGAAGACCCTCATGCTCGCCCGGGACACCTGGTTCTCCCAGCTCCTCACCGTCACCGACGAACGCTCCATCAACACCATCTTCCCGATCGAAGAAGTCATCAACTCCTGGTCCAACTATGGAGAATATGCGGTGGATGTGAAGAGAATGACGACGAAATTGTAATGGTATGAATATGAATAGAAGAATAGGAATCAAAAAATGACCCGTCGAGGGTCTTTTTTTGATAGTGAGCTCTGCTCACAAAACCGGAAAACCGGACTTCGTCCGTGGAACCTTTTATAAAAACCAATGAATACTGCACTCTTTCCCGGCAACAGTTGAAGTCCGGTACTCCTTCCCCGCTGGGGTAGGTCAAAACCTTCCGCAACGGCGAGAACGGCTATTATCAATAGTGATTTAAATACGTTCACCGTAAATGATAATCGTATGATACTCGTTCGATACTATCCATCAGAATCGAGAAAACCTGCCTCGGAGAGGAAGGAGGCCCGGCTAATCTTTTAGCTGTTGCCGGGGGAAAGAGTGTAGTATCCCTTAATTTCTTTCATATAAAAAGGTTCTGCGAGTGGAACGAGGTTGGCTTGTTTTCCTCGAACGAAGTTTGGTTGTTGGTGTTCCCATTCGCACCTTGGGGCGGTTGTAAAGGTGTAATAAGAAAGAGCCTTCTTTCCCATCTTTTTTAAACAGAAGGCGTACCTTGGCATTTTAGCGGCAATGGTGGGAGCGAGAGAAATGATGATAAAACCATACAGCCGGCCCATGGCCTAGGAAATGCAACTCATCCGCCCCGTACACAAACTTTCGAGTCATTCTTGCTCCTACCATCATTGCCAACTGGTATACGGCGCACTTTCTCTTCCAGAGCAAGGTTAAGACCGGCCTACGGCCCTTCCCCTGGAAAGGCGAGTGTTAGCGGCGTCAGCGCAGTCTGACAACGAAAAAAGGACCTTCGATAGGTCCTTTTTTCGTACCATTTATTTTTTCTATCCTCAAATCCTCACGAGAAAGTGTCCTGTGAGCATTTTTAATGCGAGCTTGACTGTCTTTTGGAATCTTTTTTCTGCTTCTTCGTAGACGTCGTGTGGGGCGACTGTCTCGCTGTCGGTTCTTTTGGCGACTACGCCGCAGACGGAGCCTGCGTAAAGGCCCATGACGTCGCAGAGTGTGAAGAGGGTGGCGTTTTCCATTTCGAAGTTGGTGCAGCCGAGGTGCTGGTATTCTTCGAGGCTTCCCTGGTAGGCGCGGCGGACGTAGCCGGCGTAGCTGTCGTAGCGTTCCTGGCCGGGCCAGAAGCTGTCGGTGGAGACGGATATGCCTGTTTTGAAGGGGATCTTCAGGGTCCTTGCGGCTTCTTCTAAGGCAAGTGTGACACGCATGTCGGCAGCGGCGGGGTATTCGATGGGGGCGTAGGCTTTGGAGGCGCCATCCATTCTGACTGCTGCTTTGTTGATGACGATGTCGCCGAGGTTCAGGTCTTCCTGCATGGAGCCTGTGGTGCCTACGCGGATGAATGTTTTGACGCCGAGGCGGGCGAGTTCTTCTACGGCGAAGGTAACGCAGGGGCCGCCCATGCCGGTGGACATGACGAGGATAGGCTGTCCATTCACTTCGGCGGTCCAGGTGGTGAAGTCTCTGTGGCTGGCGACAAAGGCGGCGTTCGGATCAAGGGCTTTGGCAAGGCCTTCGACGCGTCCCGGGTCGCCGGGAACGAGGGCGTATTTGGCGCCTTTTATCATTTCTTTGGTCAGGCCGGTGTGGTACATGACTTCGCCATCTTTGGCATAATTCGGCATAATGATTCCTTCTTTCATGGAAACAAATTGTCTTTTGAGATGAAAAAGGGGATGCAGTAACGAGTGATCGTCGTACATCCTCTTTAATTGGAACGAAAGTGTAAAGCGTACAAGCAAGATGGAGGGAGTGAGAATGAACCCCTTTCGTCGCCTCCGGCGCCACTTTCCCCTAACGGGGACAGCCAAGAAATGAGAAAACCATACAGCCGCCTTACAGGCTGGGAACTACATCTCATCCGACGCCTTCGGCGCCACCTTCTCCTTCCGGAGCAAGGTTAAGACCGGCCTACGGCCCAGGAAATGCTGCATCCCCATCTCCGGTGACCTCTTCTTTGTTACTCAAATGTTTCGACGTCGGCGAAGAGGCCGGCTTCTTTGTTCATTTTTTTGCTCTTTTTGTCTTTCTTTGCTTTTTTTTTGTCTTTTTTCTTGTCTTTCTTTGCTTTCTTTTTGTCTTTTTTCTTGTCTTTCTTTGCTTTCTTTTTGTCTTTTTTCTCGTCTTTCTTTGCTTTCTTTTCTTTTTTCTTTTCTTCGAGTTCTTCGCTGGTGGCGTAGGCGCGGAAGGCTGGCATCATGTCTTCTTCGTTCAGGTTCCAGTCTGCTTCGATGTTGTCTTCGTCTTCGCCAGGTGTTCCGAGTTCGTGGGTTTTGTATTCGAGGTTGATGTCGTCGGCGGGTTCGGAGATGTCCTGGGCTACCGGGATGAAGTCGTCTTCTGCGTCTTCTTCTGTTTCTTCAGGAGTGCCTTCGAGAGAGACTTCTTCCGGTTCTTCGGTTTCCTCTTCGTCTTCTTCGTCATCAGCTTCTTCTTTTGGTTCTTCTTCGGTGTATTCGGATTCTTCTGCTTCTTTGATGACTTCTTCGTCTTTTTCTTCTTCAGCAGCAGCTTCTTTTTCTTCCGGAGTTTCTTCTTTGACTTCTTCTGTGTGGACGCCGCCGGTGAGCTGGGCCAGGATATCTTCCATTTCTCCTGCGAGGCGGACGACGGTTTTCAGTCTTTCGTCTTCAGCGGGGCGGGAGTCGGGATCTGGATCGAGCATGTATGTCTGCAGGAATCCTTTTGTTTCAGAAAGTTCACTGCGGAGGTTTTCTATGTTCTCCAGCATGGTTTCTTCATCAATTTTTTTTGCCATTTTCTTTTTGCTCCTTCTCGGAAGGAGTTCCTTCCGTTACCAATACCTTATCCACTCTGCGGTTGTCGCAGTCCATGACTTCGAATGTGAATCGGTCATAGGTTGCTTTTTCCGTTTCTTTCGGAATGTAGCCGAGCAGGTAGGTGATAAAGCCCCCCAAAGTCTTGTAGTAGTCTTCCGCTTCGCCTGGCAGCTCTTCCTCGATGTGGAAATATTCCCTGAATTCATCGATGGAGCAGAGCCCTTCCACCAGCCAGGAGTTTTCGGAGCGGCGGATAAATTTGTTTTTCTCGTCAATGATGTCCTGCTTGTCGCCCGGCATGTCGCCCACGATTTCTTCGAGGACGTCATGGAGTGTGATGAGGCCGGATAATGTCCCGTACTCGTCGATGACGACGGCTTCATGGACGCCCTTCGTGCGGAAGAAGCGGAGAAGTTTCGTCAGGATGAGTGTCTCCGGAATGAAGAGCGGCTGGCGTACTTTTTCGATGAGCGATGCCTTCAGCGGTTTGTCCGGGTAAAGGTGCTGGTCCATAAGGACTTCGGAAAGGTCGGCCAGGCCTTTGAAATCATCGAGGGATCCGCTCCCGACAGGAAGCCTGAAATGGGTGGTCTCCATCATGTCTTTCCAGATTTTTTCCTCGGTGTCTTCCAGGTCGAGCCATGTCAGCTGCGGACGCGCGGTCATGCAGTCAGCGGCGGTGCGGTCGTTGAGTTCAAAGACATTGTCGATGATTTCCGGTTCTTCCTTGTCGAAGGTGCCGAGTTCTGCCCCCTGTTGGAGGAGGACGCGGATTTCTTCTTCGGAGACCGGTTGCTCACCGCCCATTTTCACGCCGATTAGATTGACGACGACTTTCGTCGACCACGTGGAGAAAAGCACGAGCGGACGGCAGACGGTCGCAAGAAGGATCATCGGCCTTGCAATGGCGCAGGCTGCTTTCTCCGGAATGGCGATCGCGACCCATTTCGGGACGAGCTCGCCGATAATCAATGAAAAGTACGTCACAAGCACCATGACGGTGACCATGCTGACGCCCTGCGCATACGGGGCAAGGAACGGGATTTTCTCCAGCTCGCGCCCCAAAGGACCCGCCAGCGACGCGCCCGAAAACATACCAGTGATGATGCTGATGGTCGTGATGCCCACCTGGATCGTGGAGAAGAGTTCTTCCTTCTTCTCCGCCAGACGCAGCGCGTAGACAGCGTTCTTGCTGCCCGCGTCAATCATTTCCTGCAGCTTCGTTTTCCTGGCGCCTACGATGGCAATCTCCGCCAGAGAACAAGCCCCATTGGCCAGTACCAGCAAAATAATGATCAATAATTCGCCCCATATGTGGCCGTCATCCATACTTGTGATTTCCTCCTATAAAGAAAAATAAATTATTTTTTCTTTATTATATCATGATTTTTAGTAAATCCCATGCATGTACCACGCATGCTGGACAAAATGCGACTTTTTGACAGCAAGCCGCGGGAGTGATTTGAGGAAATAGGAAATTTTATGATGGTGAGTCGAGGAAATGGCAAAGTAGGAAAGGCTTAAAAACGGACAGCAGAGAGGAGAGATTAAAAACCATACAGCCGCCTTACAGGCTGGAAAATGATGTTTCCGTCGGCTCCGCCGCCACCTTCCTCTACGAGGCAAGGTCAAACACCCTTAAACCAGCCTTCGGCTGAAAAAACATGCCAACCAAGGCTAGCGCCTTGAGGAAATGCAACTCATCCGTCGGCTCCGCCGCCACCTTCTCCTCTCGGAGCAAGGTTAAGACCGGCCTACGGCCCTGAAAATCAGGACTCAGTACATTGCAGTTGATAAAGGTGATTCGCGTCGATCCGGAAGGTTTTGACCTGCCCCAGCGGGGAAGAATGCCTTTGACCTTGCCCTGGAAGGGAAGGTGCCCGACCTTAAATTCTGATGTCGGGCGGATGAGTTGCATTTCTTCAGCCTCTAGGCTGGTTTTATGGTTTTTTAGAAAATACATTTTCTAAAGTTGCCGGGAAAGAGGTGCAGTATTCATTGGTTTTTATAAAAGTTTTTGTGAGCGAAGCGAGGTTGTTCGCTTTTCTCTTCCCACTAAAAAACCATGCCAGCATTTTGGTCTGGCATGGTTTTTTATTTCCCGGTTTTAGCTTTTCCCGGTTTCCCGGTCTTAGCTTTTCCCGGTTTCCCGGTTTTCGTTTTTACCGGTTGTATGTTTTCCCCCCGGTTCTCAGGTCGTTCTGTTTTCCCAGTTGTAAAGGTTTTATCTTTTTGAAGATATAAAGGATCTCCTTCCCCCTGTTGTGAAGGTCTTATCCTTTTCTCCTTTTACTGTTCTGGGTTTTCTTTTCCTTCTTCCTTCTGTCCTGCGGTTTTTTTCGGCAGGTGGTCGGGGATGAAGTCCTGGTCTTTGTGCTGTTCTTCTTTGGCGCGGCGTTTGTCGTAGTACATCCAGTGGTCGACTTCGGCGATGGCGGCTTCTATGTCGTCTATGGGCATTTTGAAGATGCCGTAGCCAAGGGCTGCGCTGACGCCTTGTTCGTCGAAGGCTTGTCTCATTTTCTTGACGATTTCTTTGACGTCGTCGAGGTTGACTTCTTCTGCGACGGCTATGAATTCGTCGCCGCCTACGCGGAAGACGCGGTTCTGGCCTACGACGGAGCACATGGCGCAGGCCATTTTCCTGAGTGCTTCATCGCCTGCTTCGTGGCCGTCGGTGTCGTTGATGTCTTTGAGGTCATTGAAGTCAGCGCAGATGAGGACGCTGAGGAATCTGGTGACGGCTGTAAGGAGGAGGGAGGCGTCTTTCAGTCTGTCGGGTGCCGGGTTGACGACTTCGACGAAACCGAAGGATTTCCTGTTGATGGCAAGGTGCCGGGAGACGAGGCTGTTGATTTTGACGGCACTGATGTTGCCGTCTTTCAAGGCCTTGTTCATTCTTTCCGGGTCGTTGATGATGGTAACTTCGCTGGGGACGAAGCCCTGGTAGAGGGCTTTCGCCTTTTCGCGCGGGATTTTCTGGAGTTTGTCGATGGTGGAAGGAACGCCTTCCTTCTTCCATTCATAGGTAGCGGAGACGTTTTCTTCATCTTCTTCGAAAATCATGACTTTGTCGGCTTTGAGGGCTTCCCCGATGCTTTCGAGCATTTTGTCGATGCTGGCGTCGGGATCTCTTTCGTCGAGGGCAATGGCGATCATTTCATTCGCTGCGGATTTTCCGACGATTTCCCCGTTCTCCTTGAGGTACTTGCCTACGTAGTCTTTCAGGCAGGTCGAGAAGGTGAAGCGGTAGTTCTTGCCGCGCCACGGTACGAGGGTGTCGCGCATGATGTAGTCCTGGCCGGTTCTTGCGTCGTGGTGGACCCACTTATAGAAGTAGTCTCTGGAGAGGCGTTCGTTCGTGCAGAATTCGCACGGGCTCTTGGCGCCTTCGAGGACTTCGTAGCATTTCTTTCCTGTGATGTCTTCATCCTCTGTCAGGCCCAGGTCGTGGCGGAGGGCTTTGTTGAGGTAGACGAGGTTGTATGTATCGGGATCGCTCATGGCGACTCTTTCGTCCATGTCGTCGAACTTTCTCCTGTCGAAGGAGATGCAGTCGCCGATGTAGTCGGATTCGCTGCGTTTCTAGAGTTTCTGGTCATTCAGACGTTCCATGAGGAGGTGCAGCATGCCGTCGAGGTTCTTGGACTCGGAGCACCATGCGGTCGAATAGCGCAGGTAGAGGGTGCAGTCGTATCCGTCGATCTTGGTGATTTCATGGATATTCTTGGCGAGCTGGATGAGGTACTTGTGGATGGATTTGGCATCCTGTCCTTTGACGAAGCAGAGGAAATTGCCGCCTTCGCCGATATGGCCAAGTGCGCGTTTCTGTACGTCGAAGGTATCAAGCGCTTTCTGGATGCGTTTCAGGAGTTTCTTCCTGATCTGCGGGCCGTACATGCGGACGGTGGCATCGAAGTCGGGCACGTCGAGCATGATAGCGCAGAAGTCTTCTCCATGGAGGCGGTAGTTGTCCGCATACTGGAGGCCTGTCATCATCATGCCGCGGAAGCCGAAGAGTCCAGTGTCCGGATCGGTGAGGCCGATCTTGACCTGCTGCTCCTGGCGCCAGAGTCCTTTGTCGACGTCGTTGAAGTAGCCGGCGAGGCCGACGATTTCATTGCCGTCATAAATCGGGAATTTCGAGGCAGCAATGGTGTGCGGTACGCCTTTGACGATGCAGTGGCCGATGACGTGGCGTTTCACGCGTCCATGACGGAGGACGGCCCATTCGTCGTCCTTGTACGGGCCTTCGTTGATATGCCAGCCCATGTCTTCGTCCGTCTTGCCGAGGATGTCTTCCAGCTTCAGGCCGTAGTAATTGAGGAAAGCGTTCGAAGCGCCTTTGAAGCGGCGGTTCTTGTCCTTCCAGAAGAACTTGATGCCGGAGAAGTCGAGGAAAGACTGCAGGGCATTGTTGATGAAAATCTGGCTGTTCTGCTGGTTGTAGTCCCTTGTTTCATTTCTTGGCACGTAGCCGAAGGATTCGAAGAATTCAGGCACTTTCTCTTCTCTTTCGCGGAGGCGTTCCATGGTGGCGTCTCTGAGGCAGAGGAGAAGGTCCTTGGACTGGGATTTATAGAGAACGATGGCGTCGAATTCTTTCCAGCGGTAGTTGCCGTCTTTCTGCTTGACGCGGAAGACGTTGTTCGCTTCGGACCGTTTCGATGCCTTCGCGATTTCATACAGTCTCTTGGCATCTGCATACTGCATGAAGCGTTCCTGATCATCCCTGTGGATGAAGCGGGCCGCATAGCACGCGATGAGCTGGCGTGCATACGGGATGCGGTCACCTGCTTTCAGGAGCGGATTAATGGTCTCAAGGACTTCGAGGACGCCCGTGTCCATGTGGACATAGTAGATCCCGTCGTAGAAGAGGATGGCGTTTCTGAAGATTTCGTCATACCGTTTCGTTTCCTTGAATTTATCGTCAAATGTGATGTTGTAGAGGGCCAGACGGCCGACGCTGATCTGGTTCGTCCTGGCGACGATTTCCATATTGACGCGCAGGTACTTTCCATTGTCGACGTAGGTCATCGATTCTTTCTTCATGCTGTCGACAGCTTTGTCGACGAAGGTCCTGAATTTCTTGTGCATCGGCAGGTCGTCGGCCGCCAGATTGGCATTGGCCTGGCGGAGGTCGCTGACGCTGACGCCTTCGAGGACTTTCTTGTAGGCGTCGTTTTCGTAGAGGATTCTCATCGATTTATCATTGACGGCGCAGAGGGCGACCGGCGCACCGGTGAGGACATTGATGAGGCCGAGTTTGTCGTAGGCAAATTCTTCCTGACGCGTTTCTTCGCGCAGGTTCTTGTCGCGGCAGTGGACGCGGAGGTCATCATACTTCATCGGACGACCGTAGAAGTAGCCCTGGATCTTTTCGCAGCCGACGGAGCGGAGGAAATCCACCTGTTCCTGCGTCTCGGCGCCTTCAGCGAGCGTATGGACGCCGAGGGATTTCGCCATGAGGACGATGGATTTGATGATTTTCCGGCTCTGGTCATTGAAATTGCGCAGGAAGGCCATATCGATCTTAAGTTCATCGAAGTGGAAATTCTGCAGCACATTGAAGGAGGAGTAGCCGCTTCCGAAGTCGTCCATCCAGCACTGGTAGCCCGCTTTCCTGAAGCGGTCGATTTCGCGCTGGAGCTTCTTGCCGTTTTTGACGAGGGCGCTTTCGGTGATTTCTATGCGAATATAACTTCTGGGCAGGCGGTACTTCCTGACGACTCTTTCGACGACGTCGAGGGGATCGACCTGATCGAAATCGGCGCTGGACAGGTTGACGGAAATCGGGAGGACCGGCATGCCGGAATCTTCCATCGTGCGCAAACGTTTCCCGACCTGCTCGACGACGTAGGAGTCCAGTTTGTAAATGAGCTTGGCATCTTCAAGGACCGGAACGAACATGTCCGGCGTGAGTCTGCCTCTTTCGGGATCTTCCCAGCGGGCGAGCGCTTCCATGCCGCAGAGCTTCCCTGTCAGGGTGCGGACGACAGGCTGGTAGAAAATCTTGATGTAGCCGTTTCTCAGGGCGCGGTCGAAATTCTCCAGGACGTACGCGCGGGCAGCGAGGTTCTTCCCCATCGTCTCGGTGTACGTGGCCCAGCTCCTGCTGGCATCGCCCTTGATGGAGTCGCAGGCGATCTTGGCCATATCGAAAGCACTGTTGGCTGTATATTCGGACAAATTGTCCGGGTCGCGGAAGAAGACGCCGGCCTTCAGTGTGATGCTGAAATTGTCGATCATTTCATCGACTTCGCGGCAGACGGCTTCCACCTGCTCGATGACGCCGTCACGCGGCGCAACGAGGGCAAAATTATCGGCATTCAAGTGGGCGATGATGGAGTACGGAAAATGCGCGCGCAGTACGTCCGCCACCTTCCGGAGCAGTTCGTCGCCCTGCTCAATGCCGTAATTGGAGTTGTACAATTTGAAGTTCGTGAGGTTGAAATAGACAGGGCAGTACAGTCCGCCGGTCCCGTCGATCTTTTCCATCTGGATGTGTTCATTGACACGCTTGTAGAACGCAGTACCCCCAAGGAGCCCTGTGATATTTTCCGTCTCACCGGGCGCGCGGCTGTACTTGCTCTTCATGACATTGATGGACCAGATGTCCCCGAGCCCCTTCTGCGTCGTGCGGATCAGGAGCGCATTTCCTTTATTGAAATGGCCTTCTCTCGTCCTGTACGGGAACTGGAAGTAGGCATAATTTGCCTCCGGCTGCCCCTTCACTCTTACGATATCTTTCAGCGGAATATAGTCGGATGCTTCCACCATGCCCCGGTACGTCCCTCCGGTCAGCTCCTTGAACTCCTGCCAGTTCGCGCACTGGTAGTAATTCAGAAGCTCCGCGTTGGCAAGCAAAATTTCCTCAGAATCATCTGCCTTGACCAGACAAATGCCCCCGGGGAGCCTGTCATAATAGGAATGGAGCTCTTCAATCGTTTTCTCATCCAACATCCATATTCACCGCCTTGAATCGTTCACCCTAGAACGTCCTTATATATATCAAATAAGCATTGCACAAAGAATGCTTATGTCTCATTTTTATTTTAATATTTTCGACAAAATAAGTAAATAGTCTATTATTTCAAACGGCCAGTTTCGCGCCGGAAGAACGAAAAATATCGAAGAAAATCCGATACGATCGGGCTTTTTCGTGTCTTACTAATCTTTTATGGCTTTTGATTTTTTATTTTATTTTTTTATTATATCCGTAAGACTTCTATCATTCGGCTGAGTGGTCACTTTTGGATTTCCTGCGGATGGCTCCCATTTCTTCCCGATTTCTTTCCTTTCCTCCCCTACGTATTTCTTTTGACTTTTTTATATTCCCCGGTGCTACAATGAGGACAGCGGACATCCGCTCGAAAGGAGAATATCCATGAAACAGAAAAAAATGATCTGCGCACTGGCATGTGCGCTCTGTCTTCTGGGAGGCGGCGCAAGTCTGGCAGCAGCGCCTGCTCCGGCAAGTACTGCGCCGGCAGCTGAAACAGCAGCCCCTCTCGTTTCTTCGGTCACTTCCATCGCCCGCAACTATGGCTGGGGCGAGCAGGTCTCCCAAATCGCTCTCGAATATCCTGAGAAAATCCTGACAACTTCCCTCTCTGCGGAAGATTTCTCCGTGGAAGGAAAGGAAATCGCCTCCGTCTGGGCAGCGACCACGGCATCCCCGGGCGAACCCACGGAAGCCGGCAGGTATGTCATCATCAATATCAAGAACACGAATCCGCAGTCCGATATGCCCTTTAAGCAGGGCGGCTCCAAAGGAAAGGAAGGCCCCAAGAACGGTGATGCGTCCATGAAGAGCGACCGCGTCATGCCTGACCTCTCCGTGAAGGTCACGCAGACCGGCCCGATCCGCACGGCCAAGGGGGGGAGACCATCCCTGCTGGAAAGACGGTCTATACGGACACTTCCGTCCTTGAGCCGGACATTTCCGGTTTCATCAAGCACACTTACACTGATCCGGCCCTGAAGGCAACGATCCCTTACTACCTCTACCTTCCGAAGGGCTATGACAAATCGAAGAGCTACCCGCTTCTCGTCTTCATCCCGGATGCCAGCACGAATATCAGCGATCCGAAAATCACCCTCGTCCAGGGCAACGGCGCGACCGTCTGGGCATCGGAGGAAGAGCAGAAGAAGCATCCTTCCATCGTCCTTGCCGTCCAGTATCCACCGGAACTCGTCGACTCCCCCGGCATGATGACGACGGATGAAAACGTTTGGACAAAGGGCCTCACCCTCGTCACCGATCTCATCCATGATGTCACGAACACGTACGCCGCCGACACGAACCGCATCTACGGCACCGGCCAGTCCCAGGGCGGCATGGCAAACATCGCCATCAGCGATAAGTATCCGGACCTCTTTGCCGCACAGTTCCTTGTCGCCTGCCAGTGGAACACGCAGGAAATGGAAGCGCTGAAGGACAAGAACCTCTGGATCCTCGTCAGCGAAGGCGACACGAAAGCGTATCCGGGCATGAACGACGCTGTCTCCCGCTGGGAAAAGCTGGGCACGAAAGTAGCCACTGCTCCCCTCTGGAACAGCCACGCTGACTCCAAGTCCATGGCCGACCTCGTGCGCCAGATCAAAAAGCAGGACGCTGCCATCAATTACACCGTCTTCCAGAACGGCAACCACATGTACACATGGACCTTTGCCTACAATATCCCGGGCATCCGTGACTGGCTCTATCTCCAGACACTGGACAACACTCCCGTTTCCTTCAACGAAAGCGGCCTTTCCCAGGGAGAGAAGCATGAAATTGCCGGCGAAGTCCTAAGCCAGGGCCTCCGTTTCTATAATGGAAAGACAGAAGAAGACGCAGCCAAAGCACTCGCCTATTTCAAGGAAGCTGACAAGCTAGGCCACATGAAAGCCGCCCGCTACATCGGACTCCTCTATCAGGAAGGCCGCGGCGTCCCGAAGAATGACAAGGAAACTGCCTCCTGGTTCAAGAAAGGCGCGGAAGACGGCGACATCACGAGCCAGTACCTCCTCGGGAAATGCTATGAGGACGGGACAGGTGTAGAAAGGGATTATGCCCTTGCATTGAAATGGTACAGGAAATCTGCGGAAAGAGGCGACATCATCGCCGCCCCGGGCATGACCGGCGAAGCCCTGCTCCTTGAAAAGGGACTTGGCGGAGAAAGAAATCTCCCCCTCGCCCGCCAGCTCCTCACGAAAGCCGCAGCCCTGGGCTATGCGCCCGCCAAAGAGGCCCTCGCCGCTCTCTGATCCCCATTTCCTTACCCATAACTTTACTTATTTCTTTACACAATCTTTACAAAACTCCTTTATACTAAAAACATACCCCTTTATATTCTGTTCCACTTGGAAAGGAGCTTACAATGTTTAAACTCCTGTTTCTGACCCACACCGGCACCGGGCAGCCGCCTGCCGCGCTCTTCATCGCAAGGCAGCTCATTCAGGATGCTGACCTCGAAGACCGCATCGAAGCAGAAAGTGCCCGAATCGAAGATTGCAAAGGTGAACCACTTTGTGAAGAAGGAAAGAACGCTCTCGAGGCTGCAGGCTTCCCAGTCACCCCCGAAGTCCCCATTCCGCTCGAATGGAAGACTTATGACAACTACAACCTCATCCTTCTCGTCGACAACCCCGATAACCCCGCCCTCTTCAATACTATGGGCGGCGACGTCGACAACAAGATCCACCTGCTCTCCGAATATGCAGGATTTGAAGGGGACATTGAGAACCCTTATGAAGAGGGCACCTTCGCCGGAGCCATCAAGGCCTCCGAGGCAGCCTGCAAGGGCCTCATCGACCAGCTCTCAAGTTGGATGAAATGATTCACTGCATCCCCCCTTGCAGCAGTGAATTGTGGAAATGAAAGAGCCATGAAGCGAGATTTACGCTTCATGGCTCTTTTACGTGGGGGAGCTGAGCCTGCCCTGCGAGCAGCGCAGGCTTTTCTGGTTTTTCTTCAGCCGAAGGCTGGTTTGAGGGAGTTAACCCTCCCTTGCTTCGCAAAGGGAAAACATGCCAACCTCGCGTTGCTCGTGGAAAACCGCACATCCTCGCCTCCATCCACACGCAATTCCCACGTAAAAACCCTCCTTACCGGATGGCAGCCGGCAGGGAGGGCTTCTTTATTTTTGGAGTTTGGGAATGATCTAGTCACAGGAACATATCAACTATGCTGCTGCGAAAGAGATGCATGGGTTAGGAGACCCTTGCGATTGGAAGGAGGAAAGACGGATTCCATCGCGCCGCTGCATCAGCGGCTGGCCCTTGTCTGCGGGATACGTGAAAGACGGCATGAATGACTTTTCCACGGAAGCACTGACAGCGTGCGGGAGCGGGAAGATTGGCGTCCGATACGGGCGGAGAGACGTAAGGTTTCTTCTTGCTGCTTTTCGGCCTGACTCTGGCCTGATGGCAGGGAGGAAAGAGCTTTCGCATCTTCTTCCTTATTCTTCTTTGGAAAAGAGGACCGGTGCTTGCGAGGCGTACGCTTGCGCCGGCGGATATACGGCAGCTTCATTGAGGCATTGGACCCCTCCGGACAAAACAAACAATGCTCGGAGAAGCGGCAGGTATATCTGCAATCGAAAAAGAGTTTCGGAGGCTTAGGCCTCATGGGGACTATTCCTTGTCCGGGTCGGCGATCGGCTGCTTTCCTTCCGGGTAACGATACCGGAGGAACCTCACCGGGCACTCTCCCTTCCAAAGACTCACCCCTGGGAACAGTCTTTTCAGGTAAACTGCGGGCAGTTGCCTATGATTATTATACAACATTTGAAGAAAATTGGCGCCGTAAAAGTACTCTTAAGGGTGACAAACAGTAAAAGTAACGATACTATCGGCTTTTAAATACTATTGAATTTTTCTGTAACTGCTTAAAAATCATGCAAGGGAATAAATGATTTCTAAGTAATCTATTGATAAAGAGGAAATTGGGGATGAGAAATGAGAGATGGGGAAATTGAAAAGCCATACAACCGAGCTAAAGCTCGAAGAAATGCAACTCATCCGTCGGCTCCGCCGCCCCCTTGGTATGATTCAACAAGAAAGACAGAATAATATCATAAATATATTAGGAGGT
>OOCI01000505.1_pt1 | contig 36918 bp, 18 predicted proteins | sample 1671761 | NCBI WGS metagenome assembly OOCI01 (sample SAMN06348190, study PRJEB24527) | human gut metagenome | biome: human gut; feature: ankylosing spondylitis patient; material: feces | host: Homo sapiens | place: China | collected 2015-10
CTGCGACACGACGAGAATTTCGTTCACCAGCTCGGTCAGACGCTTGGCTTCGTCGATAATCACGTCAAGCTGCTCCTCGCGCTTGGCTTTGTTGTCCCCCGTTATGTCCTTTATCAGCTCGGCATAAGATTTTATTATCGTCAGCGGAGTTTTCAGGTCGTGGGAAATGTTTGCAAGCAAATCCTGACGCAGCGTTTCCACGCGCTGCATTTCCTCCGTTGCGAAATTGAGCGTGTCGCTCAGCTCGTCAAGCTCGGTGTATCCGCTTCCCTCGAAACGCACGGTATAGTCGCCGGAGGCGAGATGCTGCGCGCTCTGACTCATCAGGACTATCGGCTTTGAGAGCTGCCTCGACAAAAACGCGCTCAGCACAAACGCCAGCGCCAACGCGATGATTGTGGTAAGCAAAAGCTGCGAGGCAAGTATGACCGTCGTAGCGTTTATCGAACCAAGCGAAGCCTGCGCGTAAAGCATATACTCCGCGCCGTCGAAATCGAAAACCGCGCCGTACGTCACGAAGGTGTCCTCCTCGTTTTCCGCATTCGCGGCGATTTCGCACACCTCGTTGTCCTCGTCGCCTTTAAGACGGGACAAAAGCTCCTTGCGTTGACTTTCGGTAAGCAGATTCTGCTTGACTCCGCTGCCGGAATAATTGGGATAAGTAAACAGCAACGTACCGCTTCCGTTGTACAGGCTTACGTACATTCCGTTGAGCCTTGCATATTCGTCTATGTCGGTCTCGTAAGCCGAACCGAGTCTCTGATAACCCGCAACGATTTCGCGGCAGATTTTGCGCACGTCGTTGCGCTTCATCGTTCCGTAATAGCCTTTGAGAAAAACGAACTCGAAAAACCACATGACTGCGATTATGCAGACACAGAACAAAATGAAGTAAAACCAGATATTGAACCTTAAACCGTTGCTGTCTACTAATTTTTTACGTCTTTTCTCAGTATTCGATGTTCTCGTCATACTCGAACTTGTAGCCCAACCCTCTCAGGGTGACTATGCAGTCTCTGTAAGGTCCGAGATTGCTTCTCAACATCTTTATATGTGTGTCCACCGTGCGGTCGTCGCCGTAAAAATCAAAGCCCCAGACATTGGACAGCAGCTTTTCGCGGCTGATTGCAAGACCTTCGTTTTTGACGAGGAAGAACAGCACTTCGTATTCTTTGGGCGTAAGGTCGGCCTTTTTACCGTCCACTATGACGTTTCTGCCGTCAAAGTCAACGATAAGGCCTCCGAACTTTTTTACGTTGCGTTTGTTGACCGGATGCTCCGGCGCCGTCCTCCCGAGTATAGCCTTGATTCTTGCGACCACCTCTTTGGGCGAGAAGGGCTTGGTCACGTAGTCGTCTATTCCCGCTTCGAAGCCGAACAGCTTGTCGTACTCTTCTCCGCGCGCCGACAGCACCATAACGGGAATATTCTTGGTCTTGCGGATTTCCCTGACTGCGGAAAGACCGTCCATTTTGGGCATCATGATATCCATGACGATAAAATCGTAGTCCTCGCGCTTGCACATATCGACGGCTTCGTAACCGTCGTCCGCCGTGATAACTTCAAAACCGTTGAATTCGAGATACTCTTTGAGAACCTCTCTGATGTTTTGTTCGTCATCGACTATTAAAATTCTCTTCATTTGCCACCTGCCTTTGAAAATTTTATTCCTTTTATATATTTCAAACCGCCTTGCGGCGTATCTGACGCATTAACCCTCTTTTATTTTTTTGCCTTTGAAAATAATCAGCTTGCAGTACAGATAGTCAAGCACAAAATTTATTACCATTTTCAGCAGCTTTGCCAATATCGGCTGCCATCCTCTCTTTATCAGCGCGACTATCATGATTCCTCCGAGCGGAGTGGTGAGCGCGTAATAAAGCAGATAAAGCAGCAGCCCTCCCTTGACGCTCCTGAAACTGAAAGTATAACGCTTGTTGAGCAAAAAACTGAAAGTACAGGTCAAAACCACCGAAAGCATCTCGGAAAAAAACAGCCAGAGGTCGAAAGCAATCCCCGCGTCCTGCACGAAGGGGTTGAGCTTTGACAGCAGCGTAAACGTCCCGATGCCGATAAGCCCCGTACCCGCGCTGACCAGAAAAAACAGCAGAACCTCCTTGACGGATTTTTTCTTTTTTGCCGCCGCAGGCGCCGATGCGCACGCGGCGGTCGTCTCGTCGGGCTTTTCTTGTTTGTTTTCCACTTCCATTTGTTTAAGCGAAGCGCCGAATACTGTTCTTTATCTCGTCAGCCAAAGCCAGCCGAGAAAGAAAACCAGTGCGAAAGCGCCGATTACCAAAAGCAGCGCCGGCAGATATTTGAGATAGGCTGCGCCGATTATCGCGCGCCTTTCCTTTTTTGTAAGCTTTATTTCGTCGGAATGACTGCGTTTTCGGCGCTTGGGGCGTCTTGTAATATCCATGTTGGCAAAAGCCGTCCCGTCGTCCTCCCACACTCTGTCCGCCCCGAAAGCGTCGGGGTCGGCGGTGTCGGGAACTTCCTCCTCGACAATTTCCGTTCCGTAAATAACAGTCTCCGTTCCGTCGTCGTTTTGAATAACCTCTTTTACGACTTCCTTCTCAACCGAGCGAAACCGTTTTTTTTCGTTTTTTTCGTTGTCCATTTCAGATTTTTATTTCCCGACCGAAGGCGTCGCTTAACGCGAAATCGAGGATTTGACCGCGTTCCAGTTCAAGAAAAAGCTCTCTGCCCGCAGCGTCCAACACGTCTTCGACGCTCAGAGTGCGGCATTGCTCCGCGCCCGCTCCTTGACACATAAGCAGATATTCCGCCGCGTCGTAAATCGCGGCGTAAGGCGCAAGCCCGATCAGCTCGCCGCGTTCCGCCTCCGCGCCGAAGGGTTTAAGCTCGGCCTTCACAAGCTCTGCGACCGTATGAACGCGCGTACAGGTAAAATCCGTAAGATTCATCGACACCTGAGCGCGGTTTTCCCTTTCGAGAAACAGCCCCAGCGCCTTGACGCATTTAAGCCCTCCGCCCGAAAAGCGCACTCTCTCGGCAACTCTCACGGCGACGTTCAAGGGCGTGCCCTCTTTGAGAAACATATTGAAAGCCACGAGAATTTTCCTCACGCCGACGGCAACTGCTCCCGCGGTGGGATGAGGCTTTTCTCCTATGTCAAACCGCCAAAGAGGCTCGGACGTTTTTTTTGCCAGCCCCTCGAAGCCGCCCCGCCTCACGTCCGCAAGATTGCGGCGAAAAGGTGCGGAAGCGCTTTTTTCGTAAAAATATACGGGCAGTCCCAGCTTGTCGAACAGGTCTTGCCCCACTTGCCGAACCAGCTCGTCAGCCACGCTTTCGGGAGTTTCTTCAAGCGGCACGACGGGCAGCACGTCCAGCGCGCCTATTCTCGGATGAACTCCTCTGTGCGCGTTTAGGTCTATTTCCTCCGCCGCCACCCGCGCGCTGTCGATTAAAGCCGAGCGTATTTCCTGCGGAGCGCCCGCCGCGGTAACGACGCATCTGTTGTGGTCGGCGTCGGCAGTGCAGTTTAATAATGCCACATTTTTTCTGTTTCTAAAACAATCGGCAATGAGTTTCGCCTTGACGGGGTCGCCCGTCGAAAAATTCGGCACGACTTCGACTAAATACATGAATTTTTGACCTTGTATTTGTATAATAGCATGTTTTTCACAATTCTGCAAGGATAATCAAGCATATTTTCACATAAAATAATAAGATTTTTAAATATTCGGGCAAAAAATCAATACATAAAAACGCCCGCGTTTTTCAACGCGGGCGGCAGTCAAGCTTATTTTATGGTTTTGTCCTCTCCATTGATAAAGGTATTGAACAGATTGGAAATATTGGCGCCGTAGCTTTTTTCAAAGCAGGCAAGCATATCGTCTTTTGTCGCAAGTTTGAGCTTGCAGGTATCGAAATATTTTCTGAGCGCCGCCTCGAACTTTTTGTCTCCCATCACCTCGTTCACCTGCCCGAACATAATCATGCCTTTCAAGTACGTCATGTAAGTATACTGCTGTTGACTTTCAAACTCGTTGAGCGCGCGGTTCATCGACGTGTCCGTGTCGTTGTTGTAGTTGCCGACGATTTTGATAAACGTATTGAACTGCTTGGTCGTATCGGCAAGCATCTGCGCCGCGTCCACCTGATAGTCGGGATGCGCGCGGTAAAACATAAGCGTCGAATACTCCGCAAGCCCTTCGTCGAGATACGCCTCCCGCACTTGGTCGTTGCCTACAAGACCGTACCACCACTGATGGGCGATTTCGTGTATAATCGCCGTCTCGTAAGAGCGCTTTTCCATACCCGACGTTATCATGACAAGACAAGGGTACTCCATGCCGCCGTAGCAGAAATCCGTTTCCGCAACGTCCAGCTTGGAATAGGGATATTTCCCGAAGGTCGAGTTGAAATACTCCAAAGCCTTGGCGGCAGTCGAGACGCTTTGCTCATACTCCGCATCGGAAAAATAAAAGTAATTGACAGTAGTCGAACCGACCGTCGCACTCGCTTTTTTGAATTTGGGCGACATGACAAAGGCAAAGTCGCGCACGCTTTGAGCCGTGTAAACAGTCCTTACGTTGTCGTTTTCCTTATTCTCGGTCGAGGACGGAACGCCGCTCGACGCAATCATAAAATCCTTGTGCGCGGTCAGCGCCACGCTGTAATTGGCCATTTCGCTCACAAACGGGTCGCCATTGGAATAATAAGGGTCGGTCAGCCACGCGCCGTCTTTGAATACGCAAAGCTGAGGATACCAGTTGCCGATATTTATCGTGTTGTTGCCGTATCCAAGCCTGTGCCAGATATTTGCAAGGCTGACCTCGAAAACAATTTCAACCCTTGCGTTTTGCTGCGGAAAAACCTCCGCGTCAAGCGGCACCGTGAGAATATCGCAGTCTGTGCCCTCGACCACGTAAGCGACCGCCTTTTCGCCGCTTTTGGCGCTGTCGATTTTTATATCGCCGTAGCTGAATCCGTTTTTATAAGCCTTCGAGCGCGTCAGCTCGTCCACTACTGGCAGAGACGCGTCCTTTCTGTATGCGTTGGGGTACAAATGAAACTTCAACTCGGTAAAGCTGTTGTCCGTAGTGTTGTAAAAATCGAAAACCATGACCGCCGACAGAATTTTGGAGCTGTCGTCAAAACCCCGCCTCTATCGAGTAGGCGCTCAGCTTTTTGGCGTTTTTCTCTATGTAGTCGCCCCCGCCGCACGCCGCAAGACAAACGCACAGCATAAGCGCGACAATCAAACCCATGAAAATTAACGCTTTTTTGTTTTTCCGCATAATATGATTCTCCGTTTGTTTAACTATATGCCCCGATATATTTTTATATGAATGATTTTTGTATTGTCAAACGGGGACTTTTGCTCTATAATGATTTAAACGGAGACTGAAATATGAGGATTTTTTACGCATTTCCGCTGCCGGAAGAAGTTGCGGATTGGCTTTACAAAACTTCGCTCGCCCTGCGGGAAAAGCTTGCGGGAGGCAAGGTCACCCCGAAAGAAAATCTGCACATAACGGCGGCTTTCGTGGGCAACGTTAATGAAATAAAAACAGATATTTTGAGCCAAATACTTCGGGAGGTCGCAGCAAACAACACGGCTTCGACGCTTTCGACCTGCCCGCCCACACGGCTGCGCGGCGCGGACTTGATTTGCAGCAAAATCAAGGCGGATGACGCGCTCTTCAAAATCAATTCGGACTTGACGCGGCTGCTCGCGCAAAAGGGCTTCAATGTCGAAAAGCGCTTTACTCCGCACGTGACGCTTATCCGCCGCCCCGGCTTCAAGCCGTCCTTTGCCGAATTGAAAAACCAAGCGGACTTTCAATCCGTTTCCTTCACGGCAGACAAAATCTCGCTCTTGGAAAGCAAAACGGACGGCGCGTTTCCGCGTTACATAACCTTAAAAACCGAAAAACTCGTATCCCCTTCCTCAAAATAAAAACCGCCCTTTTCAACGGACGGTTTTTTTGAGATAAAAGAATAACGAATTAAGTGACGCCAAACCGAATTTTTTCGCAGGCAACAAACAAAGTTTTATCGCTTGCGGCGAACTGACTTTAATTTAATTCCGCTAATATTTTATTAAGCACATTATTTTCATGTTTGTTTCTAACACACCAGTTAGGATGATAGGTAAACAGATATTTTATCCCATTGCCGTCAGTCAGAGTTGTACAGTAACCGTCCCGTTTCCACTGCTCGTCGCCGTATTCATATAATTTTAAATATATTTCCGGCAATTCCAGTTGCAAAGAAACTCCGTACCAACCGAAGAAAATAATATGAGTGGGCTTTATAATATTAATTTCAGCTTGCAATATAGGATATTTATGCAACTCACTGCGTTGTACAGAAGTTAGTTTACAGCTTTTTATGTTTCGGGAACGGTCAATCAATCGGTGAACTTTGTCGAGGTCTGTCCAGCAAAAACTAGCACCTTGTAAATTTTCTCGTATTTTGTTGAACCTTCTCCAAAACGGTCGATTGTTCATTTTCCATTCAAACATACATTTCTTGTTGAATGTCTGTACAGTTTCAATTATGTTCTCTGTAACAATACTTTTATCTCTGTCACAGCCTTTTTGCCCGTACCCCTCTTCTCCGACTATAAGAATACGCATTTTGCTATCAGCCCAATCGTCCGGCAAATAAATATAATAGGGCAATGAAATATTATCTTCAGATAAAACGGGGTTTGAAAATATTTTACGGTTCCAAACCAAATACTTTACATATAGAGCTTTGCGAAAATCGGTTATGTTTGCCATTGATAATCCTCCACAACCAGCATCGTTTATGATACTATAATTCGAAATGAACTGCAAGCCAATAATATCTAAAAACATAAATCGGCATTTCAAAATTTACGAAAAAATAAAAATTCACCGCGTGCAATGTTGTTTAGCGAATAAAACACTTCCCAAAACAGGCAAGGTTCTCAGATTGCGCACTTTAACCTGCGAGAACGAATTAGTTTACGGATACGTAATTGACGAATTCCGAGACATGCAAAAAGGGCGCAACTTTGCGCCCTTTTCTTTGTTATTTGGCGGAGAGAGGGGGATTCGAACCCCCGGTACAGTATCCCGTACGACAGTTTAGCAAACTGTTGGTTTCAGCCACTCACCCACCTCTCCAGTGGTTCGCTTTTGCGTGTGCAAAGATATATCAGATATTTCAGTCTGCCAAATTTTTTGGGATGTTTTTTTGCAGTTATTTTTCACAATATATGCAAGTCGTTGTCTGTCAGCGGTGGTTGCGGAACGTTGTGGTTGCGGAGTTTTGCAATGCGGCAAATTTTAAGTATGTTTGCATATGCATCTCGGCAGAGCAGGCCCAATCAAGTATGGATGCTTTGCGCTCGATTTGCACTGTCTTATGGTGAAAAATAAGGATATGGGAGAAACTGCGATATCATTGGTGGAGTTCAATCGGCGCATCGGCGGCTTGCTGCACGATGCGTCGGTGCAGCGGTGCTGGGTTGTGGCAGAGACAAGCGACGTGCGTCAGAGCGGCGGTCACTGCTATCTTGAGTTGGTGCAGAAGGATGCACAGACGGGGCAGACGCTTGCCCGTATGCGTGGCATTGTCTGGGCGAGTGTGTATGCCCGTCTGCGTTGTGAGTTTGAGAGAGCCACGGGGCAGCCGTTTGCGTCGGGAATGAATGTGATGGTTGAGGTCAGTGCCAATTTCCATGAGCAGTACGGGCTGTCGGTGGTGATAACCGGCATCAATCCCACTTATACGCTCGGCGACATGGCCCGTCAGCGCCTGGAGATACTCAACCGGCTGAGGAGCGAGGGCATAATTGATATGAACAAGCAGTTGCCGTGGGCCGACGTCGCTCAGCGTGTCGCTGTGATTTCTGCCGCTGGCGCTGCTGGATATGGCGATTTTATGAATCAGCTTCACAACAACCCGTCGGGCATCAAGTTCTACACGTGTCTTTTCCCGGCGGTGATGCAGGGGCAGAGCACGGTGACGTCGGTCATCGCCGCTTTGGAGCGCATCAACGACTATGCCGATCTTTTCGACTGTGTGGTGATAATCCGTGGTGGCGGCTCGACGAGCGATTTGAATTCGTTCGACAACTATGACCTTGCTGCCAACGTAGCGCAGTTTCCGTTGCCGGTGATATGCGGCATCGGGCACGACCGCGACAATACGGTGGTCGACTCGGTGGCGTCGGTGAGGGTGAAGACGCCCACGGCTGCCGCAGAATGGCTGCTCGATCGCGCGCAGTCGGCTCTCGACCATGTCAACGCACTCACAGACATGGTGGTCGACTCTGCCACGCAGATGCTTTCGGGCGCGCGTCAGCAGCTGGCATATTTCACAAGCGGCATTCCGTTGATGGCCGACAACATCGTGGTGCGCCACCGCGCACGTCTGCAGCAGATTGCCGCGGCGATACCTGTTGTGGCGGCACGGCGCATCGACGGAGCCGGCAAGGATTTGGCGTTTGCCTCACAACGGGTGGCAATGGCGGCACGGCAGTGTGTGGCTAACGAGCGGCAGCGCGTGACGGGGCTTGAGAAGCAGGTCGAGCTGCTGTCGCCCGACCGCGTGTTGCGCCGTGGCTATTCGCTGACGCTTCGCGACGGACATGTGGTCACCTCTGCCTCGTCGCTCCGTGCCGGCGACAGTCTCGTCACCCGCTTTGCCGACGGCGAGCGAACGTCGGTGGTGGAGTGAGGCAGTGCTATCTCCTGGGCGCACGGGATTATCTGACGATGACTTTGGTGGTGCCGAAGATGTAGAGCCCGGGCTGGAAGTCGCTGTATGTGGCAATGCCGGGCTGCACGTCAAGGATGCGGTAGAGTTGACCCGCTACCGTTACCACATTCAGTCTTGTTGCCATTGTGCTCTCGATGCGCACGCGCTGGTTGCCGATTGCGCGGACGGTTATATGGTCTTCTGTCTGTGTGTCATCCTCGTTCTCTTCCATGTCGGGCATAATGTTGTCGGCATTCTGTTCGGCGATGTTGATCACCGAAGTGTAGTCGTAACGGGCGTTTGACCTCGTTGCCGTCGGCGACATATATGTGCGGAACGGCGTCACTGTCGACAGCGATGAAGCATCGTCGAAAGCCGTGCCGCTGTCGTTCATTCCATACACATTGCCGTTGCTCACATTGATGGCGGAGAAAGTGCCGAGATGAGAGTATTTTCCGCCTACCATAGTTGCCATACCTTTTGTGATTGGAATTGTTATTGTGCCGTACGACGTGTCGCCGGTGTGGTTGTCGCCGTAGGCGTTGAATGTCACGGTCTGAGCGTCTTCCCAAGCCCCGAAAATATCGTTGTAGAACGCACTTGAGAGGTCGAACTCATAGTAGCGCGCACCAGGGAAGCGCACGATGTAGGGCACTTCGCCTGCAAGACGCAGGTAGTCGGGGTAATTGTGTGACGTCGCATAGTATGGGTTGGCATACTGGTTGTAGAGCTTGTCGGCGTAGTTGTCGACGAAGAACGTATTTGCGAAAGTGTAGGAAACACCATTTGTCAAGGCATTGCCCGAAGCGTCGGTAGGGGAGAACAAGGCTGCGCCAGGACGCTGGAACACTGCCGACGGAACGTTGCCCTCTGAGGCAATCGATGTCAGTCCGCGTAGCCAATATTCATGGTGTAGCGAGTGGATGTTCTGACTTGGGTTGTCGGTTTCCGCGTCCGACGGCGAGCCGTAGAAATGCGTTATCTCTCCGTTGAGCGATGCGGCGACCTTGTCGACGGTGAACGGCAGGCAGATGCCTTCCCATGCGCCTTTGCTGTCCTTGGCATAGTACATTGGTCTGCGCACATACCATGCGCGGTCGTTGACGTTGAAGGCGATGGGCACGCAGAGATTGTTGTTGTTGCAAGTCTCTCCATCTCCGTTCTCGTTGTCGGGAGTGCGCTCCACGAAGTGTAACAGAGTGGTGCTGTAGCCGTCGATGCCTTTTGTTATATGGTGTCCGTTTATCAAAGCCTCTCTTGTAGTCTCGTTGTAGTTGAGAGCTTTTTCCACCACGTCGTAAGCCTCGTTGCCTGTTGCCTCGTCATTATCGGCGGTGTAGACAAGGAGATTCTGCGTGATGCCTGCGTCCTCTTTCACAACGAAGTCGTTGAAACGGCTGGCGTTGTCGTCCATAGGAGGGTAGAAGATGCCACCGACTGTTTCCGTCGCTGCAGGAAGGTCGTGCAGGCAAGTGAAGTCGACAGCCGTGGTAGCAGAATCGTGCACGTAGGTGCTCATAGTGATTGAGCCATTGTTGTAGGCGTTGTAGTGGAACGCGTCGAGCGTCGTGTCGCCGTAGTAGGCTGCTGTGCGGTACACGCGGTTGCTCATATAGCTGTTCTGGTGCGAAGCGATATCGCGTGGGTAGTTGTCGGGGTTGTGCTGAAGCGACTGTCCCCAGAAGAGGAAGTCGTTCATAAGTTCAGTGCCGCTGTTGTTGGCGTTGAACAGAGGCGTGTAGACAACAGGCGTCGGGATGCTGCCGTCGGCGTTGTATTTTACGCGCGGCGCGTCGAGCGGGTGCGTCTTGTCGTGACGGGTCTCCACCTGTTCGTAGTTGGGGATGTCGCCACCCTTGCCGATACGCAGATATGTGATGCCGGTGTTGTTGCCGGTGATGGCATCCGTGCGGCACGCATACTGATAGTCGCCGTTGGCATAGTAGGCTGACACGTATTTCAGAATCTCATTGTCGGCGTCAGCCTCAGTGCTTGATGTTGTCGGCTCGGCGCGGTGGCGAGCGCGTAGATAGTACTCGTTGAGGTCGTATGCCACCCGTCCACTACGGAAATCCTCCGTGGTGTATCCCTCGTATGGAGAGCCATCCCAGCGATAGACAACAGGCGTCGATCCGCTTTTGCCCGATGCCGGCGCATACTCGAAGCAGCAGTGGTAGTTTCCGATTTTGCCGTCGGCAGTCAAGTTGGATATCCTGCCGGAAGCAAGTCCGAGGTTATATATGTTGCCAGAACTTTCGATGCTGTTGAAAAGAGATTTTCCCGAAGGGATGCCGCTGATCACGTGACCGTCGCCATGCAGGATTCCCGCGAAGTCGGAAATGTAGTATCCGCCCTTGTCGGTTGCTTCCAGAGCAATGTCGTTCTGCAGGAAGAACTGAGCTTTTGCGCCATAGCGCGGAGCGTTGCTGTCAGTTCCGATAGAGTCGACGAAAGCGACAAATGCAGAGAGGTCGCTCTTGTCGGAAATGTAGATTCGCGGTTCCGGCAACGGGTCTGATTCCGTAGTGTCAAGGCTTTCCTCATTGACGCGGGTTATCGCCTCGGCAAGGTGCAGGTTTATTCCAGCCTTGTGAGGATCCATGCGGTGGTAGTTGTGCACAACAAACTTGTCGGCGTCGTGCATGTCCACCTCCAGGATGTCGTTGAGTCCCGTTATCGAGACGCCGAGTTGTATTCCGTAGCCGTTCATATAGTAATAAGCAGGGACGTCGAGAAGGTCGTCGGTCTTGTCGTAGTGACAGCCCGCAAACAGACCTTTGCCATTTTCATCGGCTTGGTTGAAAGTGTCGTAGCCTGTTGCCACGTTGTTGCTGATATTTTCTTTAGTCCACGGCGTGGTGTCTTTAAACTCCCACTTGCCGTCGGCTCCCATTTGCCGCTTTCCGATGCGCCAGTAGTAGCCGTTGACCGCAAACGACTGGTCTGCGCTGACCACGATGTTGTCTTTGGTTACGCGCACCATCTCGCCTGGCAGCGCGCAGTTTCCGATAGTGATTTGTCCGCTGACGGTTGGCCCCTGCACATATTCGATTGTCAGATATATTGTGTAGGTGTATTCGCGCTGAACGTAGTATATCGTAGGGTTGCTCTCGTCGATTGTGACGTCGGAGATGTTGTCCACCTTTTCATACGTTTTGTTGGCAGTGTCGTAGGTGAACAGGCTCTCGATCTTCACAAACTCTTCGGTCTGAGGTTGGTAGTAGGTGTTGTTGGCATCGAGGTTGCCCGATTCCACCAGCTCGTAGCCAGACTCGGTCTTCTTGTAGAATTTACCTGTGTTGGTGTATATCGGCTTGTTGTAGGTCTCACTGACATATTCCTCGTAGGCTGGCGCCTTCAGCACGAGCGTTGCCATACTCTTTCTGCCGAGGTGCTTGTCGAAGTAGTCGGGCTCAACGTAGTTTGTGTTGTCGACCATATCCACCAGACGGAACGAAATCTTGGCATCCTCCTTCAGTCCTGCAGGCAGCGAGTTGCTGAAAATGGTGGCTTCGTCGTCGCCCTTTTCTCTCATCGACAGCAGTGCGGCAAAGCCTTTCGACGCCTTGTCGGGATCATCGATGGAGGTTGCGCCTGAGAAGTTGTTGCTCTCCGCGCCGCCGACATATAGTTTGTAGCCTCCGGCAACTGCGTCGGAATAGTATGTCTTGTCGGTTTCGTTGGTCTCGGTTCCTGTGAGATAGTTTCGATATTCCAAGTCGCTTGAGTATTGGCTCTTGTCGTCGGGATGGCCGCTGCGCATCTTCCAGTTGAAGATGCTTATAGGCTGGGTGCTCTTCAATCCGGCGAGAACGGTGAGTCCGTCCTTGTTGTCGCTGTCGAATTCGATCGGATTCTCTTTCGACGACTTGAACGTGTATCCGGAGATGTTGACATTGTAGTAATAATGGAATCCGGTGACATACCAATAGTGAACCTTCACGTCGTCGACCGTCTTGTCCGATCCGGGCGCGGTGATGGCATGGTATCCTGTCGGGAAACAGTCGTCGACGATGTATCGGCCCTTGTGGTATGGGAACACAAAGTTGCCGGTGGTCTCGAGGAAGTCCTCCTCGTGGGAGTCGCCGTCATGCCGCTTGTGATTGTTGTCGGCATACACATAGCCTCCGCCCTCATCCTCGCGGACGTTGATAAGGTTCATTTCCACAACGCCGTAGATTGGGCCGTACAATTTGTTTTCCACCACTTTTTTACGGTCGGAGTCGTATGTTTCATGACAAAGTTGAATCTTCATTGCGTATCCCGAAGCGATGCCGATCATGTTCATCGCCGTTCCGTCGTTTCGTTTCTGGAACTCTCCGAACGGATCCTCGGCGTTTTCCTTGTCCTTGTTGGCGTTATAGTCGTCGATGTAGTGCTGCTTGACGCCCTGGTACGACATACCGGCAAAGGCAGTGTTGTCGGTAGAGGCGGAGGCAAGCTGACCGTTGCGGTTGCGCCACATCCCGCTGTTGAAATCCACATTCGACGTGATTGCGCTTACATAGAGGATATTGTTTGAGAATCCCATGTAATTGCGGGCTTTCGTGCTGTATCTGAAGTCCGTGTTGTTGTCGGGCTTCGCTTCCAGATTTCCATTGCTGTCAAATCGGATGTCGTTTGCCACCATCTTGATTTCTCCGACACGGGCAATGGAGTAGGGTGTCTTGTTGACGTCGTTCACCGTATAGTCGCGGGCGCCGAGCAGAGAGAAGCAGTTGTCCTCCAGACGGATGATGTCGAGCCGCTGGAATGTGTTCAGAATCTTTGGATTGTCGATGGTGTGTCCGGCAAATCCATATCCTGTCAGGTCGGCGCTGCGGAAACCCTGGGCATACGACAGGTGTCCGTCGCCGAAGATGCCGCCCTCGCTGTCGTATTCGTAGAACTCATTTTCTCTGATTCCCTCAAGTCCCGACGGCGGAGTTGCGCCCGATTTGAAGAAATATTTGTCCTGCAGCGAAATGTAGCGGTATGAGTATATGCCGTTGGCGGCATCGTCGTCGCTGGCATAGTGCTTGTAGTAATAGCCGTATAGGTCGGTGCCGTCGGGCAGTTGCACCGGTCTGATGTCCTGGTGGGAGATGGTGATATGTTCACTGTCCTTGTTGTCGCCGACAAGTACAAGCGTGTTGCCGCAGAATCCAGCCGTAGAGCCGCCGGGCAACAAGTTAAGATCATCGCCGTTGCCGTTGGCGATTATGGCATAGTCGAGATTGTATTTGTCGGTTAGTTTCAGCACGGTTGTGTTGTTGGCTAATACCGAGCCTTGAGCCACCGAATATCCGCCGCCATAGACAGCCTCGTCAATGGTGATGTTGACGTTTTCCCAGCCCACCGACGGCGCGGCGGAAACTATCTTCTTGAAGTAGTGGGCGCGGTTTGCGTCGGTAATCGTGTCGCGCATGCCGTTGCCGTTGTCGATAGCCACGATGTCTTCGTAGACGCCCTGCGATATCCACTCGTCATTAAGCAGATATATGTGCTGCTTGATGGCAGGTGTCTTTTCCTTTCCGTTGTCGTTCTCAACTCCAAGATTCTTCCGGTCGGCGCGTTTAAGCTCATATCTGCCTCGGACATGGTTTTGGCGGTTGGTCGAGTAGTAGGTTGGATATCCCACAATCACCTGAGTGGAGCCATACACATAGCCCGAATACGAGCCGCCCGTGACGGCGCGGAATATGTGGCCGTTGAGCATCTTGATAGTCGAGTAGCCCACCACGTTGCCCTGCTGGCCTCCGCCGTAGATGAAGTTGGCAGAGACGCCCAGACCTTCCGGATTGGTGTCGGGGTCGACCACGCCGCAAGGCAGAAACTTGTTGCCGTCCATTTTTGGCTCGGAGCATTTCACCGATTCGCCGATTGTCACGTTTGCGATTCCGTATACGAAGCTTTCCATACCGTATCCGGCACCGTAAACGTTGAGTGCGGAATATTCGGCAGCCTTGACCAGCAGCTCGTTCGACTTCTCCAGCTTGTCTCTGTCCTTTCCTGCCAGCATATCGCTCTGCAGGTTTATGCAGACGTCGCCGACGATTGTTCCGCTCTTGAAGCATCCGCCATACACATTTCCGCCGACGTATGCGCCGTTTTTCTCTTTAGGCATAAATTTGTTGCGAATGTTGAGTTTGATGAACGGATATTCAGAGTCGGCATCGCCGAGCAGATATCCGCCCCTGTGCTTGGCCTTGCCTTTGTAGTCGTAGTTGGTATTGTTGCATCCGCCCACAATCTTGTCGGTTATGGTCAGCCCTTCCGGAAATGTGTATTCAAGCACATTTCCTATTTTGCCGCTTGTCTTCGGCATAACGTTCATATTACCGCGGTTTCCTCCGCAACAGAACGTGCCGATGATGCAGTTTGTCAGTCCTTCTCCAGTCTCGCTGCCGTTCCATTTGAGCGAGCCTTGTATGTCGGTCTCCACCGGTTGGAAGTAGAGGTCGAGTAGGTGCGGATACACAATCGGACGTTTGCTTTTTTCCGTTGGTAGATACACTGTGTTGATGTTTGCGTTTTCGGAGTCGTTGATCCAGTCGATAGGCTCAGCAAGATCCAGCTCCTGGGTGTAGTCGTAGATGTCGCCGTTCAGCTTCTGGAACATATTCATGAAGTCGTTGTCCTCCGACGTCACAAACAGCTCCTCGCCGTTGCATCCCATGAACACGCCGCCGATACGTACGTGGCTTCCTATGTTGACGCTGATGTCGCCGACAGACTTGTCGGCATCTTCCGAAGCCCCGTAGGCAAGCATCTTCAGCACGGTTGCGGAGTTGCCGCCGCCATACACGTTTCCGTCGATGCGTACCGTGTCGGATGTAGACACACCATGGATGTTGATGCTCACTTTGTTGGTCAGCGGACGCCATGAGTTGATGTTCACCATCTTCACCGCGTCGCTTGTGGCTTTTAACTGCGTCATGTTCTCGCGCATAGGCACGGTGTAGACCAACGGCACCGTCTCGGAGTCGGGGTCGTTGGGATTGATGGGATAATACTCGTTGACCGTCACATTCTTGTTTCCGTTTCGGTCGGTGGCATACAGGTAGTTTCCGTTGCCTGCGCCATACACGTTGCCAAACAGATGGCCGCCGTAGATGTTGATGGTGGTTCCTGTGCCGCCGTTGTCCATGAAGTAGCCATTCTTGTTCAGTCCCACGTTGACATATCCCGACACGTCGTTGCCGCCATACACGTTGCCATGAATGAAAATGTCGGCATTGCTGTAGGTATGGGGACTTGTAGCCGGCTTGTTGTCGCCAATTCTCACAGTCGTGCTCTTAAGCACATCGCCCATAAATCCGCCTCCGAAAATGTCGTGGCAGTCGATGGCCTTCAGCTCCACGTCGGTTGAGTTGACTGAACTGTAGGTGCCTCCTCCGAACACACGACGGCAGAACACGCCACCGGAGCCCACGATGTGCGTGTCGCCGAACACTTTGCCTGAATATCCGCCACCGATGATGTCCATCACCGAGTAGCCGTTGAAAAAGTGCTTGTATTCCTCGCCTTTCACGATGTCGATGCCTTCGAGGATGCTTCCTCGTCCTTCCATTTCCACGTTCACATACGTGTCGCCCATCACGATGGCATTTTCACCGAATCCTCCGCCGAACACGCTGAATTGCGGTGTGCCGATTTTTTCGTAGATTTCTTTCCACTCAATGCTTTCAAAGAAATTCTTGCCGGTGTCACGTCCAGCCACCATTTCTGTGCTGTTGTAAAGGAGTCCCTTTGTCATGGTGATATAGGAGTTGTTGCCCACAACGGATGCTATTTTTCCGCCTCCGTAGATATTGTGGTTCACTTTGAACTTACGTGCTTTAGGGTCGTACTGCGGAGAGTAAATCGTTCCGTCTACGATGCTGGCAGGACTCCATGTGCGTGCCTGCACGTTCCATAATGCATGTGCCTGCACTTTGCCTCCAAGAATCAGCAGGTTGGTGTTGCCGGTTACGTCGGCAGATGTCACCGCCACGCTTTCGCTGCCATTCTCAGTAACGGTTTCGACGCTTCCCAGACCACCTCCGTGAGCGCTTTTTCCTAACCATCCGTCGTAGATTGTCAGCAGGGTGTTGCCATACACAGTGCCGTTCTGGCAGCCGCCAAAGAAGTCTTCCATGAGAGTGGGGTAGGTATCGTTGTCAACGTCGGGATGCACCATGTTGGCGTCATCGCTTGGAGAGAGATATTCTTTCGTTGTGTCGTCCCAATAGGGGTAGTGCATCACCGGGCGGTCGAGGATGAGACACGAGTTGCCGTAAACACCTCCGAGACTCTTGCTGTCGGCACACTCAGTGACAACACGCCCCCTGCCGCCAGCAAACACCTGCGACATCAATGATCCTCCACGGATGTTTACGAGAGTGGTGCGGTTTGTCGGGGATAGATAGTTGTCGCGGGTGAACACCGCAGCGTCGGCTTTTTTGCTGCCTACATTCGCCAAATCGCCGCCGCCGTAGACTCTGCCGAATATCAATGTGCGTTCAATAAGTCCGAGTCCATTACGGAATTTGTACATTTTGCCATAGATGTGCACTTCGGTTTTCTCTACATGCGCCATGTCCGGGAAATCGATGAAAACGCCGTTTCTTTTTACCGATTCCACACCGGAGCCTCCTCCGTAGACACTATGATTGACATCGCCTCCCTTGATGAAAACCATCGACTTGCCTTTCACCGAACCGAAGTCATAGCCGCTTCCGCTGGAGAAGTCGCCATAGGGCAGCGCTCCCAAACCAGCACCAAAGATGTCGTGGCAGCCAAGTTGACAGTCGGTTTCCACATAAGTGTCGCCCGTTACATATCCGGCATAGCCGCCGCCATGAATCTGAAGCAGCACGAGTCCGGGCACACCGATTTTCCATGCAAAGCGGCTGATATGATAGCGGCGGAATACGCCTGGATCGTTCTCGCCGCCATCATAGCTGCCGAAATAGAGTTTCTTGTCTTCTTTCGACAACTTGAGATAGTCGTCGTAGATATCTTTTTCAAGGTCGAGATATGTTTTATAGTCCTTGTTTTGATAGAGATAGCGGTATTTTATGCCGTCGATTGTTATTATGCCGTCGTCGTCAAGTTTTGCTCCAGGCTGCGCATAGACTTCGGTTTTTCCAACGGATGTGTTGACACCATACCCCGCGCCGAACAACGAGAACGAGGGGTGTTCAACGTGAATGCTGTTCAGGAACCAGCAGAGCCCCTGTACAGTGGTGTTTTCAAACATACTTATGGTTTTCCCCTTTGAGTCCTTTATGTCGTCGAGGGGGGAGTGGTTGATTATAACGACAGTCTTGCCGGTGTTGGCAACAGAGGCTGAGCCGACATGGCAAGCCCGGTTTCCTCCGCCGAAGATGTTGTAGGTGGTGGAGAAGGTGAATCTGTCCAGATCGAAGAATTTCTTGGTATTCTCATTGTTTCTGATTCGATTGATGGCCTCCTGCGCAAGCGGGTCGCCGATGTTGTCGAGCGACGGTGCTTCGTTGATAGCATAGGCAATCCGTCGGAATTCGTTATTGTCGTTGCAGATAGGGCTGCTGTCAGACTCGGCGTCCAGCCATGTGGTAATGTTGCCGTTGATGTCGGCTTTGCGGTTCCACATCCAAGAGCCTCCGTCAAATTGCACTTTCGTGTTGCCAAGAATATTGGCATAAGTGCCGGTGTCGGCTACGTCCTTCTTGCCAAGCACCTCGTCGACTGCAGTCAGCTCGTTGTCGATGTCAATGTCGCCGTATCCTCCGCCATATACATTGCCGCCCATCATTCCGCCCTCGATGTGCACAAAAGTGTTGCCGTCGACCGTTCCGTATTCGCAACCGCCGTAGATGTCGCCCCAAACGCATGGCACCACATTGTCGGTGCCGCTGTCAACGCCCGGATTGCTGTTGACGATATGCACAATGGTGTTGCCGTTGATGCGGCCGATGTTGTAGTATTGGTTGGCTTCAGCCTTTTTGCAGCCCACACCTCCGCCATACACGTTTCCAAAAATGTTGCCGCCGCGGATGTTGACAAACGAGCGGTAGCCATCAGCCTTGTAGCTTAAGAATGTGCCGTCGGCTTGGTTGAGCGTCGAAGCGCTTGTCAGCAAGTCGGGCGAGTAGTAGTCGGAAGGTTTCATCTCTTGGAAAATGCCCACATTGGCATTGTCGCCGCCGCCGTACACGTTGCCGTAGATGTTGGCGTCGTCGGCAACCTCCACCATGGTTGTGCCGATGACACGCGCCACGGTTATGAAGTGGGTTGAAGAGGCTGTCTCGGGCTCCAGTCCGGCACTTCCTCCAAACACGTCGCCATGGGTGAATGCTCCGCACATGTATACCTCCGTGTTGCCGCCAATCTGACCTGTGGTGTTGTCCTCGGTTGACGCAATGTCGCCGAAGCCGCCGCCAAACACACGGCGGATAAACGTTTTTCCGTCGACAGTGACTTTGGTGTTGCCAGCCACAGTGCCGGCATATCCGCCGCCCAACACAGCCCATACGGTGAAGTTGGGCACTCCCATCGAAAGGTCGAGAGAAGGAGCGTTGGGGCCGTATTTTCCATAGTCGCCGTCAACGTTGACGGTTACATCGGTGCTGCCAACGGTCGTCAGCCGTCCGTATCCGCCGCCGAAGACGCTGAAGTGAGGATTCTCGTTGTCGGTGTACGACTGTTTCCATTCGTCGGTTATCAGCAGTTCGTAAGGCGTCATGCCTTTCTGCATCATCACGGTGGCAAGGCCGGTGCCGTCGGCAGGGGTTGTTGTCACATTGCCGTCGGCGTCTTTGTATGTGCCCACGTTGCAGGCAAGATTGCCGCCGCCATAGATGTTGTGGGGATTCAGGAACTTGCCGTTGGCATAGAATTTTGATTTTTCGTATACAGTGTCCTCCGTGGCAGGCTCGTCGCCGGCGTTGTCGATGTCGGGATCCCAGATGTAGAATATGTTTTCAACCGGATCCCACATCTTGAACCATATCACATTAATCGAGAAGCTGTCGTCAATCGGACCGTGGCCTGCGCTTTGTGTGCCGCCCTCGTCCTGCGCCAGGGTCACGTTGGTGTTGCCGAGCACGTCGGCTGAAGTGACCGTGCCGTCTGTGATGTCGCCGTTTCCGCCACCGAACACCTGACCGGCGATGTTTCCGGCATAAATGTTGACATACGTGTCGTTGGCAACCTGAGCAAGATTGCCGCCTCCGAAGATGTCGCCGTAAATGAAAGGAGCCTGCTGTGTGCTGCCCGCGAACGACACGTTGGCGTTGCCGGCAACCAGACCCACCAGCTCAGGATGCTGCGTGAAGCCGTCGCCGGCGGCAAACGCTTGCGAGGCAGGGCGCAGACGGCGTCCGTTGCCGCCGGCAAACACCGAGCCACGGATGTCGGCGCTGTCGCCGATGACAACGTTTGTGGCGTTGCCGTCAAATTCTACAATCGCCATATCGCCTCCGCCATAGATGTTTTTGTAGAAAGTGCCGCCCATGATGTTCACGCTCGACTGTCCGTATATGCGAGCCATGTCGGAAAGCGTCTCGACGTTGGAAGTGCCCATCTCCTTGGCGTCGGCCACACCGTATCCGCCTCCGAATACCGGACAGTGGAAAATGCCGCCATTGATGTTGAGCTCCACGTTGCCATAGGTCTTGCCAAGAGCTTTGTAGTCGCCGGAATTGCCGCCGTAGGGGTTCTGCGAATAGAAAAAGTCAGTGCCTCGTCCGCCGGCGAATACGCCGTTCTTGCAGTGAAACTCTCCACCGTTGATGGTGAGCGACGCCACAGTCGCTCCGGTTTTTCCGTACACGTTGCCACCGCAACTGTTTGGCGTGGCAGCCGTGCTCGACCACAAGCCTTTGCTCATGAATCCGCTTCCTCCGCCATAAATGCCGTCGATAGGTTCGGTTGTTGAACCGAACTCTCCACCGTTGATCACAATCTTGGTGTTGGTGTTGGTCGGGTCGACATCTTTGAACGACTCGAAATCATCGTTGTTGTAGCAGTGATACGTCACCAGACGGTCTTTTGCGTCGGCATACGAACCGTAGAGCATAACGTCGCCCGATTCATTCCAATAGGCGATGCTTTTATCGGGAGTGTGGCTGTCGGCATTGTCGTCGCCTTCGCCGATGCCGTTCATACCGCCTGCGCCAGCACCGTAGATTCCGCAGAAGATGTTGTCTTTCTTAGTGTTGCCGGCAGGCAGAATCTCGAATAAGCCGCCGTTGATGGTGATTGTGCTGTAGCCATAGAACGGGTTGTTGACAATCACGTTGCCGGTGTGTCCACGACCGGTGCTGCCGCCATACAGCTCGGTGACAATAACACGGTTGTCAATCCATTCGTCGTTGTTGTGTTTTGAAGACGCCGGGTCGAGCAAGATGTTTGCACGTCCCATATAGGTGTTGTTTGGCACGTAGTAGTCAGTGCCGTTGTAGGGGAGGATGAAGTCGCGCTGCGCACCCAGCGAACCGTTTACGACACGCGCCACCTTTCCGCTTCTGATTATTATGTCGACATCCGCATACATGGCACCCTCGTGGCTTCCGGCGAGAATGATACCGGCATCGTAGTCGCTCTTGCGTTTGCTTGTCTCTCCCTTGATTTCCCTTTCCGGGTTGTGGGCGTCGTTCCATTTGCGGTCGATGTCCATCTCGATTGTGCACTTTATGGGCTGATTGGGAGTTCCCATCACTCCATTGTAGTCCTTCTCGGAGGATGTCTGACGTCCGCCCGCGCTGATTGCGGAGTATAACCCGGACTTGATGGATATTTTGAAACCCTCCTTGCCGTGAGGCATCGACTGCTCGAAAGCCTCGATTCTCTCTTTTCTGTCCAACGGATAGAAACGGCCGTCGTTGTTGAAACCGCCGAAGATGTGGAATGCAGTGGTCACAGCGCCGTCGATGGTTCCGTAGTTAGGCGAGTTCTGCCCGAAACCGGTCATCTGTATGCCTTCGCCCATCTCAAGGTTATTGTATTGGCAGTAGATGATTTTGTAGAAATCACCGCCGTTGTTTGTGACAGGGTCGTTGTTGAATGTGATATACTCAAATCGGGTGTCGCCCCATATCGGCAGACCTCTTTCAGCACCCGAAATCTCGATGGTGCCTTTGTAGTCGGTGCCGTTCCATTCGCCTGTGATGGTGGCGTTGCGGAAAAGAGGGGACTCTCCCTTTGCTTTAGTCCATTCGTCAAGCTTCAGCATATTTTTGCCTCTGTTGTTGCTGGTTATGTTGAAGCCCGTGTATTGATTGTTGGTCACGTCGGCACCGCTTGTTCCCATCAGCACGATGATGTTTTCGTCCCAAGTACCCGTCTTGGCGAGCTTGCTGTAGGCGCCTTTCCACGTCTTCATCGCCTGTGTCGGGGAGTAGCCCCACTCCTCGTCGTCGTTGTCATCGCCCTGCGCGTAGGTTGTGCCGTTGATGCTCACCGCCTCAGGACATAGGTACACCACGATTGTCACTTTGATGTTTTTGCGGAAAATGATGTTGCCACCGCTCTTTACGGTAACAGTACAGTTGAACTGGTCCTTGTTGGTGGCAGTTTCCGGACGTACAAATTCGTTGGACGTTTCCGACAGCAAGGTTCCTTTGTTGTACCATTCGTATGTGATGTCGAGACCAAGTTCGTCGTTTGTGAAATTCTCTTTCGTGTTGTTCGTCACATTTATGATGTATGTGCCGGGCTTGGTTTCGTAATCGAGTTCGGCAGTGATGCCGATAGCCTCGACGAGTACGGTGTTGGTGCGCTGGCTGCCGTCGACGGTCATGGCGTAGACATACTGGGAGTATATCTGTCGCGGCAGGATGAACGGGTTGCAGGCGGAGCTGTTGACCTTTTCACCCTCAGTGTTGTCGGTCGATGCATACCAGTTGTAGACATCGGAAGTGGTTTCTCCGTCTTCGGTTGTCACGGTGAGCACATCGCTTGTGCCGCGCTCCGCCTTCAGGACAATCGAGCTGAAAGAGAACCGTTTGGAAGAGTTTGAATATGACCACGGCCTCTTGTCGAGGTTGTTTTGGGTGATGTACAGGTTGTTGAGCCCGGCAAACGTCTTTCCGAACGGCTCGCCGGTGGAGGGGTCGGTAGCTGAGATTTCTTTTTCAACACCGTATTGGTTGTAGGCGTAGGTGTCGGTAGCTTTGTTGGCAGGAGTGTAGTACCATGAGTCCTTCACCTTGCTTGCAAAGTTGTCGGCGGCTATAAACGCCATCACGCTGGCTTTTTTGCACTGGGTGGTATTGGCGCTTGTCTTCAAGCCTGCGCCGTGCACATAGATGTTTCTTGGCCATACGGCATAGCCTGTCTGGTTGGCAAGTTTGCTTGCCGCACCGAAACCGCATGAAATCGTCACTTGTCCTTCCACCCCGTTGAGAGCAGCGTTCTGGAACATATCGATTTCCGTGTCTGCTGAGATGTTGAATATTCTCAGACTCACGAAGTTGTTGAGATAGCCGGCTATACCTCCAATTCTGAATTTTGTCTTTGTCGTGTAACTTTCGTTGTTGTCGGATATTTTGGAATTGCGGATGATGATGTTGCTGAGTTCTGCGTTTTGGGTCATGTCGGCAACCACAATACCCATCTTTACCGTGTAGTTGGCGTTGTTGAGAGGCGTGTGTGCCGCCTTCTTCTCTATTCTGGCATTGTCGATGATAAGGTTGGAGACAGACGCATACTCATTTTCGTTGTTGCCCTTGCCGTTGAGTCGGGAGAACAGACCCCACGAGGCTTCTTTTAGGTCGCTGAAAGTCCAGCAGATGAGCATGTTGCTAATGGAGCGTCCGTCGCCGTCAAACTTTCCGGCGAAGAAATGTCCGTCGGTAGCCTTCGCGATGCCTTGAGCCGTGCCGATAGAAGTCCACAATCCCTTGCTGAGGTCGATGTCCTTGGTGAGTTTGAAATATTTCTGAGAAAACATTTGTTGAGCTGTGCCATTGTTGACTTCATGCGCCAGTCTTGCCAATTCCATATCGTTGCTGATGAGGAATGGCTTTTCCTTGGAGCCGTCGCCCTCGGAGCCGTCGGGATAGAGCTGGTAGCTGTCGGCATAGAAATGGTTGCCGTCGTAGTCAATGCCATAGGCTTTCGGCTCGATGCTGAAAGCGATGGTCTGCGTGACATTGCCGGCAGACGTGATTGTCACCTCTCCGCTCTTGGTTTTGTTGGTCAGCGGCAGTGTGATGGTCTGTCCGCTGTCGGAAATGCCGTCGGTGACATTCTTGGAGTCCACTTTCCATGAGAAAGTGCTTCCAGCCGGGATGTCGGCGGAAACGATGGAATATGCGACAGTCCCGTTTTTGAAATCCCATGAAGCTTTGATGTCGTTGCTGCTTAATCCTTGAGCCATTGCCAGATTGACTCCGGCAATCAGAAGCATGAGCAGAGAGGAAAAAACTCGTGATATGCTATGTGTTGAATGTTTTCTCATTTTTCAAACACTTTATTGTCGTTATCTATTGTTAGTCTATCAATAATTGACCCGTATAGGCATCCTCGTCGGCAAGCACATACAGGTAGCGTGGCTGTATGAGGATGCGTATTGGGTTTATCATCGCAGTCTTGCCTGTTGTGAGGCTGCTGAAATTATCCTTGTTGATGGTTATTCCGGATGTTACGTTCTTTCGGGTGACGATGGTGGAACCGTCCTCCGCTATGAATTCCACGTCGTATTTGACGTTGATGACAGGCAGGAATTTGGCATCGGGTATGGTGTAGATGTCGGCACCCCATTGCGTGTAGCCGGCAGATGTGACAATGACGGTCTGGGTGTTGTCGTCGTAGTCCGCGGAGCCGTAGCCTTTGTAGGCAATAGGGAATGGTGTCTCTACAAACGACTGACGTTTGATGTCGCTCCATGTTATTGCAGAGGCAGACCAACTTTTTGATGCTGTATTCCAGACGTAGGAACGCGATATTGTGCACGATGTGGAGAAGCTGCCTGAAAGCGTAACGCTCTTGATGCGGAAGTGGCGGATGGCGTTCATCTTGGTGCCGAGCATGAAGAGCAGCTTGTAGCCGGTGAGTGTCTGGTCGAATTTCAGACTGACCGTTCCGCCTCCGTTGCTATCGGAGATGACACCTTTGCTGCTCGGGACGGCGCAGATGATCGGCGCCGCCTTTGTGTCGTAGATTACCGGCACAGGGTCGCCGCCGTCGCTCATAGCGAACGGAAACGAGAGGGTATATGTGTTGTTGGCGGTGCGCAAAAGTGTTGCGCCGTCGTTGTAAGGCATATATGCGAAGAAGTCGAACGACGAAGCCTTGGTGTATTCGGTCCAGCGCTTCTTTGTCGCAGTGTCCCAGCCGTATGTCGCCACGTTGTAGGTGGCAGTCTCATTGTTGAATATGGTGTTTGCAGCCGACGCATAGCGTTTCGGCATGTCGTAGTATCCGAACGTGCCCATCGTTGCGGGATGGCGCGTAGGGTCGTAAGCCTCGTAGGGGTTGGCGCGTGTAGCTGTTTTTTGCGGTTGCGCCGAGAATGAGATGTATCCGTGGTTGTCGGCTTGCTGTATGGGCATGTCGGAACCCTCGCATGCAGAAAACGTTGCGAGAAGCGCGATAGCGGTTATTTTTGAGATATGCTTCATTCTTGTAGTCAATTCTTTTTACCAGTCTTCAGTGCCTGAGCCGTTGTTTTTAATGTCGGCGCCGGGAAGCCATTGTTCCACCATCAAATCGTTGAAAGAGATGCTGTCGCCGGTGTCTGACAGTTTGAAAATGTAAGTGTATTGGCTGCCTGCTTTCCACTGCATGTATTGCGCCGGCACTGTAGCCGACACCGTTTTTCCGCCAATGTTGATGGTTATGGTGTATGCTCCCTGTTCGTAGGGGATGTTGGCGAGCGGCGGCACGTAGTACCATTTATTGTAGAGAGTAGGGTCTTTGAGAATGTGTATCTGGTCGCCAGCCTCCTCGTAGGGAGTGGTGAGGACCAGGAGTCCGGACGCATCAGCCGCTTCCGACTTCGACATCGTGAGAGTAGGATATGTGCCTGTCGGAATGCCGGTGAGCGGATAGGCGGCGTCGATGGTGCCGCGGAGAGGGGTGTCGGCTTTTGCCGGGGTGTCGACGAAACGGCTGTCGCGGAACTTGATGTTGCTTATCGCAACGTTGGTCGTTCCGTCAGGATAGGTGAAGCGGAAGCGCACCTTTGCGATTATCGGCGCGAAAGTCAGAGTGACGCACGACCCGTATGCCGGCGACGTCGACGAAGGGGAGGCAAGCCAAAGGCGGCTTGCGTATGGTGTTGAAGTAGCGGTTGCTGCTTCAGAATATTCAAAATTAAAAGACAAGGTAGCGGTAGCGTTGTCGCCCGAGCTGACCGAAGTCTTTACATCTGGATTGAAGGGACTGTATGCGAAAAAGCGGTAGCTCGTTGCCGAGTAGTCCCAATATTTTATTGTTTGCAGGGTGGCACTTATAGGATTTTCAATGCCAGCATATTCCCAGTCGGCAGTGTTTGTCGTAGAGCTGCCGGCAGAGCCCTGATTGTATGACATTTTATAGCCGTCCATCACAATTTGCGGCGATGACGGGTTCGGGGAGTTTGTTGTGGTTTTATATCCCCATGTGCGGAACGTCTGGAAGATAGTCTCGAGACCGTTGCCCGCTGCTTTTGTTTTTGCATCCTGCCAGTTGTTGTTGGTGCTGCTGAAGGCGATGCTTGTCTGTGTATTGTCCGGTTCGGGCACTATTGGTTCGTCCGGCTCGGATTGCGAGCAGGAGAATAGGGAAAGTCCCAACAGAGGAAATATTAGGATGCGATGTTTCTGCATGTCTTCTTGTTTTTTTTAAAGACGGGCGGGGGAGAAACCCCCGTCCGACATATAAATGTGTCCGAGGCGTGTGAAAACACACCTCAGACACAATGTTTTTAGTCAGAATCCAAGGCGTGAGCCATGGAGAAATAATTAGTTATTGACAACTTTGACAATCTTGTATGACTTTTTGGTTCCATTGTCGTATTCAACAGCGTAGTATGTTTCTGTAGCCGGGTCGGTTGCAACACCTGTCCACTTGAGAGCATTTACTTTGAGAGTGTAGCCAGGACCTGCCGGAACTTCTGTTACGGTAGTGGCAAAACCATCAGCAGTCTCTGTCACAATCATCTTCTTGCCAGCGTAGTCGGTAACAGTCCAAGTCTTTTTAGCAGTGTCGTTTGATCCTTTCTCGAGAGCGTTGGCAACACTTGCTTCGTTGATAGTCTGAGTAGCACCGCTTTCGAGAGTTACGGTGTACAATTTCTGAGGAGCGACGGTTTTTGCAGCGGTTTCGCCTGCAGCAGGAACATATACAGTTGCATAGATGTCGGTGCCGTTGACATATTCGTTGCCGTTGGTAGTAACTTTGTTGTCCTTGTAGCCGTATGTAGTGAAGCTGTTGTCAGAAACAGTAGTGATTGTTTCCTGGAGACCGTTTGCCTCGTCGTCAACAACAACGGCGTCGAATGAAATGGCAGTCAAACCAGTGCTTGTGCCGCCGGTAGAGCCATTGGTGTCCTGAGAAATCTTGAAGATGTAAGTGTAGGCATATCCAGACTTCCATTCAGTGTATTGGGCAGGAACGGTTGCAGTGGCACCCTTCACGTTGATTGTCTCGTTGGAACCGTCGACAGAAGTGAGCTTGTAGTCGATGCGCAGAGTGATGGCGCTTGCCGCACCTTCCGACGGGAGCACGTTCTGATAGCCGGTGCCGCAGTAAGAAGGTGTCGCTGCATTCTGGCTGAGGTATGTTGTGCCTGCAGAAATCGTGCCTTCGGCCTGGTTGTTGTAGTTGACAGCGCCGAATTTTTTAGAAGTCAATACGCCAACCTCACCTGCAACCGTTGATGCAGTGAATTTCACGTGAGCCTTGTTGTAGTCTTTCTCAGTAGCGTGTTTGGTACCTGTTGTAGGGAAGTATACTGTCAATGTGCCGGAGTTGTTGAATTTTCCGATGAGTGTGCCTTCTGGGTTGGTTGTGGTGCTAGTAGCTTCGGTGTCGGTATAGAACTTCACGTCGCTGATCACATAACCTGGAACAATCTCGAAGAGAGCCATGCGCACCTTGCTGGCAAGGTGGCGGAAGGACATTGATACAGAGGTCTTGTTGTAGTTAGGCTCAGTAACGGTCTTCATGTCGGAAATGTAGCACTCGCTGAGAGTGTTTACGTTGCCGGAGAGAGTGTAGGCGGCGTCCTTAAGGTGGCCTTTGTCGACGTGTGTCGGAGTGGCGTATTTTGACGCCGCATCTTTTTTACCCATTGAGAATGCGATGAAGTCGTAGGATGCGCAAGAGTGGTCCCAATACTTGATGGTCTGCTGCGATGCTCCGCTCTGTGCGAGAGAAGCGGCAGGCTCGGTTCCCTTTACCTTCATGTCCTGATTAACATACTCCCAACCAGCACGGTTTGACTCGGTAGAGAATGCTGAACCTTCTTTGAAGTTCACGTTGTAGTGGTCGAAAGCGTATACTTCATTGTTGGCTTCGGCTGTCTTGTTGCCTTTGAAACCGACAACTACAAAGTTGTTTTCGAGAAGTTCTGCGGCTGCGTTGCCCTTTGTTGTGGCGCGTGTGATTTTGCCCGTGTCGCCACCGAAGTTGATTGCGGAGGTGGCTCCATTTTGCTCATTTCCCTGAATTTCTCCCAAGAAATCGTCGCTTGAGCAGCTGGCGAGAGCCAATGCCGAAGCGGCTGCGATAAAAAACTTGTTCATAAAATAAAAAAATTAAAATAGTTCGTATTGTTTATTATATATTAAATTTATTGTTGATTACATGTCGAATATCCATTCTTTCTCTTCGTAGTCCTCCACCACAGCATCGAAGCCGGAGCCTCCGGACCGGTTGGGGACAGGCACCTTGTCCATGTCGAGCTCCACCGTGATTACCCCTCCCCGGAACAGCCGTCGCGCCTGGTCGGTGACGTCAAACACGAACGTGGAGTCTTTGCCGTTGTAGAACTGCATTTTCACGTCAATATAGTGGCGGTTGTTAAGGTCGGCATCCCTCACTTTCTGCAGCGATTCCAGAAATGCTCGCGCGTCAAGCTTGCTCGGGTTTAGTTTCGGGATGCCGAAAGTAAGCACCTTTCCGCCTATCACGTCGACCTTGTCGCCGTTCTTGTCGGCAACGTCCTGCTTCATCCGCATGAAGAAGTTCACTGTGATGGCGTCAGCCCCCGTCACGCCTGTGTTGAGGTTTACGGAGCGAGCCATGCCGCTTAGATTGGCGTTTCCCTCTACGGCTGTCACCTTTCTGCCGTTGTGGTCGTTGTTGCGCAGAATCACTTGTACCAAATAGATGTAGGTTACGGGCTGTAGCTCCATCTCGAGCTGCCGTACCCAGCAGTTGCGGTTCTCGTTGAACGTGAATCCGTCCAGATTCTTGTTTATCTCAATTCCTCCATGGTATCCGGCAAACAGCTCCTCCGGCTGATAGAAGGAGCGCGTGAACTGCGGCGAGTTGTAGAGCGCCGGGTATATTGTCTGTCCGGTGTAAGCTGTGACGTGGTCGTAGGTGGTGTTCTCATCAATGCGAACACTCTGTACCCCGTCGGGAGTGTTGATGTTGTTCCAGGCAAGAATGTCCCAAAAACCGAAATCGTATTTGGCTCGGAGGTGGTTGCCGACGATTGAGTGCCTGTAAGGGGCATTGTGGACACCGAACTGGACGTTGCCGGTGAAATAGCGGCGCACCTCGAAGGCGTCGGGCTCTGTGTAGCCGATAGTGCCGAACATTTCCTCGTCGGTGTTGTCCCATCCGTAGATCCACTCCGCTTGCCAGTCGTATTCGGTGTCGTACTTGAAAATGTAGTTCCATATCACTTTCAAGTCGAGGTCGACGGTCGGTATCTCCATATCGATGTCGGCGCCGCCCTGGTGGAGATGGAGCTTAGGCTCGCGCACGCATCCCGTTGTGACAAGGCATAACAATGCAAAACACATGACGGCAGCCTTGTTGCAGGCTTTGCGGCTTGCATCAAGTTTGATTTGAGATGTGGTTTTTGTTGTATGCATTGTTGTTGTCTTTATTGCTAATAATTGATTGCCTTTTCTCGGTTTCTGAAACTTACGCCTTTCTTGTTGTTGCGTCTGTAGAGCAGGTCGTAGCTGAGCGTTATCTCCACTCTGGTAGGGCCAAGCCACGAGAAGCGGTGCTGCCTCTTTTGGAAATCCTTGGCATCGCCGTACCACTTGTAGTAATATTGCTCTTTGTCGGTGTCGGGGTCTACGGGGCATTTCCACTGATAGGGGTCGTAGTTGGTGCTGAGATATCCTGCCTGCAGTCCGAACTCCAGCTTCCAATGTCCGGAGTGACCTAACGGGACGACATAGCCTATACCCAAACCAGCGCCCCAGCCTTCGCCTTCCCATCCGCGTTTCTCATCGAAGCAGATGTTGTATAGGTACGCGTGCGCGTATAGACTGAGGTATAAACCTCTGAAAGCCGCGCCTTCTCCCGGTTTGCGTTTGCGGATGTCGCCGCTGCGCAGATAGTAGCGGGTGTGCATCTGATAGTTTCAGGTTAGAAAATATTTATGCTCATCATAGTGCTGCCACCACGGGCAGTCGAAACTTGCACCGTAGGTGAAATGACCATGAAGCGGATAATATTCCAACGCAACGTTTGGAATAGGGCAGAAGCGGTCGTAGCCCGGCATGTAGGCAAAGTCAAACAGCACGTTTGTCTTCACGCTCAGCACCTCGCGGCGCGGCAAAGCCGAGGCGGGCGTTGTCGCTGGGATGATGTATGCCGGTGTGATGTCGGCATTTTGGATGCGCAGATGGCAGTCGGCGACAGTTGTCGGAATGGTTGCTGCTATAGGTCGTGGAGCCAGGTCGTTGCTGTCGATGTTGGCAAGCCTTTTGTCAACGACAATTATTCTCACTGCGCGCAGTTTCGGAAAATATTCTTTCAGCAGGTAGCGCCATAGCTTGCCGCCGTCGTGCCGCTTCATAGCCGCCTTAAGACGTTGGGTGTCGTTGGCGTAGAGAGTGATTAAGGAGTCGACGTCATGGAATTTGGCGTCGTGTTTCAGCATCATCATGGTGTAGAGCAGGTCGTAGTCCTCAGCCACAACGTCGTATTGGATGTGGTCGGTGCCGATGCCGTAGCTTCGGAGCAGAGCGTCGACCGATGCGCGACGTTGGTTTGCCAGACGACGGTTGTTGTCGTATGGACCTTCTGGAGAAGCGGTGGCACGTCCGAAAACAATACCCCTATCTCCCAGCCTTTGAAGCTCTGGGATAAGCACATCGGTAATCCATTCTCTATCTTGGTCGCTGATGCTGATTCTGTTTACAACAAATTTTATTGGACGCGAATTTTGGATAAAGATGCTGTCGGCGGTTATTCCTTCAGCAGCCATATCCATTGCGAAACCAATAATTAGTGTAATTATCAGTCTGATATATCTCACTCTTTTTTACCTGTTCTTTTAAACCTTTTTATGCCACAAACACTGATTAAAGTTGGGAAGTATGGTGCTGTGACGTACCTATATTAATTGTTAATGTGTTGATTAAAATATAACCTGCTTTTAATAGCGAATGCAAATTTACAAAGAATACAAATATGGGGGGGGGAAATCTAAATATTTTTTTGTTGTTGATGCTGTTATTTTATGTTAACGAAGCTTTGGCTTGGAGATATTCGGCGAAGATGCGGGCTGCGCTCTCCACCTTGGCAGCGCAGGGACGCGACTTGTAGTATTCGGCTGTGCGAGGCGATGCCTCGTAGGTCGACACTGCTTTGTCGTGGCCTTTCAGCCCGAGAATTTCGGCGCAGATGAGCGAGCCGTTTTGCTCGCGCGATTTCTCAAGAAGCTGCTGCACGACCTTGTAGCAAGCCGATTTGCCTTCGCGGTCGGCACCGTCGGTCTGACCGCAGTCGAGACCTGCCAGCGCCACAATGCCCGACACGGCGCCGCACATCATCCGCAGCCTCCCAACGCCGCCGCCGAAACCTGCGGCAATGCGTTTTGCGAGGTCGTCGCTGAGTCCGTAGATGTCGGCGAAAGCCGCCACCACTGATTGGCAGCAGCCATAGCCTTGCATAAAATTGTCGACAGCGCGCTGCACGCGCTCTTCAAGTTCCGGTGATAAGGTAGTATAGTCCATAGTTATGAAAACAGTTCCATTTGCTCTGGAATGTTGGGGTTCGCGTGACTCTTTTCCGGTTCTTTATGATTCTCTATTTCGGGTTCTTCAGGCTCTTCGGCAACGATTGGAATTGCGTTTGTCGGCGGTGTGGGCATCAGCCAGTCGGAATATTCGGTTGTGTAGTCGATGGCAGATATTCCCGACAGCGGAGCCGCATGGTGTTGAGCCTTTTTCTTGGCTTTCTTTTCTGCCTTTTGGATTGAAATCTCGTTTTTTGCTGATTCCAGCTCGTCTTTCAGCGCCACAATCTGTTGGCGGAACTCCTGCTCCTTGTCGGCATAGTGCTTTTTGTTGCGTTCCAATTCCTTTTTCAACTGCTCGTAGACAGAAGAAATCTCGTCTTTCGTGCTGTTGAGGTCGTCGATTTGCAATTGTTTTTGCGACAGCTCATTGTTGAGTTTCTCCACGGTGTCTTCGAGCTTGGCGCGAGTGACTTCGATTTCAGCCATCTTTGCGGTGTCGCCGGTCTCGTTAAGTTTCTCGTGCAAGGCATAGAGCTCGTCGTTCTGGCTTTGGATTGTGGACCGCATGCTTGCCAACTCATTGTTGCGCACGGCAAGTTCGTTTTGGAGCTTTTCCAGTTCCTCGCTGCTTGTCGCTGGGGCATTTTTCAGCGCTAACTTTTCATCTTCGGCTTCGGCGAGTTTGCGTTTTGTCTCTTCCAGCTCTAAGGTGGCCTGCGAGAGAGCCGTAATGCGTGCCGTCAGCGCTTCTGCTTCGGTTTTGGCGTTGCTTTTTATGGTCTCGAGTTCGGCGTTTAGACGCTCGATTTCCGCCTCCTTCTCGTTTGTGTCGTCGGGTTGTGATGACAATTCGGCAATGCGCGCCTCCTTCTTCGCCACGTCTGCTTTGGCGGCAAGGATTTGAGCCGCCGAGTCGGTGGCCTTGCGTTCGGCATCGGCTTTGATTTCGGCAATTTCGTTTTGCAGATTCTCGTTTGCCGCGCGCAAGTCATCGTTGTCCTGTCGCAATGCCTGCAGCGCCTCATCGTTGACAGCCGCCACTTTGATTTTGTTCATCAGACTTTTGCATTCCAGCTGATACTGCTCGCGTTCAGCCTCCGCTGAGGCAGCGCGGTTTTCCAATGTCGATATGCGGTCGTTGAGCGTGGTTTTCTGCCTGTCAAGGCTTAGAATGCGGTTTCGCAGCTCTTCGTTTTTCGTCTTGTATTCGTTCATCTGCTTTGAAGCCTCCGACGATTTGTTGGCAAGGTCCATACGGTCTTTTTGCCATTGCTGGCGAGCGGCTTCCTCCGCCTCCTGTTTGATTTGTTGCAGGAAGTCGGTGAGCGTTGATCCGATGAGGCTTCTAACGTAGTTGGCTTGCGCGTCTTTGTCGATGCATTCACGCACGTATTCCGGCAATGACGTGTTGAGCACAGAGGTTACCTTGTCGACCACTTCATCGCTTATGGCGTCTTCAACATCCTTCTGTGAGATTTTAGCCACTTCCGGAACAGGCGGTGGCAATGGCTTTTCGCTTTCTTTTTTGAACGGGTTGATGTAAGACGGCGAGTTTGTCTGCGATGAGTTCTCGTTGCCCATATCTTCTTTGTCGGGAAAACCCAACATTGCTTTTAGGTTGTTTATGATTGACATATGTTCAGTTATCTTCTGTTGTTGGTTTTACAATGATTCCTAATCCCGTCTTGCCGTTTATTCCGATTTGCAGCGGTCGGCTGAAACGCACGGATCGCAAATGGTCGGACTCGTAGACGGCAGGCATGCTGTCGAGATATTCAATGTCGCAGATGTCGCCGTTCTTGTCGTTTATGGTGAAATACCCGACGCCGAACGATGTGAGATTCTGAAAGAAATGCGTGCCCTGGCTTGGCTCTATGCGGTATCCCGGCAGTGCCGTTTCTGCAATCACGCGTGCGGCTGAGATGTGCGCCCATTTCACGGGGATGCCCAGTGCGGGGTCGCTTGAGCCCCATCGTCCGGGACCTATCAGAATATATCCCTTGTCGGCTTCTACGTATGACTTGTTGAGCTTCTCTATCTCGCGTGCCACCATAGGGTTGTTGAACGAGGAGAAGTTCTGCGTCTTGACATACACCACATCGGTGACGCCGTCCATCATGCCGTGTCCGAGAGCGCTGGACGTCTTCATAATCAGTTGGCTGTCGGATGTCTGCATGATTTTCTCATCGAGCATCTCTTTGCGGTCGACAATCGGACGTATCTGCAACCAATATACGTTGCCTTTTGTCTCTCCGTGCTTGTCGATGCATCCGGCAAATTCGATTTCCACCGGACGACGCATCTCTTTTTCTCCTTCGGAAAGCATGAAGTCTACAATCTCAGCAAGCGGGAATGCTTTGTGTTGCAGCACGTTGGCGAATGTAACCACGCGGCGTCCGTTACCGTATTCGCTGTCGCGAATCACTTGGTCGTAGGGGTCGAAAGTCGACACCATATAGCGCAATGAGCCATTTTTTGCCGCGTCCTGCACACGTATTTTCTTTATGTTGAACCCGTCGTCGACCTTGAATCCGCCTTCAACGTCTTTAAGGTCGAGGGCGTAGAGTTGGGTCTGTGTGTCGCGCAGAGCAAGGTCGAGAGTGCTTGTTTGCAGCACTTTGTCGGGATGTCTTGGCGAAAAACGCAGTGCCAGACCTCCGTCAACGATGTATTTACCGAGTCCTACGGCAATTTCTGCCACTCCGTCCTCGGGCATCTCGTCGTTGATGGGGTAATAGTTGAGCGAGCGGCCCACTCCTGCAAACGATGGGTAGTAGTATCCGTCGTGCTCCGCGCCAGCCACCTCTTGTATGATTATAGCCATCTTTTCTTGGTCGATAAGATTGCTTGTGGCGGTCATGTATGCTTTGCTGTCGGCATAGAACACTGACGCATAGACGCTTTTTATGGCGTCGCCGAGCAGATGCAGCATCTCCTCCTTGTTGTCGAGACGCGGCACCATATATGTGGAGTATATGCCGGCAAAGGGCTGATAATGCGAGTCTTCGAGAAGGCTTGAGCTGCGTATCGCCAACGGCTTGTCGATAACCTCAAACAAGGCAAGAAAGTCGTCTTTAAGCTGCGACGGCAGTTTTGCGTTTATGAAACAGCGCAGAATCTCCTCGTCGGGGGCGTCAGACAGGGCGATGGGATATAGGTTGTTTTCTTCCATGAATTGGTCGAAAATGTCGGTGCAGAGCACCACCGTTCGCGGAATTGACACTGTGACACCGTCAAAATTGTCGCATATCGGATATTTCTTTATGATAGAGTCGATGAAAGCCAGGCCGCGTCCCTTGCCGCCAAGTGAGCCTTGGCCGATGCGGGCGAAATTGGAGTAGTAGTCGAAGCGGTTTTTCTTGAAAATGGCAACGACTCCTTTGTTCTTCATCCTGCGGTATTTCACAATCAGGTTGAAGAAGAATTTCTTTACCTCTGCCGCCTCGCTGATTTCGCGGAAACGATGGGCTTGAATGATTTCGGCGATGGGAAACATCGCGCGCGAATACAGCCACCGCGAGATGTCGTTGCGTGAGGCGTGGTACAGCAGCGACTCGTCTGGAATTTTGAATAGGTTGTCCTGAAACTCTTTCAGGTCGGTTATGCGCATCACTTCCTCTCCGGTCTCGGGGTTGCGTATCACAAAATCACCGAAACCGAAATTGTCGGTGATGATGCGCCCAAGGTCGACAGGAAACTTCTTGGAATTCTTGTCGAGAAACGAGATGCCCATTTCTTTGGCGTAGACTGCATTCTCGGTCTCTGACGATTCCATAATGATGGGGACATAGGGGTCGATTTCCTTTATCTCTTTGGCAAGGCGGATGCCGGCGTGCTTGTCCTTCTCTCCGTCTCTGCTGAACGACACGTCGGTGATTACGCCGAGAATCTCGTTCTTGTACTTGTTGTACAAAGTCATCGCCTCCTCGTATGTGCGTGCCAAAATAACTTTTGGGCGTCCGCGCATACGGAGCATCTGCTCGTGCTCATTGAGCGCTTCGGTTGAGAAAATTAGCGATTGCTTCAGCAGAAACTTGTATAGGTGGGGCAACACTGATGAGTAGAAGCGCACGGAGTCTTCCACAAGCAGTATGGTTTGGATGCCAACTTCAAGAATGTCGTTGTCGCTGTTCATCTTGTCTTCCATCAATTTGATGATAGCAAGAAGCAGGTCGACGTTGCCGAGCCAGCTGAACACATAGTCGACGCCGGAGAAGTCTTCGTTGGCAAGACGCCGCGACACTTCGCGTGAGAATGGAGTCAATACGATAAACGGAATGTCGGGATAGCTTGACTTGATGTTTTTGGCTTCGCGGAATGTGAGTCCGATGTCGTTGCCAGGCATCGCGATGATTAAATCGAACGACTTGCTTCTTAAAAGATCGTGGGCATCCTCGTAGCTGCTTGCCTGTGCCACGCGAGGGGGAGAACTCAGATTGAGCGATGTGTACTCAAAATACAGCTGCTCTTCGATGCGTCCGTCTTCCTCCATCATGAAGGCGTCATAGGGCGAGGCGATGAGAAGCACGTTGTAGATGCGGCGCTGCATCAAATCTTGAAAAGCAGTGTCGCGCAAGTAGAGTTGACTAAGTTTAGCCTCGTTCATTCGTTCTCGTTTTTCTATTCTTGTACAAATTTACGGAAATCTGACGTATTATAAGAATATTTTGCCATGAATGTTTATAAAAATATGTCTGCTCTTAAATATATAATAATGTGTGTAAATAATTGGGGCTTGTTTCTGTCGCAAAAGAAGGAAAACGGGGTGAAAAAAGTTTCCGAAATAAGTGACGGAGAATCAATGCGTTGTGAAAAAAAGTTGAAAAAAGGGGTAAAAAAAGATGCGGAAAAGTTTGGTGGGAAGCGCAAAAGGCAGTACCTTTGCAACCGCAAAAGCGAAACAGACCGGTGGTCGTGAAGCTTTGGCGTGATGCCGGAGGGCGTCGGACCGGCGCGGACGCGGGGTTCTTGAAAAGAAACTTGAAAAAAAGTTCGCGAAAAATTTGGCGGTTAAAAATAAAGGCAGTACCTTTGTAACCGCTTTCCGAAAAGGAAACGGCGCAGAGAACATTGAAATGATGCGATAAAGAGACAAGACGAAGGAAGAGGGCGGAAGC
>OOCI01000507.1_pt1 | contig 36872 bp, 30 predicted proteins | sample 1671761 | NCBI WGS metagenome assembly OOCI01 (sample SAMN06348190, study PRJEB24527) | human gut metagenome | biome: human gut; feature: ankylosing spondylitis patient; material: feces | host: Homo sapiens | place: China | collected 2015-10
GGATGATGCCATCCACCTTGTAGTCCTGCATCAGCTTCAACATCAGGTCGAAATCGCAGATATCACCCTTAACGAAAGTATAGTTAGGCTTGTCCTCAATGTCCTTGAGGTTAGCCAGATTACCAGCGTAAGTCAACTTGTCGAGGTTGATGATGTGATACTCAGGATATTTGTTCACGAAAAGTCTTACTACGTGTGAGCCGATGAAACCAGCACCGCCCGTGATAATGATATTCTTCATTTCAATTCTTTTTTATATTATAATTATTTTGCTTCCGCCAATTCGGCGATACATTTCTTCAAACTGTCTGTCCAGTATGGCACCTTGAAACCGAAGGTCTGCTTCAGCTTGCTCTTATCGAGCACTGAGAAGTGAGGACGCTTCACTGGGCTTGGGAACTCCTCGCTGTAGCAAGGCTGGATATCGCAGGTATTGCCGCTGAGCTCGCAGATGATCTTGGCAAAATCGAACCAAGAGCATACACCCTCGTTAGAGAAATGGTAGATGCCAGTCTTGTCGAGCTGATTGGTCTCAATGATGTGAGAGATGACAGCAGCCAGATCTCCGGCATAGGTAGGAGTACCCACCTGGTCGAATACCACCTTCAGGGTGTCGTGACTTGCCGTGAGGTTCTGCATCGTCTTCACGAAGTTCTTACCCCACTGCGAGTAAAGCCATGCAGTGCGGATGATGATGTGCTTGCAGCCTGTAGCCTCGATGCTCTTTTCTCCTGCGAGTTTGGTCTTGCCGTATACACCGAGCGGATTGGTTTCCCAGTCTTCCTTGCAAGGGATGTTCTTGTCGCCCTGGAACACATAGTCTGTGCTCACATGAATCAGGGTTCCATCCACTTCCTTCATCGCCTGAGCCAAGTTGCCTGCTGCCGTATTGTTGAGCAGGTTGGCGAGGTCGAAATCGCTCTCCGCCTTATCCACGTTGGTATAGGCAGCGCAGTTAACAATAACCTGGATATCATTTTCCTTCACCTTTTCGCGGATAGCGTCGAGGTTAGTAATATCCAATTTCTCATAGCCTTCAGCCACATCGGTGAAGACAAACTTGTGATTGCTGTTTTTGGCGCAAATCTGCATTTCATGGCCGAGCTGACCATTAGCGCCTGTAACTAATATATTCATATTTTGCTGTGATACTAGTTAATGATAATACATTATATATATAAAATATGTGGCAAAGATAATGAATTATTCCGAGCTACACAACTTTTATGAAGACAAAAAGATTCATAGTAACATAAATTATACTTTAAGGAAGTACAACCCTATAAAAACAAAAAGCCCGCCGCCTTCTTTCACAAGAAAACGACGAGTCTTTCCTAAACATAATAGTAAAGCATTGCTGCTTTTTTGAAAGCAAATAGATTCAATCAAGCAGGCTTCCTATTTCAATCAATCTTTCCCCTAAGAAACTAATACTGTTATTTAAATCAACATACTAAATCAACAAAAGGAATATTTATATACCTTTAAACTTTAGAAGACTTGAAGTGGTTTTTAAACCAAAGTCATTTTTACTGCTTTTTTGAATTCCGCTGCAAAGATACGTACTTTTTTGGCTATCTGTACACCCTAGTAGGCGTATAGTAAATAAAATGTAGATTTGCTAGGTATATAACCTACCGATTATCAGTATTTTAAACCATTTAAACATTTTTATCAAAGTAAATGCTTTTATTAGAAATCTTTTCTATATCTTTGCAGCGTAAACAACAAAAATAGTACAAAAGGATAAAAATAGTATAGAAAATGAAGCAGTACATACTTTTATTATTCATCATGATACCACTTCTCTCCTATGGCAAGACCGATATGGAAAAGCTATTGGAGCGGGTTGACCATGCTATCGAAATGGACAGCTACTACCAGCAACAGAAAGAGAAGGAGCTCAAACGACTGAGACGACAGGCAGGCGATGCAATCACTGCCGAGGAAAGGTTATGCTACCTCGACAGTCTCTATCGTGCCTATAGTAACTATCGCTACGACTCGTCATGTGCCTATGTGAGTAAAGGACTCCAACTGGCAGAAGCTACCCATAACACCTTTTATATTACTTGCTTTAAGATACACCGGGCATCCGTGCTGTCGGTGGGAGGATTCTATGACAAGGCGGAAGGCATTCTGGCGACACTCGACCCTAAGCAAATGCCCTACGAACAGAAGCTGTATTACTACTTTACCTATGCCTGGCTGTTCAATTACTGGCAATCTTACGCAGCCAAATCGGAATTTGCAAACGACTTCAAAGCCAAGAAGAAGTATTATATGAATATTTTGCTTGAAAACTTCAATGAAAAAGGAAAGAAGTCGGCTTTTTACCAGTATATGAAAGGAGAGTATATCTTTCTCAGCTCGCCTACACACAGAAGTGTATTAGACTGTTATCTCAAAGCTTTAAAGATGACGGCTAAAAACGATCGACTGCATCCTATGGCAGCATACGGCATAGCCCGTTACTACAGAGACCTCGAACAGTATGATCTGTATGTGAAGTATCTGGTAGAGGCAAGTGAGTCTGATGGGATTTGCCAACTCAAGGAGACAGCAGCCCTCCAAAAACTTTCCTATTTTCTCTATGAAACAGACAAAGACAACAGCAAGCGTGCCACCCGATATATCCAGCATTCCATGGAGGATGCCCAGTTTTTCAACAACCGTCTCCGTATGATAGAGATTTCAAACATCCTGCCAGTGATTGTTACAAGCAACCAGGAGGCTGCAGAACGCTCCCGTACCCGTATGGAGATTGGACTCATCTGTGCCTGCGTCATCTTAACCATCATCCTGATTCTTACAGTGGTGAATACCAAACAGAAAAACAGTTTGAAGAAAAACCGAAAGGAGATTGCGGCACAGAACAAGCAGTTGGCAGAGCTCAACCAGCGACTGATGGATACCAACAAGCGACGCGAAACCTATATGAGCCTCTTCATGGATATCAGCGCCCTGTATATCCGCAAGTTGGATGACTACAGAAAACTGGTGAGCAGAAAGGTAAAAGCCAAGCAGACAGAAGACTTGCTGAAGAGCATCAACAGCTTCAAGCTGGCAGAAGAGGAATCGTCAATGTTCTACATCCGTTTCGACAAGGCTTTTATGGAATTGTATCCGAATTTCGTCCAGGAACTGAATACGCTTCTCAAGCCAGAGCACCATATCGTGCTGCCATCTCCTAATGAGTTGACAACCGAAGTAAGAATCTATGCCCTGATGAGACTGGGCGTAACGGATAGCCAGGAAATAGCAACCCTGCTATACTACTCTACCCAGACCATCTACAATTACAAGTCGGGAATGAGAGCCAAGGCGCTCAACAGGGAAACCTTCGAGTCGGATATCAACCGACTCTGCCACATTATATAATAAGTAAGTTCCGCACGCCCTGAGGGCGTACGGAACTTACTTAAAAGATTAGTCACGATGGATAACGGTTCCGTTAGCCTGATGGGTAGCAAGAACCAGGACTTCTGCAATCTGCACATGTTCCGGAGCACTGGCTGCATAGAAAGCCACATCCGCAATATCATCACCATTCAATGGTTCGATACCCTGATAAACACTGGCAGCACGCTGATTATCTCCATGGAAACGGACATTAGAGAAATTCGTCTCCACCAAGCCAGGCTTGACATTGGTAACACGCACCTTGGTATGAGCCACATCAATACGCAAGCCATCGGTGATAGCCTTGACGGCAGCCTTGGTAGCACAATACACATTGCCACCAGCGTAAGCCGCATCACCAGCCACACTACCTATATTAATAATGTGTCCATGATTACGTCTCACCATACCAGGAACTATCAGACGAGTCATGGTGAGGAGTCCCTTGATATTGGTATCAATCATCTGATCCCAATCCTCGAAACTACCCTGATACTCAGGTTCCAGGCCACGAGCCAAGCCTGCATTATTGATCAGCACATCAATATTGCGCCAATCCTGCGGAATATAATCCACAGCCTTTCTTGCCGCTTCACGGTTACGTACATCAAAAGCCAGAGCAAGGACCTGTACCCCCTCTGCCTCCAACTCTTTCTTGAGAATTTCCAGTTTACCGGTGTTTCTACCCGTAATGATCAAATCGTAGCCACCTCTTGCAAAGCGGCGTGCACAACCCTCGCCAATTCCGCTGGTTGCACCTGTGATAAGAGCAATTTTCATATACTTTGAACTTTGATATTTGAACTTTGAACTTTATGATTAGTTTGCTTGGAGCAAAATCTTCCTGATTTCTCTATGATTCCATTACAGAATGAGAACTCTCACTTCGGCATTCGCCATTTTCTCTATCTGATTCATCGGGCGTTTGTAATACACACTCTGAATCGCCTTGTTGATGATACCATGACCTACTGCGAGTATCGTCTTATCAGGATACGCCACCTTCAACCAAGTGAGGAAGTTCTGTGCCCTCGACTTCATCCGCTCCAGGGTCTCGACATTATCCGGCCAATCCTTCGGATCTTTGGGAAGAGAAGGAATGAACTTACCCGTAAAATCTCCCCAGTCACGTTCTCTGATTAAAGGAGTCGTCTCTATTCTCTGGAGAATATCATCTTCCGTCAAGAATGCAGAAGCATCTGCAGTTCCCTTCAAGTGCATTTCTGCCTCCAAATGGGGACGGGCAATGATGGCACAAGTCTGCATACTGCGATAAAGATCGCTAGAAACGAAGACGTCAATGTGGTCACTTGCCATTTTCCTTGCCACTTCTTCAGCCTGCTGAATGCCCACGTCATTCAGCCTGCCTGGAGTCTGCCCCTGCATAATCTGGGCGGCATTATCCATGGTCTCACCATGTCGAACTAAATATAGCTTTGTCATATTGAATATTTATCATCAGATGGGCATTCACCCATCTATTTTATTTTTGCTTACAAAATTACTGATAATAATTGAAATGAAGGAATAAATTGCGTTAAATATGATATAAAAGCGAGAGAAAAAACTTGTGGTATCAAAAATCTTTCGTACTTTTGCAATAGAAAGGAAATACTTTTCAGGAAAAGGAAACGCAATATTGCAACACAACATTATAAATCAATTGATATGAAAGTAATACAAAGTTCATTATTTCGAGCCTTATGCGCCATCATTGTAGGTGCTCTACTCATACAATACAGAGAACAGACAGTCACCTGGATTACCATTGCCATCGGTGTATTGTTTTTCCTCTCAGGCGTATTCTCGTTACTCAGTTATATGAGTGCCAAGCGAAATGCAGAGAAAATGAAGGGACAGTATCTCTATGATGCACAAGGCAACCAAATCATAGGTATGCGCCCTAACTTTCCTCTTGTAGGACTCGGTTCACTCATTTTCGGTCTGGTACTGGCACTGATGCCAAATGTATTCATCGCCTGGCTGATGTTCATCCTCTCGGCAATACTGATTATGGGAGCCCTTACCCAAATGGCTACTCTGGTATCTGCAGCCAAGATGGGCAGAGTGGGCATTGTATATTGGCTGATGCCTACACTCCTGCTGCTGTTGGGCCTGTTTACCCTCTTCAAGCCATCTTCCATTGCCTCTGCCCCACTACTCGTTATCGGATGGGCAATGCTGGTATATGGCGTGGTGGAAGCCGTCAATGCCCTGAAGGTTTCCAACAACCGACGCAGATGGCAGAAGACACAGGAAATACAAAAGAGATAATACGAAAGAGATAATACGAAAAAAGAGATAATACGAAAAAAGAGATAATACGAAAAAAGCTTCTATCATGGGATTCATATCCGAATGATAGAAGCTTTTATGGTTTTAATCTACCAATCCCTCTACATATCTGCAGAGAATACCAATACCGGTAGCATTCTCTCCTCCCTGAGGAATGATGATGTCTGCATAGCGCTTGGTTGGTTCGATAAACTGTTCGTGCATTGGCTTGAGCACCTTCAGATAACGATCTACCACCATGGAAACCGTACGCCCCCGATCGATGGTATCACGCTGGATGTTACGGATCAAGCGCTCATCGGCATCTGTATCCACAAACACCTTCAAGTCCATCAAATCACGTAATTCCTTATCCACCAAAGTCATGATTCCCTCTATGATTATCACTGGCTTAGGTTCTACATGAATCGTTTCCTTCTCGCGGTTACACTTCAGATAACTGTAGGTAGGCTGCTCGATTGCCTTACCGGCACGAAGGTCGGCAAGCTGCTGATGAAGCAACTTCCAATCAAAGGCATCTGGATGATCGAAGTTGATCGCCCTACGCTCCTCCTCCGTCATATTCGTCGTATCATTATAATAAGAATCCAGAGGAACAACTGCCACGAAATGAGGAGGCAAAGCTTCCACCAATCTCTTGACTACGGTAGTCTTACCGCATCCGGTACCACCAGCGATACCGATCACTGTTACTTTATTTTCTGCCATATCTCTTATTTTTCCAATATATCATTAAACATTTTCCGATAATATTCCGCCTTCTTCTCTACAGCCATCGGATAAGCCCTACTGCTGCTAGGCATACGATAGAGACGGAACTTGCGGTTTTCGAATTCAAACTCCACAAATCCTCCCATCTCCGGTTTTTCCCTGATACCGAAGTGATCGGAGAAGACTTTGGTTGCCAGCTGTCCGGCAGTAAGTACCGCCGTGCAATCAGGCAGGGAACGGAGCATGCCATCCAGATCAGAAGGCTGAACCACCTGCAAGTCTTTGTCAGATGCCGTATTCTTGGTACGGATCACCTGCTGGGCAGTATCATAGATAGCCACCCCCTTCTGCATCAGGAACTCCTTGATGGCATCCAGGCGATAAGTCTTGTGCTCCACATCTACAAAGTGAAACTTGTCATCAAAGTAGATGATGCCGAAGATTCGCCACATATCATTCTGGAAATTAGGATAATACCAGGGCATACACCAGCGCTTTTCTGCCGGCGGAAAGGTTCCGAGCATCAGCAACTTGGCATTGCCCGGCAACCATGGTTCAAAAGGATGAGACTCTAACATTTCTACATCTTTTTTACCAGATACAGTACTACAGGCAAGTGATCACTATATCCATTCAGCCATTTACCGCCAGCCTTGGTACGCAACGGCGCTCCCTGATAGCGACCCTCCTGCTGAATGAGATAATCTCTGCGGAACACCTGATGATTCCAGTACTTCAGACTGCGATAGCCCTTCTTCTTTCCATCCTTGTTCAGAAGATTAGGAGTCAGCACAATCTGATCGAAGAGATTCCATTTTCCTCTGTAGTAAAGGGTTCCCTTTTCTTCCTTTGCCAGGATGTTATACCAAGGATTATACATATCTCCCTCACCTACTTCTGAGATTTCCGGTTGGGCACGGAGAACCTCATGCATACTCTTGTTGGTAGGATCATCGTTCATATCTCCCATCACAAACACCTTCATCTCTGGATTCAGGCGAAGCAGGGAATCTTTCACAGCCTTGGTCTGACGGGCGCCACTCTCGCGATAGAAGGAATCGGAGAAACGACTTGGCCAGTGACAAACGATGACCGCCACATCATCCCCCGCCATCTCACCTCTTACCGTAAGAAAGCCACGGGTATAAAAGGCAGAATCCTTTGCCAACTCCTGCACATAAGGAACCAGCTTCACATTCTTCACAGTAAAAAGAGCCGGATTATAAAGCAGTGCACAGTCGATGCCTCGCTTATCCGGACCTTCCATATGGCAGAACTGCATATTGCGAGCCTTCAAAGGCGGCTGGGCAGTAAGGTCTCTCAATACATTGGCATTCTCAACCTCGGCAAGACCGATGAAGGCACAACCTGCATCAGGCAGCACATCCATACCCATATCAGCCAAGGCACGAGACATATTCTTCAACTTACTCGTATATTTCTCGCTATTCCATCCCTTAGCAGGCAGATACTCATAATCATTCTTGCCGGCATCATGACAGGTATCAAAGAGATTCTCCTGATTATAGAATCCAACGGCAAAAACCTGGAACTTTTTAGGGTTGAATTTCTGCTCCGCTTTCTGCGCCCAAGCACCCAAGCCAACCATGAGCAGGGCTGCCAATAATAGCATTTGTCTTTTCATTCTTTTTCTCGCTTTAAAGTTATAACTATATGATACATCGTCTGATGTTCTCAAACTAATATGCAAAGATACCGCATTAATTACAATTATCATCATAAATGGGAATAAAATTTTGAGTTTTCATTCATTTTTAACACATCCAGTCCTCTTTTTACCACTCTAAAAGATCATTTTCCACCTTATTTATATATACACGGACACCAAAATCCCCAATATTTCTAAAAAACACCGGGAAATATTTGGTGATTTCAGGAAAAAGCAGTAACTTTGCACCCTGAATTAGGTAAAGGCTATAATGGGCATGCCCTGAAGAGGGACATGAAATGATGTGAAAGCGTCCCCATAACGTCTATTTTTTAACAAATTAATAATAAATAAAAGAAAAATGAAAAAAGGTATTCATCCAGAGAACTATCGTCCTGTAGTATTTAAGGATATGTCTAACGGCGATATGTTCCTCTCTCAGTCAACATGCAAGACTAACGACACTGTAGAGTTCGAGGGCGAGACTTATCCAGTTGTTAAGATTGAAATCTCTAGCACCTCTCACCCATTCTACACAGGTAAGAGCAAGCTCGTTGATACTGCTGGTCGCGTTGACCGCTTCATGAGCCGTTACGCTAAGTTGAAGAAGTAATATATATACCTTTTTTAATAAGGATATATAATATCGAAAGATAGAAAGTGCATTCCAACGTAGTTGCATATACGTAGGAATGCACTTTTTTTATAAACCTATCTTCTCTTGTTCAATTGCTTCACCGTGCCAGCCATTGGCTTCATGGTTGCACCACTGCCGAATGAAGTTACAGCTGATGCTGAACGTGTAAGCTTCTTGGCATAATCGGTAGTAGAAACCTCAGATAAATCGAAGTAGATGATATCCCCCTTCACCTTACCGGTACCAATCATATAACCATAGAAGGTTTTGTAATTATTGCCCTTCTCGACACCGAGACGGAAACCGTACTGGCTAGCACCTGCATCCAACACGAAGGTGGCACCACTGGCATACTTCAGGTAGATATCGCCATTGTTATTGATATACCAGGAGAATTTCAGGGTCTGCTGATCGGTAACATTTCCCTGATTATCATGAACCTCATCTATCTCCACACCACTTCCACTCAGGGCATCGCTCTGGTTTCCGCTCTGATAGAATATCATATTGGCATAAAACTCATCATAGCCTCTTGACATACCATCATCCTGGATATAGGAATACTTCACCGGACCATACCACTCACCAACCAAGGTCATCGCCTCATCGACCAGATCATCATCATGTGATCCTTGTGAACCTTCATACCAATAATCCTGGTTCCATCCCCAGCCGCCATGGTTGTAATCATCGTACCATCCATAAGGATCATCCCAATAATCATCATCCCAAGGATCATCATCACAACTGGTAAACGTAAAGGATACCGCAGCTATCGCCATCAGCATCACGAAAAGTCTCATTTTTCTCATATCGTAAGATTTTTATTTTATTGTTAATATCCGTACAGAGCTCAGACCCTTAACAGATCTGGTTCCTTGAATGATGGTGCAAAGATAAGGCAATTTTTACACCTTACAAAGGGAAAAGAGGAATAATCTAGGGGAAAATCCCTATTATATAACAGTTTTTCCCTACAAAACCTTGTCATTCTCAAAAAAATGCACTATCTTTGCATCAATATTTATGCATATTTACCAACCAAGGACTGACGAATAGAATGACAAGAACAGATAATATAATTAAGAGAGCCATTTTTTGTAGCCTCCTCATACTCATAACCTCACTGAAGGTTATGGGACTCCCCTACTGCGATGTTCGCAAATTCTCCATCATCGACGGACTTGCCGCCAACACGATTTCCGACATAGCACAGACACCCGACCGCCTGATGTGGTTCAGTACCTGGAACGGAATCTCCTATTATGACGGAAATTCATTCCATACCTTCCGTGATGAGGCAGACGACATAGATCTTCTTTCAACCAACCGCTTCATGGGCATCTATGCAACAGCCAGAAACAACGTGTGGTGTATCACTTCGAGCAAACGCCTCTATGCCTATGAGACCATATTGTGTACTTTCGTTCCCGTAGGTGACAACATCAATAAATTATATAACATCGACCTGCGAGTAGATAAGATATACCCTATCAAACAGGGCAACACCTGGGTAACGACCAAGTCTGGCGATTATCTGATACGTATCAATGGACTCCAGAGAGAGGGAAATATTCCAGAGCTCATCAAGGTAGGACAAGACGGACTCCGAAGCGGAAACGTATGGCATATCTGGGCAGATAAGAAAAAACGCGATTGGATTCTCACTGACAAGGGAACCACCATCTACCACTCTCAATTCAGCACTCCCATCCCCTTCAAATGGATAAGAGAAGTGGGCGATAATATCTTCCTGGCAACAGAAGATGGCCGACTCGCCGTATTCGATGAGAACAACAAGCTGAATATGATACCACTCCCAGTTGGAGTAACCCGCATCAATCAGCTCAAGAACACGGGCTATCAGCTCCTGATAGCTACTAACCTGGGAATGATTATCTACAACCCACGCACCTTCAAGACAGAAATCATCAATGTACAAAGCCCAAGCCAGCCATTGGCAGAGGTAAAGAATATCTATACGGATGATTTCGGAATGGTATGGGTGTTTACGGATGGTATGGGTGTAACCCTGGTAAATCCAAAGACATCAGCCAAGCAATGGCTGTTTGCCGACCAGCAAGATCCTATGGATCGCACCACCTCCGACAGTTTCTTCATCACCCAAGATGAAAACAAGACTCTATGGATTGTGCCGAATGGAGGTACCTTCAGCTACTTCGACCGCAAAGCCGGCAAACTGGTACCTTATCTCCTGAGGAGCAACTCTTCAGGCAACTACCGCGTGCCTAAAATCGGAAAGCATTTCCTTTCCGACCAGGGAATCCTCTGGATAGCAGGTACCCACGATCTTACCCAGGTAGCCTTCAAGAACCATACGTATCGCTTAAATAAACTGGAGAATGGAGAAGCAGAAGTACGTGCACTCTGCAATACTCCAGAAGGATACCATTGGACCGGTTATGCGAATGGTGTCGTGCAAATAACTGACAGCAAGTATCAAACCGTAGGTTATCTGGCTCCAGGCGGTCAGATTGTACCTAACCAGGTGCCATTCTGTCCATATCCAGTATATTCAATCTTCAGTGATACAAGGGGCAGAATGTGGATAGGAACCAAAGGCGACGGACTCTATGTCCGGTCGCATGAAGGCGTAAGCCATTACGAGCACAATCCAGCCAACAAGGCATCGTTACCGCACAACTACATTTATGATGTGGTAGCTGACCGCCATGGCAGAATATGGGTAGCCACCTATGGTGGCGGACTGGCTCTTGCCCAAGAAGGCGAAACAGGTCTGTTCTTCTACAACAGGAAGTTTGGCTTGCCATGGCCTAAGAATAGTTTTGCCGATATACGACGCATTTTCTGTACCCCTACAGGAGAAATTCTGGTAGGTACCACAGACGGTCTCATTACATTCGGCGATAACTTCAGGAATCCGCAACAGATTAAATTCTGCAAGACCACCTATCTTCCCAATGATACCACATCATTGGCAGCCAACGATGTCAACTTTATCATAGAGCATAGCAATGGCAAGACCTACATCTCTCAGTTAGGAGGAATTCTCGAAAGTATCGTCAACAAGAAACTGCTGCAGGACAACTTGAAGACAAAGTATTTCAAGAACATCAACTATAATGAAGGTATCGTGCAAAGCATGATAGAAGATAACGAGGGCAACCTATGGGTGATCCGTGAGTCGAGTATTAACAAATGTAATCTGAAGACAGGAAAGACCACCGTCTTCGGTCCGAACGACTTCGATTACAACATCTCCTTTACCGAGGCTCGCCCTACCCATGATCCAGCCACGAATGACATCTCCGTAGGAACCCCATTCGGATGGCTGACCTTCAATCCAGCAACCCTGAAGAAGAGTCAATACCAGGCTCATATCATCTTCACTTCGCTGCACTTTACCGGCGAAAGCGAGTCTATCCCTATCCTGCATAGCAAGAAGATCGTGATTCCAGCCAACAAGCGAAACCTGACCATCAGCTTCGCTTCGCTCGATTATTCACGTAAGTATCAGGTGAAATACCGCTATCGCCTGGAGGGACATACTTCTCCAGGAAAATGGATTGACAATGGTAGCAGCAATACTATCGGCTTCAACCGAATCTCACAGGGAGACTATATTCTCAAGGTATCAGCCACCAACTCCCATGGTGTATGGAGCAAGTACATTGCAGAACTTCCTATCGAGGTACGTCCTACTTTCTGGGAAAGTGTATGGGGCAGACTCACCCTGCTGCTATTGCTCGCTGCGGTAGTGGCAAGTATATTCTACTCCTATAACAGGAAGCAGCGTGAAAAGCTGGAGCACGAAATGAGTCTGATGAAGAACGACTTCTTCAGCGATGCCAGTCATAAGTTGCGCACCCCGCTGACCCTGATTGGCGGACCGCTGCAACACGTTCTGGAAACCGAGCATGGTATCACCCGAAACAGTAGGGAAATGCTCGTCATTGCCCTGAAGAACTCAAGAGAAATGCTGAATATGCTCAATAAGGTACTGAGATTCGACGATAATGCCAACTTTCTGGTCAACGGCGGACTCAACGAAAACGTCAATGAGGAAGGCAATGAGATGGAAAAAGTTGAAGGCGAAATAGACGACACCACCGTATCCAAGTACCTGAAGGAGTTGGAAGAAGAAAAGAAGAAAGAAAAGGCAAAGCACGAAGAGGAGGAAAACCAGAAGGGTACAGCCTCTAACAAACCAAGCAAGAACCTCACCATTCTTGTTGTGGAAGACAACTCCGACCTGCGCCTATATCTCAACAGCGTACTCGAAGAAAAGTACAATGTGCTCCTGGCAGAAAACGGCAAGGTGGGTCTCTATAAGGCTCGCACAGAGATGCCAGACTTTATCCTCACCGATGTAACCATGCCTGTGATGGATGGTATCACGATGATACGTGAAATCAAGCAAGATCGTACCATCTCGCATATACCTATCATCATCCTCTCGGCAAAAGCCAGTGTAGAAGACCAGTTGAAGGGATTCGAACAGGGAGTGGATGGCTATCTTACGAAACCATTCTCTACCTCCTACCTGATAGGACGTATCGAGGCTGCCATCAACAAACGCAAGGCTACGCAGACAGACATAGCCAAGATGATGAAGCAGAACGGAAAAGTTGGATATGCTGGAAAGACTGAAAATTCAGGAAATGCCGAAGCAGCAGAAATCTTCCAAGCAGCTACAGAGCCTAGAAAGACGCTCAGTGAGCTGAACTTCGATATCCAGGAAAAGGAAAGACTGGCAGAGGAGAAAAAGTCGGAACTGAAGAGCTATGCATTCATGGAAAGTCAGATCAACGACAAGACCATGGGCAGAATTCTGAAGTATGTGACCGACAATATGGGCAGTCCAGACCTGAAGATAGACGACATCGCTGATGCCATCGGTATGAGCCGAAGTGTACTCTACAACAAGATCAAGCAGGCTGTAGGTATGACGCCAATCGACTTCGTGCGCCATATCCGAATCATGAGAGCCTGCGAATTGCTGCAGCAGACCAATGATCCGCTTACCAGCATCGCTTTCGAAGTAGGATTCAGCGACCCTAAGTACTTCTCCAAGGTATTCAAGAAAGAACTGGGTATTGTTCCTAGCGAATATCGCGAACGAACCAAGGAATAAAGCAATAAGAGACAGAAACCTGTACTCTATAAGGCTACACACGAGAATAGGCAGAACAAAACGTTCTGCCTATTTTTGTGTCTATTCGGTAAAAAATAGCGTATAAACAGCCATAAAACCGTCCCAAAAATAAAAAAAAGAGAGCAAAAATAGGGTTTTTAACACTTTTTTAACGCAAAAAAAAAAAATTAACGTTGTATATAATACAACTTACAAAAAAAATGTGTAACTTTGCACCAAGTTCTTAGAAAAGTTAAATGATAGATTAATCGTAAGGCTTCTCTCCTATTTTATATTTTGAGTTAGGAAAGAAGACGAAAGAGTCCGGGGATTGTGAAATTCCTGGACTCTTTTTATTTCACCCAACCACCTATATCCCCCTATGCACCTTACAAATGATAACTCAGGCTATTTTTTTAGAAAATTTATGCAAACTATTTACTATTTCTAAAAGAAAAATAGTACCTTTGCACAATGATAATGATTCGGCGGCAAAGGATCTTCTCCAATGTCAAAGAAAAAGGGATAGAAATAAACATAAAATTAGATACAAATAAAAAATGAGAACCGTTTACGAATTCTCCGTTAAGGACAGAAAGGGAAAGGAAGTTTCCCTCAAAGAGTACGCTAACGAAGTACTGCTTATCGTTAACACAGCTACCAAGTGTGGCTTTACTCCTCAGTATGAGGAGCTGGAAAAGCTCTATGAGACATACCACCAGCAAGGCTTCGAGATACTCGACTTCCCATGCAATCAGTTTGGTCAGCAAGCTCCTGGTACTGATGAAAGCATCCATCAGTTCTGCAAACTTACATACGGCACAGAATTTCAGCGCTACAAGAAGATCAAGGTAAATGGTGATGATGCCGCTCCTCTCTTCAAATTCCTCAAGGAATGCAAAGGCTTCGCAGGCTGGGATGAGACTCATCCGCTCTACCCTGTTCTCGACAAGATGCTCTCTGAGGCTGATCCTAACTACAAGGAAAGCGCAGACATCAAGTGGAACTTCACCAAGTTCCTCGTTAACAAGAAGGGTCAGGTGGTGGCTCGCTTCGAACCTACTACCAGCTTCGACGTTATCGCAAAGGCCATTGAAGAGTGGCTTCAGGCATAAAGATAACTAGTTTCAAAGATAAAGTTAAGTACTTTCATTGATAAAAGTATAAAAAGCCAGCTTACATTCCTGTAGGCTGGCTTTCTTATTTCTTTTTAATCTTTAATCTACCTGTGGTACAGTCTGGAGGAACTTGTTGATTTCCTCATCACTCACCTTATAATCATGCAAATCTCCATTGATATAGCTTTCGTATGATGGCATATCAATGAGACCATGACCAGAAAGACAGAAGAGAATCACGGTATTCTTACCCTCCTCAGTTGCCTTCTTTGCCTCACGGATTGTTGCAGCAATGGCATGACAGCTCTCTGGAGCCGGAATGATACCCTCTACACGAGCAAAGAGCATACCTGCTTCGAAGGCTTCTGTCTGGGCTATATCTACACCATGCATATAACCATCCTTGATCAGCTGAGAGATAATCATGCCGGCACCATGGTAACGGAGACCACCTGCATGGATGTTGGCTGGCTTGAAGTCATGACCCAAGGTAAACATAGGCAACAGAGGAGTATATCCAGCCTCATCACCAAAGTCATATTCAAATTTACCACGAGTCAGCTTAGGACAGCTCTCTGGTTCTGCTGCGATAAACTCGGTATGCTTCTCACCCTTCAGGTTATGACGCATGAATGGGAAGGCAAGACCACCAAAGTTACTACCGCCACCAAAACAAGCAATCACCTTGTCAGGATACTCACCCGCCATCTCCATCTGCTTTTCAGCCTCCAGACCGATGACAGTCTGATGCAAAGCCACATGATTCAAGACAGAACCCAAGGTATATTTACAGCCAGGAGTGGTTGTAGCCAACTCAACAGCCTCAGAAATGGCAGTACCCAGAGAACCAGGATGATGAGGATCGCGGGTAATGATGTTCTTACCGGCACGTGTACTCATACTAGGAGAACCCTCAACGGTAGCACCAAAGGTACGCATGATGCTGGAACGGTATGGCTTCTGCTGCATGGTAATCTTTACCTGATAAACGGCAGCCTCCAGTCCGTAGAGCTTGGCAGCATAGGAAAGGGCACAACCCCACTGTCCGGCACCAGTCTCTGTAGTAACATTGGTATCCCCCTCCTGCTTGCAGTAATAGCACTGAGGAATGGCAGAGTTGATCTTATGTGAACCCAATGGTGTTGCACTTTCATTCTTGAAATAGATATGTGCTGTAGTACCCAAAGCTTCCTCCAATCCGTAGGCACGAACCAATGGTGTAGAACGGTAGAACGCATACTTTTCCTGTACATCCTCTGGAATGTCAATCCAAGCGTGCTCAGTATCAAGCTCCTGCTTAGAGCACTCCTTATTAAAGATGTGAGACAAGTCGTCTGCACTGAGCGGCTTGTGAGTCTGTGGATTCAACGGTGGCAAAGGCTTATTAGGCATATCTGCCTGAATGTTGTACCACTGAGTAGGGATATCCTGCTCCTGGAGAATAAACTTTTTCTGTCTCATGTATATGTTTTTATTAAATTGTTAATTCTAGCTACAAAAGTACAAATAAAAAATGAAATACAGAAATATTCCCTCGTTTTTTAACGAATTTGATGTATTTTGAGCATAAAATAGGAGTAATTATTATTGCGTAAGGATTATTTGATGTTTAATAAGTGTACTTTTACCAGTTTTCACCCCTACTAACAACAATTATTCCCCCTATATTTTTCATTTTCTTCGTACCTTTGCATCAGTTAAAACAAAGGCGTTGGGAAACGCTAAAACAAAGGCGTTGGGAAACGCTATCATCATCTTTTACTTATACAAAAAATATAAAGCATCGGAATATCTGATAAGAGGATCAGATTTCCAATGCTTTTTTTATTGATTTCAGTTCACGCTATTTTTTTCAGTTGAAACTGAAAAACTTGCAGAAGTTTCACTCCTAGTCATTCACCTTGATCTGAGAAATGAAACTCAGCAGATTCTTTGCCTGTTCCACACTCTTCATATCACGGATGCGAAGGTAGCGCTTGTTGTTCTTTTCCTTCAAGGAACAGTCCTGGATATGGGTAGTGGCATAAGCGAGTACACGGGAGAACATCTCGCTGCGATAGAACGGACTGTTCACATTGCTCACAAACTGCAACTGCATGGTACCCTGCTTAAGCATAATCTTCTCACAGCCCAGCATCTTGCCCAGTCGGCGCAGACCTACCACACACATCAGCTCATCCGCCTCCCTAGGAACCGGACCGAAACGGTCGATCATTCGCTTGCGGAATTCAGCCACCTCCTCTTCACTCTGCAGATGGTCGAGTTCGCGATAGAGCAGCATTCGCTCAGAACTACCCGGCACGTAGGTATCCGGGAAATAGGTCTCAAGATCACTCTCCACGGCACAGTCATCCACGAAGTCATCACCCGTGAGCAACTTTCCGTCATCCATCTCCTGCTGATACAGGTCGTTGAACTCCTCGTTCTTCAACTCGGTGACAGCCTGGGAGAGAATCTTCTGATAAGTCTCGTAACCCAGGTCTTCCATGAATCCACTCTGTTCAGAACCCAGCAGATTACCAGCACCACGAATATCCAGATCCTGCATGGCCAGATTAAAACCGCTACCCAGGTCGCTGAAGGTTTCCAGTGCTTCCAGACGGCGACGGGATTCCGGAGTAAGACATGCCTTGGACGGAGCTATCAGATAGCAGAAAGCCTTCTTGTTGCTACGCCCTACCCTACCTCTCATCTGATGCAGGTCGCTCAATCCGAATCGGTGGGCATCATTCACGATGATGGTATTGGCATTGGAAATATCGATTCCGTTCTCTACGATGGTAGTAGAAAGAAGCAAATCATAGTCGTAATTGATGAATCCCATGATGATCTTCTCCAGTTCCTCCGGCTTCATCTGTCCATGTCCGATGGCTACGCGGCAGTCTGGCACTAGTTTCTCGATGAGCAATTTCAGCTCGGTCAGTTTGGCGATACGGTCGCAGACGAAGAACACCTGACCGTTACGGCTCATCTCAAAATTGATGGCATCGGCAATCACCGACTTGTCGAAGGTGATGACCTCGGTCTGGATAGGATAACGGTTAGGTGGCGGTGTACGCATGATACTCATATCGCGGGCTCCCATCAGCGAGAACTGCAGGGTTCTCGGAATCGGAGTTGCACTCATGGTAAGGGTATCCACATTCACCTTCAGCTGGCGAAGCTTTTCCTTGGTAGATACACCAAACTTCTGTTCCTCATCAATGATCAGCAGTCCCAGGTCGTGCCACTGTACCGACTTCGATATCAGTTTGTGGGTACCAATCAGGATATCCACCTTGCCCTCCTTCAGCTCTTCCAGAATGCGCCTGGTATCCTTGGCAGTACGGGCACGGCTCAGATATTCCAGGGAAACAGGAAGTCCCTCCAGTCGATGCTTGAAGGTCTGGTAATGCTGGTAGGCAAGCACCGTGGTAGGCACCAGCACAGCCACCTGCTTTCCATCGCAAGCCGCCTTGAAGGCAGCACGGATGGCAACCTCCGTCTTACCGAATCCCACATCTCCACACACCAGACGGTCCATCGGCCTACCGCTTTCCATGTCTTTCTTCACGTCAGCCGTAGCCTTGCTCTGGTCGGGCGTATCTTCATAGAGGAATGAAGCCTCCAGCTCATGCTGCAGATAACTGTCGGCACTATAGGCAAATCCCTTTTCACGCCGGCGCTGCGCATAGAGTTTGATCAGGTCGCGGGCGATATCCTTGATTCGCTTCTTTGCCTTCTCCTTCAACCGGTCCCAGGCACCTGTTCCCAGGGTAGAGAGGCGTGGCGGTTCACCGGTATCGCTTCTGCGGTATTTACTGATTTTATAGAGCGAGTGGATGCTCACATCCACCTTGTCGTTGTTCTTATACACGATGCGGATCATCTCCTGATAGCTGTCGCCGGTAGGCACACGCACCAGTCCGCCGAACTTTCCGATACCATAATCCACATGCACGATGAAGTCGCCATAATCCATCTCCTGCAACTCCTTCATGGTGAGCGCCATCTTTCCGGCTCTTGCCGAGTCTGAACGGAGGTTGTATTTATGGAATCGGTCGAAGATCTGGTGATCGGTAAAGAAGCAGGCATGCTTCTCATGGTCCACGAATCCCTCGTGGATGGTTTTCTCTACAGGGGTAAACCGGATCTGATACCTTTTCAGCTCCTCACTGTCGAAGATATCCTTCAGTCGTTCCTGCTGCTTCTGGCTGTCTGCCAATATATATAAGGTATAGCCTTTGAGCTGATAATCTTCAAGAGTCTGGGCGAGAAGATTGAAATTCTTGTGGAACAGCGGCTGCGGCGCCATATCAAAAGCGATGAGAGCCTGGTTATCGCCCTTGGCTGTCAACAGATGCTCCTGCTTCCTGGCAACATCACCCTCAGACTGTTTGCCAAATTCAATACGCACGTGATCAACCAGCGCATGCTGAAAATCTGAAGCGGAAACGAGATTCAGCTCTGCCTTCATCTCCCTTCTTATTTTCTCAGCCTCCATCTCGGTAGCACCTTCCAGCTGTTCGGTTAGACTCTGGGTAGAGAAACCGTCCTTGTAAATCTGCTCTATGCGGTCGTGCAGCAGCGTATAGTCATTCATCACCACGAGTGCATCCGCATCCAGGAAATGGAGGAAGCACTGCTTCACGCTCTGTTCGGCAGCAAGTTCCGGAACGATTTCGACGGCATCACGCTTATCCTTCGAAAGCTGGTCTTCGATGTTAAAGGTGCGGATGGTATCAATCTCATCACCGAAGAAATCGATACGGAACGGATATTCGCAACTGTAGGAATAGACGTCGAGGATGCTTCCACGAACGGCAAACTGTCCCGGTTCATAGACGTAATCAGTCTCCTGAAGTCCGAAATCACGCAACTGATGCACGATATCTACCTGTGCTATCTGTTGTCCGACAGCAAGTTTGAGGATTCTCTCATCCAGAATCTGCTTGGAAACCACGAGCTCAGCCAGGGCATCAGGATAAGAAACGATATAGATTTGCTTGCCAGCCGACAATCGTGCCAGCACTTCCGTTCTCAGGATTTCGTTAGCCGCATCCCGCTGCCCATACTTGATGGCGCGTCGGTAGCTGGAAGGAAAGAAGAAGACGCTCTCCTGTCCCAGCATCTGCGTAAGATCATGATAGAAATACCCCGCTTCATCTGCATCATTGAGCACGAAAAGCACGGTGCGCTTCATCTTAGCCTGCAGCGAACCGAAGAACACCGAGGCAGAAGAGCACACCAATCCCTGAAGAAAGACAGAATGAACCGACTTCTTCTTCAATAAATCAAAGAGGGCATTCGCCTGTGGCGAACGCCCGTATAGTTTTGCAATTTCCTGTAATGTCACTTTTACTTCAATTTCGGATATTTCTTGAACCATCCATCGAGACGCAGTCTCATCACACCGAAGAAAGCCTCTCCGAAGATACCACCACTCATCTTGCTCACTCCCTCACGGCGATTCACAAAGATAACCGGCACCTCCTTGATCTTGAAACCAATCTTATAGGAAGTGAACTTCATCTCAATCTGGAAACCATAGCCCTTGAAGCGGATGGCATCAAGATTGATAGTCTCCAATACCTTGCGGCGATAGCAGACGAATCCTGCTGTGGTATCATGTACCTTGAAACCGGTAACGAAACGCACGTACTTGGAAGCGAAATAGCTCATCAATACGCGACCGATAGGCCAGTTCACCACGTTGACACCCGAAACATAACGGGAACCGATGGCTACATCGTAGCCCTCATCGTGGGTAGCCGCATAGAGGCGAGGCAGATCATTAGGATCGTGGCTGAAGTCGGCATCCATCTCGAAGATGAAGTCATAACCCTGCTTCAGCGACCATTTGAAGCCCATGATATAGGCTGTGCCCAAACCCAGCTTACCCGAACGCTCCAGGATATGGAGACGGTCGGCAAACTCATCGGCCATCAGCTTCTTAACGATGTCTGCAGTTCCGTCCGGACTACCGTCATCGATAACAAGGATGTCGAATTTCTTCTCCAGGCCAAAAACGGCACGGATGATTTTCTCTATATTTTCCTTCTCGTTGTAGGTAGGAATGATTACAATACTGTCACTCATAATGTTCTAATTTAATATGATACTGCAAAGATACAATATTTATTTGAATTACTGGTCAGGATTCTCCACGAATCCCTGATATTCCTTCACCAGTCCACTCATGATGGCATCATAGCTCTTGGTCATCTGGTTCTTGATATTCTCAGGACCCTTGCCCATCGGCTCAATCGGTTCATGGATGGTGAGCTTCAGCGGATGCCAGAATGCCCAGTAGATATCCTTCATGCGGGGTTTGACATCGAAACTGCCATTGATGGTAAGCGGGCAAACCGGCAACTGCAATTCGTCGGCAAGCATGAAGGCACCTCGGCGGAACACACCCATGTGACCGGTAAAGCTGCGGGCACCCTCCGGGAATACCACCAGCGACATACCCTCCTTCAATACCTCGCGCGCCCTGTCATAGGAAGCACGGATCTTGGAAGGTCCACTCTTGTCGATAAAGATATGATGTGCATACTCGCAAGCCAAACCTACCAGAGGAATCTTGCGGATGCCCTTCTTCATCATCCACTTGAAGTTACGTCCCAGGAAGCCGTAGATCAGGAAGATGTCGAAAGCACCCTGATGATTGGCAACAAACACATAACTCTGATTCTTCTTCAGATGTTCCCTACCCTCTACCTTCACCGGCAGGAGAAGGAGACGGATCCACAGGATAGACCACCACTTGCCGGGATAATATCCCCAGAAGTGACCATTGCCCAGTCTGCAGCCTATCACGGTAACAAGACTGGTCAGGATGCTTGCCAGAACAAGAATCGGCAAACATATCAAAAGCTGATATAATCGATATAAGTATTTCATAATCGCAATTTCATGAATGATTGGAAGATCGTAATTTGATCATCTTATTTTCGTTTCAATGTGATGACTACTATTTCAGGAGTTGCCCCGATGCGGATCGGAATGGTTCCTCCCAATCCAGCTGTGGTATAGAGCTGGCATCCCTCGCGCTCATAGAGTCCGTAATCGAAAGCCGAGAACATAGACGGGCGCAAGCCGAGAACAGAAACCTGTCCGGCATGGGTATGTCCGCTCAGGGTAAGCTGCGGAGCCACCAGCACGCTGTCCTTCGAACCATATTTCTCGTTGATACGTGAAGGCGTCATGTCTTTCCACATCTCCGGAATATGCTGGAGCATCAGCACAAACTGTCCTTTCTTTATACCGTAGAGTGCCTGTGCCACCTCTGCACGCGAAGGCTTCTTGAAGTTTTCGGTACCGGCTACATAGATGGAATCCTTGCCGCGATGCAGCACGAAGTGCTCGTTCATCAGCAGATGCCATCCCATCTCCCGTTCCGTCTGCTGTACCTTTTCTTCTATCCTGCGGATTTCAGCCACGTCATCCACATTCATATAATAGGTGTAATCGTGATTGCCCAATACGCTCACCACACCATCCTTCGCCTTCAGACTACTCAATGTCTTCTTGAAAGGAACCAGTTCCTCTGGTCTCACATTCTGCAGATCACCCGTAAAGCAGATCAGGTCGGGATGCTGGGCGTTGATGCTATCTACATCCCGCTGAGGCATGTGTCTGCGCCATCCATAATAGGAACCTACATGGATATCACTGAAATGCACGATGCGGTAACCCTCAAACGCCTCTGGCAAATCGGGTACATAGACCGTGAGATGCTTCACCTGAAACTGTCGTACCCCCATCGTAAAGCCATAGATGAAACTGAAGAAAGCCCATACAGCAAGGATGATTCCTACCAGTTTTCCCCAGTTGCGTGCCCGATGCACACTGCCTCCAAACCTGCCATCCCCTTTTTTTGCCTTGAAGCGGCGGGAGAGCTTCATACATTCCCATCCCACAAAACTGACGAAGGCAAAGACAAACTGCGGAACAGCCAACAGTGCCATCATGCCAAACCAGATGTCTATGAACACCGGATTGGCAGGCAGGAAGTCAGGCTCCAGGGTGAGATAGGATGTGTATCCTATCACGATGGCAGCAGGCAACCAATATAGTATCTTTCGTTTTCCCTTAGGAATATGCAGGTATTTCCGGTCTATCCAGAGATAGGGCAATACCGTGAGCACAATCACGGGAATCAATAATCTAGCTATCATTGTTAAAAACTATCTTTTTTTATCTTCTCTAACTTCTGATTACTAACATCATCTTCTCACCTTCTATTTCAGCAGGCTCGACTGCAGGAACCTTTTCATCAGTTCCACGGGAACGCTCCTGCGGCGGGCATAATCCCTCAGCTGGTCATCCCCGATCTTACCCAGTTCGAAATATCTCGCCATGGGATGAGCGAACATCAGTCCCGACACACTGGCATGGGGTGTCATCATTCCGCTTTCCGTGAGTCGGATGCCCACCTGCTTCATATCGAGAAGCTGGTCGATGAGGAAATTTGCACTCGTATCCGGCAGCGAAGGATAACCGATGGCAGGTCGGATGCCCTGATACTCCTCCCTATGCTGCTGTTCGATAGTAAGATGTTCATCGGGTGCATAGCCCCAGTAAGTTTTTCTTACCTCTTCGTGCAGTTTCTCGGCAGTAGCCTCTGCCAGTCGGTCGCTCAGGGTCTGTGCCATCATGTTGAGATAATCATCGTGCCGGTAGGCATCCATGATTCCTCCATCTACCGTAGAACAGAACACCCCGATCTGGTCTTTCTTGCCCAGAGACAATGGGCGGATGAAATCAGCCAGACAGAGATTCGGTGCGCCCGGAGCAGATGGATGCTGCTGACGGAGCATCGGAAAACGGAGCTGCTGACCCAGAAACAGGATATCATCCCCATCGCTGTTGGCATCGAATAGCTGGAAGATGGCATGGCAGTGAAACCTGTCCTCCCAGGAGGCAAGCATATCCAGTGCTTCCAGCCTCATCTTTTCCTTGTCGCAGCGTGGTTTTCCGCTCAATCCCCAGGCATGGTAGAAATAGAGCCAGTTGATATAAGGCACCAGTTCTGATATTCTGTATTGCCTTACGATTCTATCTTTTGTCATAAGTCATCTCCTCGCCACGGTAGGCTGCATCAAAGGCACCCTTGTTATAGACAAGGTGACCATTGCAGAAGGTCTGCTCCACCTGCCACTGATATTCATGTCCCTCCATCGGACTCCACTTGCACTTGCTCTGGATGACATCCTTTGTAACGGTCCATGGAGAATGAGGCTTCACGATGACGATGTCTGCCTGATAACCCTTGCGCAGGAAACCACGCTGGGCTACCCGGAAGAGCTGAGCCGGCTGATGTGCCATCAGCTCTACCATCCGTTCGATGGTAAGCACGCCTTCATCTACCAGTTCCAGCATGGAAACGAGCGAGAACTGTACCATCGGCATACCCGAAGCCGCCTTGGCACATCCCCCCTGCTTGTCCTTCCACTCGTGTGGAGCATGGTCGGTACCGATGGTGGCAATGGTTCCGTCGCTGAGCGCCTTGCGCAAGGCATCACGGTCAGCCAGGGTCTTGATGGCAGGATTGCACTTGATGAGCGCCTTCTTCGTAGCATAGTCGGCATCCGAGAAGACGAGATGGGCTATCACCGCCTCTCCTGTAATCTGAGGAAGAGGGATGCCATCTCCGGAAAGCTCACTCGCCTTTCCGTTCTGATGAGCGAAGAGCTCCAGCTCTCGGGCTGTCGTAACATGGGCGATATGCAGACGGGTACCAAACTCGCGGGCTAATTCCACTGCGAGTTTGCTGCTCTCATAGCATGCCTCTTCGCTGCGGATTTCCGGATGATGCTCCACGGCAGGATCCTCTCCGTACTTAGCCTTAGCCTCTGCCATGTTGCGGTTGATGATTCCGGTATCCTCGCAGTGCGTCATCACCGGCAGGTTCAGGTCCTTAGCCGTCTTGAAGACGCGCTTCAGCGATTCCATCTTATCCACCAGCATATTACCGGTGCTGGAACCCATGAAGAGCTTGATGCCAGGCACATGGTGCATATCCAGCTGGGCAAAGGAATCCACGTTGTCATTGGTGGCACCATAGAAGAAGCTGTAGTTTACATGACTCTTCTCTGCGCCCAGCTTTCTCTTGTCATTCCACGCCTGCAGTTCGGTAGTCTGCGGCACGGTATTCGGCATTTCCATATAGGAAGTCACGCCGCCATAGGCAGCCGCACGGCTTTCACTCTCGATATCCGCCTTGCGGGTAAGTCCCGGCTCACGGAAATGAACATGGTCATCTATTACACCCGGCAAAACGAAACACCCCGTAGCATCCACTACTTCATCGTAGATGCCACGGGGAGCCATGCCTTCAAATATATCAGATATCACTTCACCATCGACAAGAAGATCACCCAGGAATGAGCGACCTTCATTGACAATAGTTCCGCCTTTAATTAACATTTTAGACATAGTATTTCTTTTTTCTAAACTTTGAATTTACTCTTTTGCTTCAGGAATGCTTGGCTTCGCCAGCTCGTTAGGCGTTGGTGCAGGAGCCGCATTCGGATCGGTCTGCGGAGCCTCCATCTGTCCAGCCTGCATGCTTGGATCCATCTGCGCTTCGTGGGTACCGTTCATGATAGCCTGGTTTTCCTGTGCTTTCTGGTAGTAGTCCTTCACGTATGGATCGCTCTTGAAGTGCTCTGTAGCCTTGCTCATGATATCCTCTATCCATGGCGAAAGCATCGGATACTGGTTGCCCATGGTTACGAGGAAGAATACGCCTGGTCCCAAGACATTCTCGAAGTTGTCGGTAATGAAGGTAGTCACCAGCTTGTCCTCCTGCTCGGAGAGCTGCATCGCCTCAGCATTCAGCTGGGCTGTCACCGCCTGCATATCGCTTCCATTCATGATGGCCTGGTCGTGCTTATGCACCAGTTCCCGCTGCTGGCTCTGCAGCTGCTGGTATTTCTTGAAGAATCCGAAGAGCTTGTCGTTGAGTGGCGTTCCACTTACTACCTGCTGTACATCGTCGAGTTTCACGGTAATGCTTCCCGCCTCCAGCACCAGTGGCAGAACAGGCTCATCGTCCATGAATACATTTGCCATTCTTGCAGAATCTACCGTTCCCTGGAAATGGAACTGTCCATGTACCACATCACAGGAGTCGATCTTGCTGAATTCGTTATTCTTTAAGATTTGAAGGTAGAGCATACGGCCATCCAGGGTACTCACGTTGGAAGTACCCGAAATATCGTAGCTACTGGCGCATGAGGTAAGCGCCACCAAGGTGATAAGTGCGTAAAATATCTTATTCATAAGCTTTATAATTCACATTCAGTGAACAAAAGTACAATCATTTCTTGAAGTACCGAAATAAATTGATGCAATTTAATTGAATATTACAAGTATTTATGTTTTATTTGCATTCTTCCCCCTTCATTTCGTGCGAAATGCGGAAGGTGGTGTAGAGTTCCAGGATAGATGCCACCAGCATCACCACGATCCACTTGCCATAGAAGATGGAGTAAAAGAGCTGCGGATTGCCCAGCCATTTCTCGGTAAAGGTATAGACCGTATCCACCATCGAGATGCCGGCAAAGACAAAGAGGATGTTGGCTACATTCTGGATGCGCTTCAGGCGATGGATGACAGTCGACTTGCCCTCGTAGGTCTGCATCGACTGGATCACGCTGAAGAGCACGGTACCCAGAAGGAACACCCAGCTCGTGGTTTCCACCAGTGAAGGATAAATCTGTTTCAGCACAAAGCTGCACGCACCGACAACCATCAGCACGCCGCCCAACAAAAACAAAGCACTCTGTATTTTATTCAACTGTTTCATCTTTCTTATTTTCTTTTTCTGTTCGTTCACACCTTATTATATATAGATAGCGTTATTATATATAGATTGCGTTACCGGATGGAATCCTTGTCCTCCTCGTTTTCATCTATTTCCACCGAACCGGGCAGGTCCGTGCTCAGCACGAAGATATCCTCATTGTCAGCCTTCATGAAGTAGCGTTCGCGTGCTATCTTGCCGAAGACTTCCGGTCCCTTGCGCATCTCCTGCAGGATGCGGAGATCCCGGTCATACTCCGTTCTGTACTTTTCTATCTCAGAACGCAGCGTGGCTATCTCTATCTGATACTTGATATGCTGGCGGATGCTATTGTCGTCAATGACACCCACTATCAAAACACCCGCAATTATCACTATAAGATATTTATAGTGAGCGAGATAATTCCATATAATACTTAACTTTTGACTCATTAATTTCCGAATTTGTTTGCAAAGATAATATTTTTTTGTTATCTTTGCATCACAATTAAGAAAAAATAATGTAAGTGAACGTATATTCAAGCAAAAAAGAATGGAAGAATACATAGTTTCGGCTAGAAAATACCGTCCGATGACCTTTGATTCGGTGGTTGGACAGAGTGCGTTGACTACCACATTGAAGAATGCAGTGAAGAGTGGCAAGCTTGCCCACGCTTATCTTTTCTGCGGTCCGAGAGGTGTGGGAAAGACCACCTGTGCCCGCATCTTTGCCAAGGCAATCAACTGCGAGCACCCTCGTGAGGACGGCGAGGCATGCAATACCTGCGAGAGCTGCCAGGCTTTCAATGAGCAGCGCTCCTACAACATCTTCGAGCTGGATGCCGCCAGCAACAATGGTGTCGATCAGATCAAGACCCTGATGGAGCAGACCCGCATCCCGCCTCAGGTAGGCAAGTACAAGGTGTTCATCATCGACGAGGTCCACATGCTGAGTGCCGCCGCCTTCAATGCCTTTCTCAAGACTCTGGAGGAACCGCCATCGCACGTGATCTTCATCCTCGCCACCACCGAGAAGCACAAGATCCTGCCTACCATTTTGAGTAGATGCCAGATCTACGACTTCGAGCGCATGACCGTGCCCAACACCATCGCCCACCTCAAGATGGTGGCTGAGAAGGAAGGCATCCAATACGAGGAACAGGCACTTGCCGTCATTGCCGAGAAGGCTGACGGAGGTATGCGAGATGCCCTCTCCATCTTCGACCAGGCTGCCAGCTTTTGCCAGGGCAACATCACCTACCAGAAGGTGATAGAAGACCTGAACGTGCTCGACAGCGACAACTACTTCAAGCTCGTGGACCTCGCCCTGGAGAACAAGGTGAGCCAGATGATGCTGCTGCTCGACAATATCCTGGGCAAGGGATTCGACGGCGGAAACATGATTCAGGGACTCGCCCAGCACGTACGCAACGTGATGATGGCGAAGGATACCCAGACCCTGCCGCTGCTGGAAACCAGCGAAGAGCAGAAGGCAAAATACGTGGAACAGGCAAAGAAGGCACCTACACCTTTTTTATATAAGGCACTCCAGCTGATGAACAACTGCGATGTGCAGTACCGACAGAGTTCCAACAAGCGACTGCTCGTAGAGCTGACCCTGATACAGATTGGTCAGATTACCCAGCCGGAAGACCAGGATGTGCCTAGTGCGGGGCGTACGCCCCACAGACTAAAATCCCTGTTTCAGAAAATCGTTGCCCAGCTTAAGCCTGCCTCTCAGGGTGCAGGTGCCGGGCAAGAGAGCGGCAGCAAGGCTCCCATTACAGGAGCACAGCCTGTCGCTGCAGCTACTGCTGCGCCTGTATCTACCGGCAATCATGGCTCACAGGAAGCAGCATCTACAGATTCGCCGAAGGCAAAAAACATTCTCAAATCGCCGGGGCAGATAAAACTCAGCGGCATCGGCATGAGCTTCGCCAACCTGGAGAAGACGGAGCAGAACAGCCACCGCATCTACAATCCTATCGACCAGCTCAAGGAAGAAACACCGGCATCAACCGGAGCTGCCGCCAACCACGACCAGCCTTTCACCCAGGAACAGGTAGAAGGCCAGTGGATCAGCATGTGTCTGAGAATGCAAGGCATCAAGGACTTCATCGGACTTGCCAATCGCATGAAACCGATCGTACCTACCATCACCGACTTTCCGCATATCGAGGTTGTCATCGACAACAAGCTGCTGCTCGACGACGTGGTCAAGATCAAGGGAAGAATCCTGCAGACCTTCAGAATCGGCTTGAACAACAGCCAGGTAACCCTCGACTACCGTCTGGCAGAATCGGATGAAGTAACCCGCATCCTTTCCAAGCGAGAGATACTTGAGAATATGATAAAGGAAAACCCTGCCATCGGCAAGCTGACCCAGGATCTACGGTTAGTCATGGCATAAACAAACAGAATAGTAAGACAATAATGGCAAGAAGACTTAGAAAGAAGCGTATAGCCGTGATACTGCTCACGTTTACAGCCCTCATCGGATGGACCACCCACAGCTGCGTATCGCGCTGCACCTCATCCGACAAGGAGAAATCTGCAGATTCACTGCCTACGGTACATATCAACGATTCCATCACCAATGCCCTCACCGAGGGAAAGGCATACCAGGAGATGGATTCCGTCATAGAGAGATACCTCAAGAGATGGGAAATCAACGGTGCCCAGCTCGTCATCACCCGCAACGACTCCCTGCTCTATGCCCGTGGATTCGGATGGGCAGACAAGGAAAGGGGCATCCGCATGGAACCCAATATGCTGATGCGCTTTGCATCCGTATCCAAGCTCATCACCGCTGCCGGCATCATGAAGCTCGTAGAGATGAAGAAGCTGCGCATGGGCGACAAGGTGTTCGGGCAGAAGGGCATCCTCTGCGATACCACCTATAACAACAGTATCAGGGACCAGCGCTACTACAACATCACCGTAGAACAGCTGCTGCGCCACCAGGCAGGTTTCAACAACTATGCCGGCGACCCGGTATCCTCCACCCGTTACATCATGATGCAGAACCACCTCACCACCCCTCCCGACCACCCTACCCTGCTCAGGATTCTCCTGAAGCGTCATCTGGGTTATACGCCGGGCGAGGGCAAGTGCTACAGCAATCTGGGCTATATGATTCTCTCGATGATCGTGGAGAAGAAGAGCGGAATGAAATACGAGAACTTCATCCAGAAGTATGTGCTCCAGCCTGCCGGCTGTTTCGACATGCACATTGCGGGCACCTATTACAAGGACCGCCGTCCTAACGAGACGAAGTATTACATGCATCAGGGCAGCATTCCGGTATATGAGTACAACAACAGCGGCAGGATGGTAGAGAAGTGCTATGGCGATACCGATCTTCCCCGACTCTCGGGAGCAGGAGCCTGGTGCGGTTCGGCAGCCGAGCTGTCGAGATTCATTGCGAGCATCGACGGCATGCCTCATGTCAAGGATATCCTGAGCAGGAAGAGTGTGCAGTTCATGACGCAGGAACAGCCCAACCATCAGTACTCCATCGGCTGGAACTACACGCCGAAGAGCAACCGCCCTTGGATCCGCACGGGTTCCCTTGCCGGCACCTCTGCGCTGATTCTGAAATATCCCGACGGTCAGTGCTGGATTCTCATCACCAACACCTCCACCTGGAAGGGTCATGGCTTCAGCAACGACACCATGGCATTCTTCGAGAAGCTGCGCAAGAAATATATGCCGCAGATGCCAAAGCGTGATCTCTTCCTGTAAAAAGGACAGATGGATGTTTTACCACAACCAGTATTTAAAGAAGCGTATGAATTCATTATTTCTATTTCAGTTTTCATGCTTCATATTCATGCTCATCAATGCCTTCATCGTAGCACTCTCTCATCTGCATGTAAGATGGGAGAACAAGCGGTATGAGCGTTCAACATCCTCCTCTATACCCCCTGCTTCTCGCTCATCTCCATAGGAATCTACAACATAGAAACCACCCGTGCTAACCTCAGAAAGATGATACTGATATGCAGTGGTATTTATGCTGCCATCATTGTGGTCTTTTGCGTGGGTATCTGTCTTCATCATAGCCTGTATATCAGAGAAGGGCTTTATCTGATGCTGACTCTGTTTTGCGTAAGTGTTTTCTATTGCATATACATGATTATTCAGGAAATGATTAGGCGTAAAAATATGTTGGAGACAATGGCTGCAACGGATTTGTTGCCTTACGTAAGATATTCGCGTGCAAGTGTAGTCATTCTATGGCTCGCAGTTCTCGCTATGCCAGTTGCCATTTTTTCTACCACCTTATTATATATAGTAGGTCCTGCCGTATTGCTTGCCTTGTTGTTCTTCAACCTTACGTTTATCGCTCTCGGCAACAGTTATATTCCAACAGAAGAGCTATTGGATAAAGAAGAGGAAAGTCAACGATGTGGGGGGGGCAAAGGAAAAACCTTTACAGCAATTATCTGAGGAACGCAGGAACTTTATCCAAAATAGTCTTGACCAATGGTGTATGGATTTGGGCTATAAGGATTGTAATGTGAACATGTTGACGCTTTCTTATACACTTTGCATATCTAAGAACGAATTGAGCCTGTTTTTCGATCAATGCTTGCACTCTAACTTTCGAATATGGCTCAGTGAGATACGTCTCAACGCTGCAAAAAAGATGATGTTGGAATATCCAGATTATAGCAACGACATCATTTCAGCTGAGTGTGGATTCTCTTGTCGAACTCATCTTTACCGAATCTTCAAGACAAAAGAAGGCTGTTCTCCTACAGCATGGAGAGACTTCCAATCTACATATACAGCACAAAATGATTCAAATGGAGCATAATCATTTTTTCGTAAAATACCAAAGAAAAAGCAATATTTTTATCGAAAAACAGCCAAAAAGGTGTCGCATTCCTACGAATGCGACACCTTTTTGGTATGAATGCGACACATGAACAGGTAAAAACTACACCTTCTTTCGGAGATATTCACTATATTTGCGACATGAAAGAAGTAATAGAAACTATGCCAAGGATAGAATTAGCCCTGATCATCATCGGGGTGTTTGTACTCATATTAGGTATTATCTTGGGATATGCCATGATACATGAGTACAGGATGTATTTTGAGAATCATTGGAAGGCTCGCTATAGCTTCTGCGATTTCATCAAGAGGGAGAGATTCTATATCTATCTGTTTCTCGGATTGACTTTTGTCGTCATTCTAGGAATCACAGTATATATAATGGCAATGAGAGAACAGGTGTCGTTCGGTGGATAATGCCGCTGCATAGTGGTAAGATTCGACAGAACGCACAAAAATATTTATTTTTACAAGAAATTATTAATTCAAAAGCAAAAGATATGAAAATGAATTTTGTAAAAATGAGATGGCTTGTTCATTCCTCTATGGGGCAGCCGTGCCGTGACTGAAAAAAGAAATAAAGTAGAACCAAAGACTATGAATACGAAAAGAAGATACATCTATCTGAAGATATGTACGCTGCTCATGTTCGTGTGCCTGACAGCCTGCAACCGTGACCCGCATGAGGGAGAGAGGGGGATGGCCGTAACCATCGACAACACCCAATGTCCAGACGTGCCCATCGGAGCAATCAAGCTCTACATCTACGGCACGGGGGGAAACCTCTACGCCACCTACAACTATGCGGACGCACGGGGCATTGCTGCCGTCCTGCATCCCTTAGAAGCCGGACACTACACGGTAGCGGTGGTCATCAATGCGGACGAAGAAGCGGCGGAGACCTCTACCCTCACTGCCCTGCACGAGTGGTTAGAGATGGAAATGAGCCACGAGACCAATCTGCTTTCGGGCATAGCGGAGGTGAATGTGACGGAGGACGGCATCAGCCCTGTCACCGTCTTCCTGCAGCGGGGTGTTTTCACGCTGTCCACGCTCCGTCTGCAGCTCACGCTGCCCGTCCAGAAACTGCCGGATTACACACCAGAGGAGAGCAAGACTCGTGCCGCCGGAACCGCCAATATAATAAGGTGTGTGGCAGAACTCTGCAAGGCAGGCACGGACATCGTGGTGCTTCACAAAGCCGTGACACCCGTCCCGCAAGCCGACGGCACATATCTCGTGGAGCTTGAATTGGCAGAAGGCTCTTACGACCTGCGTCTGTGGACGGACTATGCCCGCGCTGACAATCCGCTTGCCGACACATTTTATCATACGGAAAGCCTGAAAGCAGTGACCATCGTCACGAAGCCATACACGGCGAACACCGATGCCAAGGATGCGGCGTACTATAACAAAAGTGACATCACGCTGTCCGAAGAGGGCGCAACAATGAATGTGCAACTCCAACGCCCATTGGCAAAGTACCGCCTCATAGCCAAAGACGTAGAAACCTACCGCAAGCTGATGGAAGCGAAGCCAGATATATACCCTCCGTTGAAGAATCTGACGGTAAAGGTGCAGTATGAGGGATATTTCCCCTCTGGATTTAATGTTTCTACAGGAAAACCAAATGATGCCGTAGGTGGTATAAGTTACTCGCAGGTATCACTTCATTATAATGATGTTGACAATGAGGTTTTGTTAGGCGGCGATTGGGTGTTGGTAAACGGAACAGAGTCACTTGTCAATGTTACCGTTACCGTAACCGACAACCTTGGTAATACGTTATGTCGTGCTTCGGGTGTTCAGATAAATTACCGGAATAACCACCTTACGACAGTGTATGGCAATTTTCTTACGGCTGGCATCAACAAGGGCGGCATCGACATAAATACCGAATGGAGCGGAATATACAATGTGTGGTTTTAAGTAACAAGTAAATATACAATTAGAAAATGATTAAAAAAGTTTTTTTGATGCTGGGCATCGCAGCGATGCTGGCATCGTGCAGTCAGAACGAGGAGTTGTTTACCGACAAGGGAAACAACACAGTACAACAGGTGACTTTCACACTCGCAACCGACGAGAAGCCCCAAACACGAGCTACCGTGGATGGCTTGCGTTATGTGGTTGCTGTCTATGATGAGGCTGGTACGACAGAAGTAAAGCAGGAAACAACTTTCGAAAACAACAGCTTTACCATCCTGTTGCCTCCGGGTACATACAAGTGTCTTTTTTGGGCAGACTATGGCAGTACGAACTATGACGCAACGGACTTGACAAGTGTGAAAGAATTGAAAAGCACTGAGGCAGACGCCAATGCCGAGGCTTTTTATGCAAACCAATCGGTTAAAGTCAGCAATGGCAATCAGGTAAACGTTACGCTGAATCGTGCTGTAGCCAAAGTGATTTTGAGGGAAACCGATGTGTTGGAGCCTGGAAGCATGACCGTGACTTATAGCCGCCCGTTGAGCTTCAATGTGGCAGACGGTACGACAACAGGGACAGAATCTGACACCAAGACACTGTCCATCGCAAACGAAATACAAGGGACAACTGATTCTCCTGTGGAAATAGGCAGTTTCTACGTGTTGGCAAGTGCGGATGAGGCAAACCTTGACAATTTCATTACAAAGTATAATGAAGAAGAAAAGACAATAAGTAATGTACCCGTACAAGCTAACTATCAGACTTACATCACAGGAAAGTATGGCGCAAAGGTCAACCAGCAATTCCTTATAGATGTCAATACCACCTGGAGTACTTCGGACAAGGAAGGTAAGTTGCTGAATGTTAATGGAGACTACACACTTGTCAACAAAAGCGGCAGTTATGACTGCATCGTTCTCTCTTCTACCGGCACTTCTGCCATCGTAGCCTGCAAGACCATGCAAGCGAAAGCTGAAAACAAAGAGGCAGCCGCAGCCGCAGCAGAGGCTATCGGAGGACGGCTCGTCACCTTCGCTGAATTTGGACTTTTATGTGATGCAGGCATAGTAGAAGATTCTTATGCTGATTATTATTGTTCTGATGATGGACGATGCTACTATTTACATGGTAGCAAAGGCCATGACGGTTTAGTAGAATCTAATCTAGAATATTATGTAGCTTTTGATATAACAAAATAAATAATCATGCGGAGGGCGTGTCAAAACTCCCAATATAAATAACTAAAAACTCGTTGTAAGTTCTTATGTGGATGTACAACGAGTTTTTGTTTTTCTACAAAAAAATCAAAGATATTACCTTGATTTTGCGTAATCAAGCTATTTTATTTGATTTTTCCCATTTTTTATGAAGGAAAAGATGGTGATATTTTTCATATCTGCAAGAGTTCACTGGGAAAAGTTACTGAAAAAGTTATGAGTGCTCATATTTTTCTGGGGTTCTGAAGTCGCGCAAGTAAGCTCCACACTGTTGGGCGGATAATATGGCAGTGTGGTGGTTTCAACCATACAGGTCTAATAAAACTCTGTTTCTTTATATTCTACAAACCTTCCAATACCCATTTCCATGCAGGTTTTATTTCTATTCTGAGTCCATCACGCACAATCTCCCCTTCATCCTCATAGGTGATTATCATAGCTCTCTTCAGAGGATGCAAACCATGCAAGGCTACTAATGCTTTCACTTCTCGCTCTATGGTTTCCCCATCGCTCATCTGATAGCTCGCCTGAACAGCTAACCCCTCATCTGGCACATAGAAATCAACCTCTATTTTTTTATTATAATAGTATAAGCCCTTGGCGTATTTCTTGTATAATGTAATTGCGCAAAGGTTCTCCAGCAGAGAGGTGTTCGGATTGTTGATGAAGAGATGCAGCAGCCCATTATCTACAAAATAATGTTTTTTAATTGTTTCTTTCTCCACGAACTTGGAAACATAATTGTCAATAGAAATCAACAAGCATGATTCTTGCAGATAGCGAACATACTCCATTACTGTTGATGGGCTACATGGAGTACCGGTTGCTTTTATCAGATTGCTCAAACGATTCAAGGAGCATGGCTGTTTTACGCTTTCTGCCAATCTTCTTACACAAAGACGTAAGGCATCCTCGTTCTTTATTTTGTGCCGAACCACCAGGTCATTAAAGAAAATACGATTATATAAGCTGTTGAGCCATATTCTCTTTTCTTGAAAATGCACAAGCTCAGGGAAACCACCCCAATCAAAGTAAGTTCGGAAATGGCGCTGCAGTTCATTTGCTTTTCGGCCATATTGCCAATTCTTTGAAAGCAAGACTTCAACAGCTTTCAGATATTCAGAAAAGCTATATGGAAACACGCTGATGTCCAGGTATCTTCCTCCCAATACAGTCTCTATGTCACGACTCAGCATTTTGGCATTACTGCCAGTTATATAGACACGATATTTTTGGTTGGCTAGACGGCGTGCAAAGTTCGCCCACCCTTCAACATTCTGTATCTCATCAAAGAAGAAGATGGGCTGACCTTCATACATGCTATGATAGGCTTGCAATATGAAATCGAAGTCTGCAACCGACATTCCTTGCAAACGTTCATCGTCAAAGTTGACATACACGATGTCTTCTATATCAACTCCATTTGTCAGCAATTGCTGTATTCTCTGGTATAGCAAATAGGATTTTCCTGCTTGTCTTACTCCTACAAACACATAATTGCCATATTCCTCTAAATATAGAGGACGCTGTACCAAATGAATACGACCTATATATTCTTGGCTCTCAGCTATTATCGTTCGAAACAATTCCTTTTCCATATACTTACTTTTGGGGGCAAAAGTACGAATTTTATTTGATACTACAAAATTTAAAGGCTCTTTTTATTCGGTAGCAGCGAATAAAATGGCATAATTCTATTCGCTGTTACCGAATAAAATCAACAAACAGAACTACCTTTCTCTTATCAACAGTCTTCAGCCGAGTGTGGATTCTCTTGCCGCACGCATCTTTACCGAATCTTCAAGACAAAAGAAGGCTGTTCTCCTACAGAATGGAGAGACTTCCAATCTACAGATGTAGCACAAAATGATTCAAATTCAGCATAATCATTTTTTCGTAAAATACCAAAGAAAAAGCAAGATTTTTATCGAAAAACAGCTAAAAAGGTGTCGCATTCCTACGAATGCGACACCTTTTTGGTAGGAATGCGACACATGAACAGGTAAAAACTACACCTTCTTTCGGAGAAATTCACTATATTTGCGACATGAAGGAAATAATAGAAACTATGCCAAGGATAGAATTAGCCCTGATCATCATCGGGGTGTCTGTACTCATATTAGGTATTATCTTGGGATATGCCATGATACATGAGTACAGGATG